>LXNJ01000093.1_pt1 | contig 59195 bp, 44 predicted proteins | sample 809081 | NCBI WGS metagenome assembly LXNJ01 (sample SAMN04870510, study PRJNA318959) | sponge metagenome | biome: sponge; feature: marine sponge reef; material: water | host: Petrosia ficiformis | place: Greece: Milos, Mediterranean Sea | collected 2013-05-29 | depth 5-7 m
GCACATTGGCGTGCACTTGTACACGCTGCGCAGCATGCTCGATGACGATTTTGACGGCCGCGTAGATTTTCCGGCTATTTTCACCAAGGCGGAGCAGGCCGGATTGCACTACGGCATTGTCGAGCACGACCGCCCCGGCGACGATCCGGTGGCAAGTATTGCCGCAAGCTATGCGTACCGCGACCGGCTCATCGAATTGTACGGCGAGGAGAAGGGGCGTGCGATCGTCTACGCCGAAGCGTTCGAGATTTCTGAGTACGGACGTCGTCCCAGCGAGGAAGAACTCCGGGCGCTGTTTCCCACCTTCGACGAGTAGATCGCGTTCTGCTCGCTGTGCCTGCAAGAAGTGTGCTTACCCCTGGTGCAGCGTGTCCGGTCGAACGTCGATTCTACCTGGTCGTTTCGTGGGGTAGGCGGAGAATAGGCCTTTTACCTGGAAAGTCACTCGGTTGCGTTTTCCGGATTCTCCAAGGCGTTTTCCTGTGTAGGCGGCATGCGCTCGAGGGTGTGATTCGGGAGGGCGTCGCCGGTTTCCCGGTCGGAGTTGTCCGGAGTGCGTTCCGCCGGGGCTGTGTCGCCCGTTGCTTCCAACCATGTTTCCAGAACCCCGCGCAGGCGCTCAAGAGCTTCGGCGTGCGCAGGGTCCTTCGACACGTCGTGCAGTTCCTGCGGATCGTCTGCGACGAGATACAATTCTTCTTCCGGGCGAGGCGTGTCGAACACAATGTGTTGTTGCGGAGTCAGGGCTCCTTCATCCCGGAGCGCCCGCATTTTCCGGAACGTGTCTCCCCGAATGACGTCCGCAGGCGGGCTGTTGGGAATATCCGTGTAGAAGTTCCGGATGTACTTGTAGCGGCTGTCGCGGACGGCGCGCACACGGTCGTCGAAGTTGTGCCAGTTTCTCTCGGCAAAGATGTGATCGCGTACGACGGCGGACGGGTCGTTGAGGATGGGTACGATGCTTTGCCCCTCGAACGCGGAGGGGCTTTCTACGCCGGCAAGGTCCAGAAGCGTGGGGGCAAGGTCCACGGCGCTCACCAGACTCGCCGTCGTGGAACCGGCCTTTACGCCGGCCGGAAAACGCACGATCCACGGGGTGCGAACGCCGCTGTCGTACACCGTAGTCTTGGCGCGCGGGAACGGAGCTCCGTTGTCGCTTATGAACAGCACGAATGTGTTTTCCGCGACCTGTTGCCGGTCCAGTTCGTCCAGCACGCTGCCGACATAGTGGTCCAGCCGGGCAATCTCGTCATAGTACAATGCAAGGTCTTTTCGCACTTCCGGCGTGTCGGGCAGATAGGCGGGGACGATCACATCCTCGAGGGCATGCGGGGTGTCGAGGATACCCTCCTGGTATGGACGATGGGGGTCGAACGATGAAAGCCATGCGAGGAAGGGCTGGTTTTCGGGCCGCTGTTTCAGGGCGTCCACCCATGCTCCGGCGCCGCTGGCGTATCCTCCGCCCGGCATGAGTTCGTTTTCGTTCGCTTCGTCCGTGGTGCGTTCGCCGCCCCCCTGGATAACCAGATCGAACCGTGCTACGGCAGCATCGCCCAGATGCCATTTTCCTGCCGATGCGGCCCAGTATCCGGCCTCTCGAAGCAGTTCTACGAAAGTGGTCTGATCTTCAGGCAAGGGCCAGTGCAATTGTTCGGCGCCGGTCTGATGCGGATATTTCCCGGTCAGGATGGAAGCCCGGCTGGGGCTGCATGAACTGGTGGTGACGAACGCATGGTCGAAACGCATGCCGTGGTCGGCCAGTCGCCGGAGATTCGGCGTCCGGATAGAAGGATGGCCGTATGGCGTCGCGTCTTCCCATCCCATATCGTCTGCTACGAGAATGACGAAGTTGGGCGGGTCGACGGAGGCAGGTGCTTCGCCGCAGGCGACAACGCCTATGCCTGTTGCAAGAAACAGGACGCCGGGAAGAAAATTGCGGGGCATGTATCGGGATGAAAAAAAATTAAGGGGCAGATCTGTTTGTGTCTCGCGTATGCCGTACTTTCGTCTAGCCGCTTGCAAGGGTACGGTACAGGGTACTGGATTATGTCGGGCGGTACGACTCCCACAAGATACTGCATCACTCGTTTACGATTCGAATCCGTGCGATTTGGAAAAACGTTGTGCCTGATCGTGGCATTATGCCTGTCGGCGTGTACTTCCGGGTCCGACGTAGTCGTCATTAAAATGGGGCACGGCCTCGATGCTTCGCATTCCGTGCATCAGGCCATGCTGTACCTCGGCGAACGCCTTGTCGCAAAGTCCGATTCGACGATGCGGGTGGACGTATATCCCAGCCAGCAACTTGGCACCGAGCGCGAATTGCTGGAGCTTCTGCAGATCGGCAGCGTGGGCATGACCAAGGTGTCGTCGGCGGTGCTGGAAGGATTCGTTCCGGAGTACCAGGTGCTGGGGTTGCCATATCTCTTCCGGGACGAACGACATCGTTTCGATGTGTTCTGGGGCAGTGAAGTCGGGCAGGATATTCTTGCCAGCGGACAGGAGTTCGGGTTGCGTGGCTTGACCTACTACGATGCCGGCACGCGCAGTTTCTACACGAAGACGCGGCCGGTGCAGACGCCTGCCGATTTGCAAGGACTCAAGATTCGGGTACAGCAAAGCCCGGTCGCCGTGCGTATGGTGCAGGCGCTGGGCGGTTCGCCTACGCCGATCGCATGGGGCGAACTGTATACGGCCCTTCAGCAGGGGGTGGTGGACGGTGCGGAGAACAATCCGCCTTCGTTTTACTTGTCCGGGCATTATGAAGTGTGTAAGTACTACACGCTGGATGCGCACACCGCGGTGCCCGATGTGGTGCTTGTCAGCATGACGCTCTGGAACGATCTGACAGAGCAGCAACGGGGGTGGCTCCAGGAAGCCGCGTTCGAATCGGCGGGGCGCCAGCGCGAGCTTTGGGCCGAATCCGTGAACGAGTCGTTGGCGGCGGTGCGTGAGGCGGGCGTTGAAATCATCGAGCCCGATATTGAGCCATTTGCGGAGGAAGTTGCGTCGATGTACGAAGAGTATCGGGACGACCCGGTCATCCATACACTGATTGAACGCATCCGGGAGGTCAGGTAGTGGATACGCTGCGCCGCATCGTGGACAAAAGTCTTGCGTGGTTTCTGGTTGCGCTGATGGCGCTTGCCATCGTCAATGTGCTGTGGCAGGTATTTACGCGCTGGGTGCTCAACGATCCCAGCGCATGGACGGAAGAATTGGCGCGCTATCTCCTGATCTGGATCGGACTGATCGGTGCGGGATACGCCGCAGGCAAGAAATTGCACCTTGCTATCGACCTGCTGCCGAGCGTGTTGCACGGACGCAGGCGCCGTGTCCTCGAGTTTCTCATCGACGCCATCGTGTTGTTGTTCGCCGTGTTTGTGATGATGATTGGCGGAGTTCGGCTCATGAGCCTGACCTTGCTCATGGATCAGACTTCTGCCGCGCTGGGCATCCGGCTGGGCTATGTGTATCTGGCTATCCCGCTGAGCGGCGCGGTGATTGCGTTTTATGCTGTGGTTTCGATCATGGACCGCGTACGCGACGGGATGTCTTCCGAAGCGGGTGAGGCAGGCGCCTCCGACACGGGGCATTCTCCGACCGAATACACCATCGACTGAAGCATGGAACTCGCAGGTGTATTCATACTCGTGGTTGTGTTCCTGGCATTGCTCCTGGTTGGTGTGCCTGTAGCGTTCAGTATCGGGGTGGCTACTGTGTGTACGCTGCTTCTGAGCATCCATCCCGGTCCAGCCCTGACGACGGCTGCCCAGCGTATGGCCACAGGACTCGACAGTTTTGCGCTGCTCGCTATTCCTTTCTTTATTCTTGCAGGGCAGATCATGAATCAGGGAGGAATCGCCCGCCGGTTGATCGATTTCGCCAAGAGCCTGGTGGGCATGCTGCCCGGGGCGCTAGCCCATGTGAATATCGTGGCGTCCATGTTTTTCGGGGCTATTTCCGGCTCGGCGGTGGCGGCGGCGTCCGCCGTGGGTGGCGTCATGGCGCCGCGCATGGAAGAAGAAGGATACGATAAGGGCTACGGCGCCGCTGTGAACATTACCGCAGCGACCACAGGACTGGTCATCCCGCCCAGCAACATTCTCATCGTGTATTCGCTGGCGAGTGGCGGGGCGTCCATTGCCGCGCTCTTTCTTGCAGGGTATCTTCCTGGTATTCTCGTGGGCCTCGCACTCATGGCGGTGGCCGGGACCATCGCCTGGCGCAGGAAGTACGCACGTTCGGACCGGGTGCACGCAGGCCTCGCGGTCCGAAAATTTCTCGATGCGCTTCCGAGTCTCTTTCTTCTGTTCGTCGTGATCGGCGGCATCGTGGCGGGCGTCTTCACAGCGACCGAAGCGTCCGCTGTGGCCGTGGTCTACGCGCTTTTGCTGGCCATGCTGTACCGTGAGGTGTCCCTGAAGGATTTACCGTCCATTTTGCTTCAGTCCGCCTCGACGACGGCTATCGTGATGCTGCTGGTAGGCACGTCGATGGGATTATCCTGGGCGATGTCTTACGAGAACATTCCGCAGAACGTGGCATCGACCCTCGTCGCGCTCAGCGACAGCCCGATCGTGATCCTCCTGATCATAAATATCGTGTTGCTTTGCGTGGGCACATTCATGGACATCACGCCGGCCGTGCTCATCTTCACGCCCATTTTTCTCCCCATCGTGACGGCTCTCGGGATGGACCCCGTTCATTTTGGCATCGTCATTGTCCTGAACCTCTGCGTGGGCATATGCACGCCACCCGTGGGCACGGTGCTGTTCGTGGGCTGCGGTGTGGCGGGCGTGCCTATTACGCGGGCGATCCGGCCGCTCATGCCGCTCTACATTGCCATGATCGTGTCGCTTATGATCGTTACGTACGTGCCGGGGCTTAGTTTGTGGCTTCCCCGGGTCTTCGGATTCTGAGTCGGGATTTTTTCATGTTTGCTTGTCTGTTATGACGCCGCTTGCTCTGCACCCGGATCGGTATTTCGACCCGAGTACGCGAAAGATTGCGCGGGATTTGTACGAAGGCGTCTGCGAGCTGCCGCTGGTGTGCCCGCACGGGCATGTCGATCCGGCTCTGCTTGCGCAAAACGAACGGCTTCCCGAGCCATCCACCCTTATCGTCCGGCCCGATCATTATGTGCTGAGGATGCTCTATTCGCAGGGCGTCCCCCTGGAGGCGTTGGGTATACCCGTTGTGGACGGCGGGGAGGCGGGCAGAGCGATCGGGGGCGATCCTCCGGTCGAAACCGATCCGCGTGCTATCTGGCAACGCTTCGCCGAAAAATATCATCTGTTCCAAGGGACGCCCACCCGGTCCTGGCTCGACTACGAGTTTTATGAGACGCTCGGGATTCGAACGAAACTGGACGACCACTCGGCAATGCGGATTTATGACGAAATCGAGGAAAAGCTGGCTACTCCGGAGTTTCTTCCGAGGGCGCTGTTCGATCGGTTCCGTATCGAGGTGCTTACGACCACAGATGGAGCCGCGGATTCCCTGAAGCATCACGAGGCAATCCGGAATGCCGACTGGAATGGCCGGGTCGTACCGTGTTTTCGGCCCGACGCACTCTTCAATATCGTTTCCCCCGATTGGCCGGCGGCCCTGAGAGAACTGGAGCGTGCAGTGGGGGAGGAAATCGGCGGCTACCGGGCATTCGTTGCTGCGCTGGAAAATCGCCGCGCATTTTTCAAGACGCTGGGCGCCGTTTCCACGGATCATGCGGTGCTGGAGCCGTATACGCACCGGCTTTCGGAGCGAGAAGCGTCCGCACTCTTCGAAGTAGCGCTGAGAGGTCTTGCGAGTGCAGAGGATCGGCAGCGGTTCGAGGCGCATATGCTGATGGAGATGGCGCGCATGAGCGTCGAAGACGGGATGACAATGCAGATTCATGCGGGATCCTTCCGAAATCACAACGAGGCGCTCATGAGGCGGTGCGGCCCGGACATGGGAGGTGATATACCCGTACGGACCGAGTTTACCCGGAACCTGTGCGAATTGCTGAATGCATTTGGCTGCGACCGGCGATTCCGGCTTATTTTGTTCACCCTCGACGAAGCGACGTATTCCAGAGAGTTGGCGCCGCTGGCTGGGCATTATCCCGCGCTGCGCCTCGGTCCCGCATGGTGGTTTTTCGACAGCATCGACGGGATGCGTCGATACAGGCGCCTGATCACCGAAACGGCAGGCATCTACAACACCGCGGGGTTCAACGACGATACGCGGGCGTTTCTGTCCATTGCCGCTCGGCACGACCTGGCGCGCCGTGTGGATTGCGATTATGTAGCGCATCTGGTGGCGGAGCACCGAATCGACCTTGCCGACGGTCGCGAAATGGTCCGGGCCATGGCCGTCGATCTGGCGCGGGATGCATATGGACTATAATGGACTTAATCAGAGTATCCTATAAGGAGTCTGCCCGGATGCATGCACTCCGAACAGAGGCAACAGAGCCGTTGCGTTCCGTGAAACCAATGAGTTACCGATCGAAGACCGAAACATTGCTTCTCGCTTGCCCTGACGTAATCGTCGCATGAGGCGCCTGCCGTTGCCGGGCGCATGCCGTTTTGCGGTCTGGCCCGAACCGGGCGTTTTTCCGGAAAGGAAGGCCCGCACATCTCCGAGGCGCTTTTGCGCCTTGTGTATGACTATAAAGCAAGGTAAATTTCACGCTTCCGCACATGGATTCACCGGCAACCCATAACCAATCCTTCATCATCATGCCACGTACTGTTTTTACCCTGGAAGCCGCAACTCGAAACGCCACCCTGCCACATAGCCTTCCGGTTTTTGCGGCTCTGCTGGTTCTTGCTTTGGCTTTTTCCGCTTGCTCCGGCGCGGACGCAGATTCCGCCTCCGACATATCCCCGGACGACTGGCGTCCGCTTTTCGATGGAGAAACCCTTGATGGATGGATCGGGCTTGGCCGCGATGCGATTCCCGAAGGCCATTGGCAGGTGGAGGACGGGACCATCCGGAAGGTGGCTTCAGGGAACGTTCCGGTTGCCGAGGACGGCCAGCCGCTTGTGGGCGGCGACATTATGACGACGGAGACGTTTGGGGATTTCGAATTCGCCTTCGAATGGAAGGTGGCGGAAGGGGCGAATAGCGGGGTCAAGTATAATGTCTCCGAGGAATTGTCCACCTCTCTCCCCCCGAGGTATGCAGCCCTCGGATTCGAATACCAGGTGCTGGACGACGATCGGCATCCCGACGGCGCCTTGCCTTCCCACCGGGCCGGAGCGCTGTACGACATGATCCCGGCAGGGGACGCCAAGGCGCTGAAACCGGTCGGGGAGTGGAACGAGAGCCGCATCGTGTTCCGGGGGATGCACGGGGAGCACTGGCTGAATGGCGCTATGGTTGTAGAGTACGACATGGATAGCCCGCGCTTCGATTCGCTTCTTGCCGCCAGCAAGTATGCGGATGTCGATGGGTTTGCCGACCGCCGCGTCGGACATATTGTGCTGCAGGATCACAGCGACGACGTATGGTTCCGCAATCTCCGGATTCGGGAACCGGAGGAGTAGGCGCCTTCCGCATCCCGGGCGGCGCGGTTTCTCGATATCCGGGTTTGCTCTGCACAGGATATCTTCCGGCATGCGGGCAAGCAGCCTTTTGTTCTGTGCCTGTCCCTTGATAGACGTAGTGCGGTGGCGTATTCTTTATCCGCACCCCGTTCGATATCTACGCGCAAGCTCTGAGCAAACCACATGGAAACACAAAAACGCGACGCCTGGAGCTCGAATTTCGGCCTCGTTCTGGCTGCTACCGGCAGCGCTATCGGACTGGGCAACCTGTGGAAATTCCCTTTCATCACCTGGGAGAACAACGGCGGCGCTTTCGTTATCGTGTACCTGGTGTGCATCCTTTTGGTAGGGTTGCCCATTATGATGGCCGAATTGCTTATAGGCCGTCGGAGTCAGAAAAGCATTGTAGGGGCGCTCAGGGATGTGGCTGGACCGGCCTGGAAGTTTGTGGGCGGCTGGGGGGTGTTATGCGGGTTCATTCTGTTGAGTTATTACACGGTTATCGCCGGTTGGTCTTTTTTCTATTTCTGGAAATCCCTCGGGTGGACATTCGGCGGCTTTCCTGCGGATCTTTCGACAGGGGATCTCTTTGGCGCGCAGGTTGGCGACGCATGGCTCCAGTTCATGCTTTCGCTTGTGTTCAGCATTGCCACGGTCGGTGTAGTGTATTTCGGGGTGCAGAAGGGGATCGAGCGGGTGGCGAAGGTTCTTCTGCCTGTACTTTTCGGCATTCTCGTGCTGCTTCTCGTCAGTGCGCTTGGCATGAGCGGTTCAGGCGAGGCCCTGAAATTTATTTTCGAACCCCGATTCGGTGAACTCGAGTGGAGCGGCGTGCTCGAAGCGCTCGGCCATTCGTTCTTTACCCTTTCACTGGGTATGGGCGCCATGATTACGTACGGCTCCTATATTTCGCGCAAACAATCCATTGTAAAGTCTGCGGGAGCCATTGTCGCCTTCGACACGCTGATTGCACTGGTTGCCACGATCATCATGTTCTCGGTGATTTTCTCGGTGGCCGGATTGAGTGAGGAGGTAGGCAAGTCCACGGTCGGTATGCTTTTCATCTCGCTCCCCGAATTGTTTTATACCGTAATGCCTTTTGGAACAGTGCTGGGGCCGCTGTTCTATGTGCTGGTGGCGCTGGCGGCGCTGACCTCCACCATTTCGCTGCTCGAGGTGGAAACCAGTTTTCTGATCGACGAGCGCGGCATGAAACGCCAGAAGGCTGTGATCGTGTCGGGCGCCGCCATTTTCGTGTTCACGATTTTTGCGGCCCTGTCGTTCGGTTCCACGCCGGTGCTTTCGACGATGGTAGCTTTCGGGAAGACAGGCTGGTTCAGCATCGCCGACCACTTCGTCTCGAACTGGATGCTGCCTACCGGCGGGTTGGCTGTAGCGATTGCAGCAGGCTGGTTCATGACACGCAAAGCTACGGAAGACGAACTGGTGGATGGCAATCAGCCCGACTGGTTCCGTTACGGGGCGTGGCGATTTTTCATCCGCTACGTGGCTCCGGTGGCGGTGCTGGCGATCATCCTGGCCGTAATCCTGGGAAGGGATTTCAGTTAAGGCGGGTTGCCCCCGTTGGAATGCAGGCATTCGAAGAGCCGAGCTATCCGGCACAAGGTTTACAAAACACTCAAGCGCTTTACAAAAGACTCAATCGATTTTCAAGACGCTCAAGCGCTTTACAAAATGCCATTCTGCGGGGACTTGTAAACGAATTCCTGCCTCATCTGCACATCACCTCCAGAAAAAGCTCCAGAAACCGCTCGGCTTCCACCTCCATGGCCACCTGCACGGTGGGTGCGTTCGATATGCTGTCTACCGGCTCTGCGGTCATCATACCCCTGGTAGATCCTTGTTTGTCCACCACCTCGCAAACCATTCGTTTCGTGCGGATGAGGGTCGGATCTATGACGGCTCCCACGGCAAGCGGATCGTGGAGGGGGCATGCATCGCGCCCGCGTCGCTGCATGGCGAAATCAAAGTACGGTCCGGTTGCATCGAAAAGAAACTGGCGCAGTTTGCTCTCCTCCATGGACGCAAGGCGCCGATGAAAGCGAGCGCGGGAAAGGAGCGTCTGTTCCGTCACGTTCAGTCCGACCACCGTAACGGGCAGGCCGGATTGAATCACGGTATGGGCCGCATACGGATCGGCGTAGAAGTTGAATTCGGCGCGTGACGTTACGTTACCTCGCCCGTCGCCGGAACCGCCCATGACGACGATTTCGCGGATGTTCGTCAGGGCCGCGGGGTCCCGTTCGAGGGCCGTGGCTACATTCGTAAGCGGTCCGAGCGCGATCAGTGTGAGTTTCCCCGGGTGACGCCGGGCCAAATCCGGGATGGCCTCAACGGCATGAACGCTCTCGGTTTGCAAATGCTGCACCGGCCAGACTTCCGAAACGCCGCCGATTCCATCCGCCCCATGCACATGCTCGGCCCGCGTTACGGGAGGGCTGATCGGCTCGGCGCATCCGCTGAAGACGGGCGGCGGCTCGACTCCTGCAGCTTCAAGGATGCGCAGAGCATTCGCTGTGCAGGCATCGATCGGAACATTGCCGGCTACGACCGTAATCGCTCTTACGTCCAGCACGGGTGAACGCAGCGCCAGCACGAGCGCAAGCAGATCGTCCAGGCCGGGATCGGTGTCTATGAGGACGGGCTTGGGAAAAGGCATTACGTGAAAGCAGGATTCGTTTCGGCGCAGGGGCGATCTTCAGGTTCCGAATATGGCTGATCGCCAGGTCGATCCGCGGCGGAAATCATACGGCATGACAAGTCAAACAGCAGCCATTCCGATTCGATCCGTCATGCCCGCTACCTGTTGCCTGAATCTCTGATACAAAGTATTAGGATACTCTGATCAAGACCACTTCGCCCGGCACTTTACTTTCGTACGTAAAGGATGTCATGATTCCATCGTCGGAATTAACGATACTCTGATCGAAGCGGTTTTAATCAGAGTATCCTGTTGTATGGGGCAAATAAAGGTCGTACATTTTACACTATACGTTGTGTCCTGCCCAAACCAGTGCTTCGAATCGACTGTACGGTGCCATGAAAAGAACAAAAACCGCCGTCCTTCTTGTCTGCATCATGGGCGCTTTCCTGTGGATGGCCCCCGGCTGCTCAAGCGACCCTAATGTCGAGGGCGCCAAGCTGGACTTGCGCAACAGGGACTTCGATCGGGCGCTTGAGAATATTGCCGAAGCTCTTGCGCGTAACCCCGATAATGCGGAAGCCCTTGAATTGAAGGGCCAGATTCTTCAGACACAGTCAGCGGAGACCTCCGATCCCGCGGAGTACATGGGGATTATTTATGAAATGCTTGACGCGTACGATGCGGCGATGGCGGCCGATCCCGGCCTCGAAAATTCGGTCTCGCGTTCCCGGATCATGGCATATGCCGACGTGTTCCGTAAAGGCATCCAGGCGTTCAATCGCGCTTCGGAGAACCCCGACGAATTCGAAGTGGCGGCGGAATATTTCGGACTTGCCTCCGAGATCATGCCTGATTCGTCCGGCCCCTATGTCAACCAGGGGTTTGCCTTACTGAACGTCGGCATGGAAGACGATGCGATCGCCCCGCTCGAAATGGCGATCGAAAAGGGCGATAGTCAGAAAAACACGTTCCTTTTCCTCGGGGATGTTTACAATCGCCAGGGCAATACGGACAAGGCAATGGAAGTTTTTGGTCAAGCGGCGGAGTTATACCCCGAGGACGCCGACATTCAGTCCCAGCTCCTGAACCTGTACGTACAGACAGGTCGAGCGGAAGAGGCGATGGCGGAATACCGGGCGGCGGTAGACCAGGATCCCAATAATGAGATGCTGTTGTACAATTACGGCTCCCTGTTGCTTGAAGCGGAACAGTTCGACGAGGCGATTCATTATCTCGGTCGTGCTACAGAGGTCAGTCCCGACTATGCCAACGCGTATTACAACCTGGGGGCAGCTTATATCAACAAGGCCGTCATACTGGCTGAGCATATCAGCGGGATGGACGATGCGTTGAGGGAGGAACGGGACAATCTGGAGGCTGATGAGATTTCCGCCCGCGAGACCGAAATGGATGCGCTTGCGGAGGAGCGCCGTACTCTTTTTAGTAGTGCGATACCGCATCTCGAGACGGCGAAAGACCTTGTGGAAGCCGATGGCATCGATCCGACCAGCGTTTGTCAGGCCCTGTACACATCCTACGTGCAAACGAACCAAATGGATATGGTGGAAACGGTTGCCGATTGTGCGGGATACGGCAATTGACCTTTCCGCATCTTTTTCCGAAATACGCGGAGCCCGGACTTGGATATCAGGTTCGGGTTCTTTCTTTTTGAAAAATTGCTATGGCGAAAACCACCCGACAATCCCAGGGATTCGGCACATTGGCCGTTCATGCGGGGCAAAAGCCGGACCCTGTCACAGGCGCGATCATGACTCCCGTGTACCAGACCTCGACATTCGTGCAAGAGGCTCCGGCAGAGCACCGGGGATACGAATATGCGCGTGTCTCCAATCCGACGCGTACGGCGCTGGAAGAAAACCTTGCTGCGCTGGAAGGCGCGGCGCACGGCATTTGCTTCGCTTCGGGCATGGCCGCCCTCGACGCTGTGCTGAAGCGACTGCGCCCCGGCGATCATGTGCTGGGTATGGCTGACATCTATGCCGGCACGATTCGTCTCTTTCGGGAAGTGTTCGAGCCCTACGGCCTTATCTTCAGTTTTGTGGATATGACCGACCTGCAGGCCGTGCAGGCCGCCGTGCGGCCAGAAACGAAACTGCTATGGATCGAAACCCCAACCAATCCATTGTTACGGGTGGTGGATATTGCGGCCGTATCCGAAATAGCTCATGCTTCGGGAATCGATGTGGCGGTTGACAATACGTTTGCATCGCCGTTTCTTCAGCAGCCATTGGCTCTCGGGGCAGATATGTCCCTGCATTCCACGACCAAATATCTTGGGGGCCACTCCGATGTGATTGGCGGCGCTGTTCTGACGAACGACGACGAGTGGGCCGAACGCCTCCGGTTTCAGGTAACGGCCTCGGGCGCTGCCCCCGCCCCCCTGGATTGCTTTCTGGTGCTGCGCAGCACCAAGACGCTGCATCTGCGTATGGAGCGGCATTGCCGGAATGCCCATGCGATAGCAACCTTTCTTCGGGAGCACCCGAAAGTAGGGCGTGTTCATTTTCCGGGTTTGTCTGACGATCCTGGCTACGAGATGGCCCGCAGGCAGATGCGGGATTTCGGGGGGATGCTGTCTTTTTCGCTGGCGAACGATCGCATAGAAGGAGCTGTTCGCATGATGGCGGAACTACGCATCGTTTCATTGGCGGAAAGCCTCGGGGGCGTGGAAAGCCTTATTGAACACCCGGCTACGATGACGCATGCCTTCCTTTCACGAGAAGAGCGGGAGGGATTCGGGATCACCGATTCCCTGATGCGGCTCTCTGTGGGTGTAGAGGAGGAGACGGACCTGATTGCCGATCTTGACGCTGCGCTTGCCGCCGCATAGACAAGCGCCCTTTTTTCTAATAATCCAGCAGGCCTTTTGCAGCGGTGTAGATATCCTCGTCCTGGGGCAAGACCGCTTTTTCGAGGGGACCTGAAAATGGAATATAGGTGAATGCGCCGGCCAGACGCCGCACCGGTGCGTCCAGCAAGGCAAAGGCTTCGTCCGCGATCCTTGCGGCGATTTCCGCACCGAAGCCCATGAATTCATGGTCTTCGTAGGCGATCAGTACACGGTTCGTTTTGCGGACCGAGGCGAGAATCGTTTCCATGTCCAGCGGAAGCATCGTCCGTATATCGACGATTTCTACGGAGACATTGTCTTCTCGCTCCAGCCGGTTTGCGGCGTGCGCGGCTTTGTGGACGATCATCCCCCAGGTAACGATGGTCAGATCGCTGCCTTCGCGTGCTACGCGTGCCTTGCCGAAAGGAAGATAACCGTTTTCGTCCGCCACGGGAGTGCGCGCGGCAGCCAGACGATATAGCGCCTTGTGTTCGAGGAACAGAATGGGGTCCTGGCTTCGGATGGCTGTCTTCAACAGGCCCTTGGCATCGGAAGCAATGGAGGGCATTGCCACCTTGAGGCCGGGGAAGTGCGCGAACATGGCTTCAATGTTCTGGGAGTGGCATAAGCCTCCGTGGATATATCCACCGCACGGTACGCGAATGACCATAGGGCAACTCCACTTGTTGTTCGACCGGTAGCGAAGCGGGGCCACCTGGTTGCGGATGTGTTGCATAGCCGGCCAGATGTAATCGGCGAATTGTATTTCCACCACCGGCTTGTAGCCGGAAGCGGCCAATCCCATTGCCGTGCCCACCACAGATGCTTCGGCCAACGGCGAGTTGAAGCAGCGATCGGCTCCGAACCAATCTGTCAGATCCCGAGTTGCCTTGAACACGCCGCCTTTTCCCCCGGCTACGTCTTCGCCATAGACGATAACGTGCTCGTCACGCGTCATTTCTTCCTTCAGCGCAACGTTGACGGCATCCACGATGACTATCGGCTCGCCGATTGGCTCCGAGGCCTCGTAGTCGATGCCGAGATCTCCTTCGAACAAGACATGGCGGGTCGCGCTTTCCGGCGTTGGATCGCTTTGCTCCAGCGCCCACGTGGCTGCTTCCTCGATTTCCTTGCGAATCTCTTTCTCCATCTCCTCGACCGAATGCGCGTCCAGGACGCCTTCCTCGATGAGGGTCATTTCCATTAACAGGAGCGGATCGACTTCCTGAGCTTCCGACAATTCTTCGGAAGAGCGGTATTTGGCGTGGTTATCGGATGAAGAGTGGGGGAAAAGACGAACCACATCGGCCACGAGGCATACCGGTCCTTGTCCGGTCCGGATGTGTTCGATGGCCTGTCTGGACGCCGCCGCCATGTTGAAAAAATTCGTTCCGTCAACCCGGATACGTTTCAGTCCCTCGTATCCCGCAGCCAGTTTGTATGGGGTGCCTCCGGCGATCTGGTCCTCGACCGGTACCGAAATAGCGAATTTGTTGTCCTGAACAAAAAAGAGCACGGGGGCCTTGATGCGAGTGGCCCAGTTCAGCGCCTCGTGAAAAGCGCCTTGCGAAGTGGCCCCTTCTCCGGCGGATACATACACGAAAGCGTCTTCGCCCCGGCGCTGCACGGCCATAGCGAAGCCAAGCGCAGGAAGGAACTGCGAACCCACGGAAGATGACCCTGCCAGAATGTTGAGTTCCCGTACGCCGTAGTGCTGGGACATTTGCCGTCCGCCGGAACTTGGATCGTCGGCCTTGGCAAGATGGGCGAGCAGGGTGTCTCGAGCAGTCATGCCGACAGCAAGAGAGATGCATAGATCCCGGTAGTACATACAGAACCAGTCGTGTCCGGGCTGTACATACATGCCGATAGCCGCTTGAGCGGCTTCATGGCCGGCGCATCCTGCGTGAAAGAATCCCTTGCCCTGCTTAAGCAGGGTCAGCATCTTTTCATCGAGCCGCCTTGCCAGTAGCATCGTACGGTACGCTTCACGGAGTTGCTTTCCGTCAAAATCGCTGGCGGTCAACTTGTCCACGTACAGGTCTTCGGCATAGGCTCTACCCGGTATAATCGCTTCGGAAGTGTGCCCATTGCCATGGCCAGGGTCGGGACGAAGAAGCGCTTCTCGAGGGGGTGTCTTTTTTCGATGTTGATCCTTCATTTTCGTCATAGGAACGCACCAGGATACATCATTTTCGAAAATACGAAGAAGGGGTCGGGATTTCCAGAAAACAGGGTTATGCAGGGTTTGCGACCGGCAACTCGAACCAGAAACGGGAGCCTCGCCCGAAGGTGCTCTCAACGTGAATGGGCTCGTTATGCGCACGCAGGATCTGGTGGGCGATGCTTAGCCCCAGGCCCGAACCGCCGCTTTGGCGTGCACGGTCCGGGTCAACGCGGTAAAAACGCTCGAACACCCTGTCGAGATGATGTTCCTCGATACCGCGTCCGGTGTCGATTACTTCAATACGCACCTTGTCGAGCCGTCGCTGGAAACGGCACCGAACAGTCCCTTCGTCGGTGTAGGAAATGGCATTCTCGATCAGATTTGTCAGAACCTGCCGGATACGATTCTGGTCGGCATGTACATACCGGGGAGGATTTTCCAATTCGAGATGCAGTCCCTTTTCTTTTACTTTCGACGCCAGCGTGTCGCCGATTTCGCGGAGTAGTTCGGACAATTCGAAGGGGGCCGGCTTGATGAGGTCTTCCCGGCATTCGAGCCGGGCAATCTCGATAAGATCGCTGAAAAGCGTTTGGAGTCGGTGCAGATTTGCAAGTCCCTTTTCGGCGTAGCGCCGGCGTTTCCTGGGGGTCAGCGAATCGCTGCCAAGCGCTTCGAGGTATCCGCTTACGGCAAACGTCGGGTTGCGCACTTCATGGCCCACATTGCCGATGAATTCGTTTTGCAGTTGCGCCAGACTCTGAAGTTCATTGATTTGCCTCTGGAAACCGGCTGACATGCGGTTCAGGCTCATGGCAAGGACGCGAAACTCGGCAGCGCGGGAATCCACCTCGATGTTTTCGCCCGGATTGCCTTCCGCAATGCGCCTGGCCGAGTTGTTGAGGGCTTGAAGAGGGGTTGTGATTTTGTTGGTGGCGACCCAACTTCCCGCCAGCGCAAGGAGCAGTACCAGGCTCAGGCTCACGACAAGCGTTATGCGCATATTGCGAACCATGGATACCTGCGGCGATTCCGGTTGCCCCACGGATACGATCAGGTCGGTGGGTTCGTGTAAAAGCAGGGCATACAGCACGATCTGGCCGTCGGCATCGGAGCGCTCGACGAAGCGGACCGGATTGGTCTGGGAAGGGTTTTCTTCCGGAAGATGTCGGACTTGTTCGGAGATATCCGTATGGCGCAGGGCTGTCTGGGTCGGGATGATATCGATGCGAAGATCCGTCACCGCAGCGATCTCTGAAATAATTGCGCGTTGCTTGTCCGTGGAGTCGGTGTCCTCGATACGGTCGGCGATCCTTTCCGCATAACGAAGCAGCGTACTGCGGGCCAATTCCTGTGTCTGACCATGCATCGCGAAAACAACATAGAGTCCTACGGCGACGACGGGCGGGCCTACGAACAAGGTAAACGTGAGAATCATCCACGTTTGCGTCGAGGCTCGCCTGGGAATGACGAGATCAGTGAGTCGCTTCAACAAGCCCATGGACCCGGAAACCTTGTTGATGAAACCGGGCCTGAGACCGGTAAACCCCCATTGCCGTCGCGCCCTGCTGTTGCGGCGCGATACCGAAACGTTGCCTCGCCGGATTATCCGGCTTCTTCCGCCTCATGTGAGAAGCGATAACCGACGCCCCGCACCGTTTGGATATGTTGGGCGAAGTCGCCGAGTTTTTCGCGCAGATTCTTGATGTGTGCATCCACCGTGCGCTCCGTAACCATCATGGCATCCTCCCAGATTGTTTCGAGTAATTGTTTGCGGCTGAATGCCTTGAGAGGATGACGAACAAGGTAGAGCAACAGACTGAACTCGGTTTCGGTGAGACCGATGTCCCGGTTTGCAATCGTGGCGCGGTGCTCGTCCTCGTAGATTTTGAGACCGCTTATCTCGATAAATTTTCGTTCCCGGATACCCGACAGCCGGAGCGCCGTTCTCACGTGCGCCAGAATCACCCCCGAGGAGACCGGCTTCATGAGATAATTGTCTCCGCCGGCCATGAGTGCCTTGATCTGATCCCGTTCTTCCGTTTTGGCTGTCAGGAAAATGATCGGAATCGTTTCTGTGGCAATGCGCGAACGCAGTTGTTTGCACACCTCGATACCGTCGAGTTTCGGCAGCATGATGTCAAGCAGGATGACATTCGTGTCGGATGTTGCCTTGGCAAGGGCTTCTTCGCCGTTGTAGGCTTTATTTACCTTGTATTTTTCCTCTTCCAGGAAATGGGATACCATTTCCACCACATCTTCTTCGTCATCCACGACGAGAATGGTGATATCCGAAGGATCTGCAGGTGTATTCATACCGGTCGATTTGCCCTGAATAGCCCGAGTAACACAGAAATACCGAAATTTCAGGAAAGATACGTCAAATTCGGCAATGAAACGAACCTCCGGGGTTGGGAGATAATTCATTGGACGTATATGCGCGGCACATGGGCCGGAACGCCAACCAGTATTTCATGCGAAATGGTTTCGGCCCATGCCGCCAAGTCCGCGGCGTCGGGTCCGTTCTTTCTATATTTTCCCTCCCTTCCGAACAGCATCACGTCATCGCCCACAGCGATGTTGTGCTCCGGTCCCGTGTCGACCATGAACATGTTCATGCATACGGTTCCCACCACCGGGTATTTTCCCCCCCGAATGGTTACAAAGGCCCGGTTGCCAGGAATTCTCGGATAGCCGTCCGCATATCCTGCTCCGACGGTTGCGATGGATGTAGGGCGATCCGCCGTCCACGTGCACCCATAGGATATGCTTGTACCGGGTGAAACCTTTTTCAGGTGTGTAACCTTCGAATAGAGCGTCATCGCCGGTTCCAGCCCGTAATCCTTTTCGAGTCCGTTGTATCCGTAGAGTCCGATACCTGCACGCGCTATGGACCGGTCCCAGGCGGTTGCTTCGGGGAACCTGAGGATGCTGCCCGTAGCCGTGGCATGTATGGTTTCTGCAGCATCCCCAACCTCTGCGACTACGTGATCGAAGCGTTCCAATTGTTCGTACGCAAATCCGGCGTCGCTGTAGGCTGTGGCGAGGTGAGTCCACAGACCGGCGATTTCCACGTTCGGGGCCCGGTCGAGACGGGTTACGATCCGCTCGGCTTGCCCGGGGGATATGCCGATACGCCCCATACCCGTATCCACTTTGACATGTACGCGAAACGCGTGGGCGGTGCATTCGAGAATAGCGTCGGCGATCGCAGGAGAGGAAACAGTGATATCGAGTTCATGTTCGGGCAAGACATGCAGGTGTTCGACAGGCGGTGCTGTAAGGACCAGAATACGTTCCTCAATGCCGCCTTCGCGCAAGCGCAGGCCCTCACCGGTTGTGGCCACGCCAAACCAGCGTACGCCATGCTGCGCCAGCGTCCGGGCAGTGCGCAGGATGCCATGGCCATATGCATCTGATTTCACGATGGCCATCAGCGGGGCTTTACCGGCGTATTTGCGAAGAATGGCTGTGTTGTGCCGTAGCCGATCCAGGCGAATGTGGGCCCTCGTCGGCGAATACAACATGTCTGTTTCGCGGAGCCCGGTAACGGAAGGGTTCTCTTGGGTGAGAGGCCGGAGCAAGGTCGGTGCGGGGTAGCGGTTTTCGGATTCATGGCGATGCGAAATATATTCTAATCTCGCATCGGGTGCATATCGGTGTCGCATTTTGGCGTTCGCATGGATAATTTACGAATTGCGGCGTCACGGGGTCATTTTGGGGTCGTTTTCGCGTTATGCAACGGGACGTTCGACATCTCGCACGATCCATCCGGATATATCCATACGTTATGTACAGATCCATTTCGATATGCTTTTTTGCAGTGCTGTTACCGGCGGCTGCGATGGCGCAGGAGGCCGAAACGCCCATGCTCACGCTGGAAGATATTCACGCTTCCGGAATGTTTGTTTCCGCATCGTTTCAAGGAGGAAAGTGGGCCGGGGAAGGACCGGTTGCGACATTTGTCGAACAGGATGGAGAGGTTGCGCATCTTATCCGGTACGACCTTGAAACGGAGCAACGCGAATTCCTCGTGGATGGCGCGAAATTGTACGCTCCGGATGTGGAACGCACCATCGGGATCGACGAGTATGCGTACAGCCCCGACGGGTCCGCCATGCTGATATATACCGATTCGGAACAGGTATGGAGATACAATACGAAGGGCTATTACTACCTCTACGATCTGTCGACGCAACGCCTCACCCCCATTGCACGCCGTGAAGACGGGTTTCAGATGTTCGCCAAGTTCAGTCCTGACGGACGCCGCGTGGCGTTTGTGCGCAACCGGGATTTGTTTGTCGTCGATCTGGCCGATATGTCGGAGCGCAGGCTGACCGACGATGGGGGGCCGGGCAAAATAATCAACGGCACGTCCGACTGGGTGTACGAGGAGGAATTCGGGTTGCGAGACGGATGGGTATGGTCGCCTGACGCAGCCCGGATCGCCTATGTGCAACTCGACGAATCGAACACGCGGGAGTTCGTTATGGCGGACCTGCGTGCGCAGTATCCGGATATTGTGCGGTTTCGGTATCCGAAAGCCGGGGAGGCCAACAGCGAAATACGAGTCGGTGTGGTGGATGTGGTATCGGGGGCGCGTCGGTTTTTTGACACGGGCACGTGGCGGACCGGGGAAGACGACCCGGAGTATATCCCGAGCCTCGGCTGGACTCCCGAAGTGGATGGCATGTCTTATGTATGGTTTTTCCGCCTTAACCGGGAGCAGAATCGGGTGGATGTGCTCTATGGTTCTCCGGAGGATATGTCTACCCGCCTTGTGCTTCGCGAGGAAAACGATACGTGGATCGATGTGGAAACAAGTTTCGGAGATTTGGCCGGGGGAACGATTACGTACCTTGACGACGATCGGCATTTCGTGTGGATGAGCGAACGGGATGGATACCGCCACCTGTATCTCTATGAAAACGATGGCGCCTTCGTGCGGCAGTTGACGCATGGCGCCTGGAACGTTACGAATTTTCACGGTATTGCTCTCGACAGGGATGCGCTCTTTTTTACGGCCACGGCGGCTTCACCGCTTGAGCGCCATCTGTACCGGATTTCGTTCCGGGATCCGGATGCGGAGCCGGTCCGGATTACGGAGCGTCCGGGGAGCCACGGTATCGATATGTCGCCCGATTTGCGGTACTACATCGACCGGTTCACAAATGTGCGCACGCCGCTTGCCGCAACGCTTCACAAGGCCGACGGGACCTCTGTCAAGGTGCTTGAAGATAATACGGCCTTGCGGGAACGGCTCGCCGAGTATAATCTACCGGAGCCTGAGTTTATTGAGGCGCCCGGGAGCGACGGGACCATGCTGAATGCCTGGATGCTCAAACCGACGGATTTCGATGCCTCGCGGCAGTACCCGCTTTTGTTGTATGTATACGGGGGTCCCGGATCGCAGACTGTGCAAAATGCATGGGGCGGGAGCCGGTATCTCTGGCATGCGTATCTTGTCGAAGAATACGACATGGTCATTGCCAGCGTGGACAACCGTGGTACGGGAGGTCGCAGCAAGGATTTCAAGAGCGCGACGTATGAAAAACTGGGAATCCCTGAGGCCGAGGATCAGATTGCTTCGGCGAAGCATTTTAGTACGTTACCGTATATCGATGCCGACCGTACGGGCATATGGGGATGGAGCTACGGCGGTTTTATGACCCTCATGTCCCTACTTTATGGCGACGGACCGGATACGTTCGAACTCGGCGTTTCCGTAGCCCCGGTAACCAGTTGGCGGCAGTACGACACGATCTATACGGAGCGGTATATGTCCACTCCGCAGCGTAACGAAGAAGGGTATCGGAACAGTGCGCCCGTTACATGGGCAGACCGGCTGAGAGACAACCAGGACCTGCTGATTGTACACGGCGACCTCGATGACAACGTGCATTTCCAGAACACGGTCCAGATGGCGGATGCGCTGCAGCAAGCCGGAAAACAGTTCGACCTTATGATGTATCCTGGCCGGAATCACGGGATTTACGGAGGAATGACCCGACTGCATCTGTACACGCTTGTCACTGGCTACATCGCAGACAACCTGTAACGCTCGCCGCATGACGACACCCGATCTTCTTCTCAAGGGAGGCGCTGTTCTCGATCCGGCGACCGGGTCGCAGGAAGTTGCCGACGTGCTGGTCAGGGATGGCCGGATTGCATCCCTAGGGGCGGATCTTGTTGCGCAAGATGTCCCCGTATACGATTGTTCCGGCAAGATCGTCTCTCCGGGCTGGATGGACATGCATGTCCATTTTCGGGAACCGGGCTACGAGCACAAGGAGACGATCGCCACGGGATGCCGCGCGGCAGCGGCGGGCGGGTTTACCGCCGTGGCCTGTATGCCCAATACATCTCCCCCTATTCACACGCGCGATGTAGTGGAATTCATCGTTGAGCGTGCCGCGGCGACACCGGTGGATGTACATCCCATTGCATGTGTGTCGAAAGATCGTAAAGGGGAGACGCTGACCGAAATGGGAGATTTGATCGATGGCGGAGCGGTTGCTTTCAGCGACGACGGTTCGCCGGTGCAGCATGCCGGGTTGATGCGGCGCGCGCTCGAATACAGCGCTTCGTTCGGGAAGCCGGTCATCAACCATATGGAAGACCTTACGCTCAATGCGGACGGGCATATGCATGAGGGGGAGGTTGCGACCCGCCTTGGGGTTCCCGGCATTCCGTCGCTTGCAGAAGAGGTGATGATCGCCCGCGACATCTTGCTGGCCGGGTTCACGGGCGGCCATGTACATGTGGCGCATATTTCCACGGCACAGGCTGTCGACCTGGTGCGTCAGGCAAAAGAGCGCGGTATTCGGATTACCGCGGAAGTTTGCACGCACCACGTTGCTTTGACCGACGAGGCCGTCGAATCGACCGGTTTCGGTACGGATGTCAAGATGCACCCCCCCTTACGCACGGCAGCGGATGTGGAGGCGCTCAAGGAAGGGCTTCGGGACGGTGCGATCGACGTGATCTGTACGGATCATGCCCCGCATGCGCCCTTTGAGAAGGAGGTGGAATTTCTTGCTGCCCCGTTTGGTATTCTCGGCCTCGAAACGGCCTGGGGCCTTATCGGTCGGGAACTCCTTACGCCGGGCGTGCTGACGATTGCCGAAGCCGTACGGAAAATCACGGTGGCCCCCCGCCGTATTCTTGGTCTTCCCCTGCCTCGCGTTGCCGAAGGAGAGGAAGCAAATCTTACCGTGTTCGACGCTACGACGCGCTGGACGTTCGAGTCGCGGCATATCCGCTCCAAAAGCCGCAACACACCTTTTACGGGCAGTGAGATGGTGGGGCGTCCCTGGGCCATCTACAACAGAAAACAGTTCGTGCCGACGGACGCTGCAGAGTAACCGGCATGGATCCGAGTTCTCACAAGATCCGCGTCGGGGTTCTTTTCGGAGGCGTCGCCCCCGAACACGAGGTATCCGTCATCACGGCGCAACAGGCGATCCATGCACTCGACCCGGAGCGGTACGAACCTGTGCCGGTTTATATAGCCAAAGATGGCGCCTGGTTCGTCGGAGAAATGCTGGCGGATATCCAGACGTTCCGGGATGTCGAGCGCATCCGTCGCAAAGCCGTCCCGGTTCATGCCGTTCCGGGCGATGCCCATGCGCTTCTGCTGGTCGAGCAAAAACGCGCCGGGCTGTTTGCACGTCGTCCGAGGACATATCGGGTGGACGTAGCGTTTCTTGCCTTGCACGGCGGTTCCGGAGAGGATGGGGGCGTACAGGGATTCCTGGAAATGTGTAACGTACCTTTCACCGGCAGCGGGATTGCCGGGTCGGCCATCGGCATGGACAAGGTGCTATCCAAGTATCTGTGTCGGGACCAGAACATTCCCATGGTGGATTTTCTGGTTTTGCACGAGTCGGAGTGGGTAGATCGAGAGGAGGCCTGGCTGGATCACTGCGAGCGGAAACTGGGCTATCCTGTCGTGGTCAAGCCGGCCTGTCTCGGGTCTTCGATAGGTATTGCGAAGGTCGGAGATCGGAAGACGTTGGATCGGGCTATCGAGGATGCATTCAGGTACGACCGAAAACTGGTCGTGGAGCACGCCGTCCGGCAATTGAAGGAGATCAATTGCGCGGTCCTCGGTGGGGAAGATAACGCCATCGTGAGCGCACTCGAGCAACCCTTGCACGTCGACAGCGAGAATTTGCTCACTTTTCGGGACAAGTATATGCGTGGGGACAATGGTGGAGAGGCGGCGAAGCGTGGCGTACGGAACGCCAAACAGCCTGAAGCGGGGCGCGGTATGGCCTCTCTGGATCGCATCGTACCGGCGCTCATCGACGAAAAAATCGCCGAACGCATTCGTACGTTGGCATTGCAGGTGTTTCGTCTGTTGGGATGCGGAGGAGTGGCGCGTATTGATTTCATGATTGACGAAGCCGACGGCGCCTTGTATTTCAACGAAATCAACACCATTCCAGGCTCGTTCTCCTTTTATCTTTGGGAGCCGGCGGGCATTTCCTTTGGGGAGCTTGTGCATCGAATGATCGAGTTGGCTTTCGAAAGTCATCGCGCCCGAAACCGGCTTATCCGCACGTACGATGTGAACCTGCTTTCCGAAACCGGCTTGCGCGGGATCAAGGGATCGAAATCGGGATCATGACAAAGGGCGCGCTCGCCGACATACTTTCTCTCGTAGAAAAACACGATCGCCTGTTTTTGACGAGTCACATTCGTCCGGACGGCGATGCGCTTGGATCGGAAGTGGCCTTTGCAAGCTTTCTTGCGAAATTGGGGAAGCAGGTTACCGTGTTGAACAGCGGTCCGCCCCCCATGAACATGGAATGGCTTCCCGGTATTCGGGACATTGGCGTCTTTGACGGGTCTTTGGCGCACCGCCAGTGCATCGACGAGGCGGGGGCGGTGTTCGTGCTGGACACCAACGTGGAGAATCGGCTCGGCAAGCTGGCCGGCCCGGTGCGTGGAGCACGGGGCGCAAAGGCGCTGATCGACCACCACACGCATCCGGAGGACTGGTTCGATGTGCGGTACGTATCTACGACCGTTTCGTCAACGGGCGAACTCGTTTATGGGATCGTCGCTGCCTGCGATCCCGACCTGATCGACGCCCGCATCGCCACGGCGCTCTATACTGCGATTATGACGGATACGGGTTCTTTCCGATACCAGGGCGTAACTCCGAAGTTGCATCGTATTGTGGCGGATATTATGGAGCGAGGAGCGATAGTCCCGGCCCTTATTCATTCGGCGATTTTCGACCACCGTTCCATGGCGGGATTGCATCTGCTTGGGCGGACGCTTGAAACCGTACGGTTGTATTGCGGGGGGCGCGTCGCCGCCATTACGGTAACGCCCCGCATGCTGGAGGATACCGGAGCAAGCAGCGAGGAAACGGAGGGTTTTGTCAATTACGCGTTGTCGATCGATCGCGTGGAGGCCGCCGTACTGTTTCTGGAGACGGCCAGGGGCACGAAGATGAGTTTTCGCTCCCAGGGCGATATTCCGGTAGATAAATGGGCGAGGGTCTTCGGAGGTGGAGGACACAAGAACGCCTCCGGTGCGTTTCTTTTAGAACCGCTGGAGAAAGCCCGTGACAAAGTCATACGCGCCGCTCCGCGTTATATCGGCGTTTCTGCGAGCGATGAGAACGATCCTGCGCTGAGCACAGAGGACGACGTCGATCTTGCTTTCCTTCTTGAAACCAGGTTCAAAAAACGGTAATCGGGATTATGTTTTCTGTAGATGTTTCGGTCACGACAAACCCGCTTGCGGACATGGATGTCGATCTGCTGATTGTGCCGGTGTGCGAGGACTGCGCCGCCGCTCGTCTCAGGGAATTGGCTTCGGAATGGGGCGATCCGGTGCGCTCCGCAGCACAGGATTTCGATGGGTCGGCAGATGCCGCCGTGCTGCTGTACGTACAATCTGCACGAGCAAAGCGGTTGGCCCTGGTAGGCATGGGTCCGTCTGGCGAAGTAGGGCTGGAACAACTGCGCCGTGCAGCGGCGGCCGGCGAGAGCCTCTCGGCGAAGTGCGGTGCGGTCACAGTGGGCCTTGCGCTCCCTGTATCCGGTGTGGAGGATGTTGCCAGCGCTGCACAGGCACTGGTGGAAGGGTATATGCTATCCGCCTATCGCTTTGCCCGGTACAAGTCCGCTCCCGGCAAGAAAGAGGTTTCGGCGCTGAAGCGAATCGTTGTGCATGCCAACGGCAGGGATACGGAGGGGGCGGCCCGGGGCGCCGGGCGCGGGCGTATCCTTGCGGAAGCGGTGGCGAAGGCCCGCGATCTTGTGAACATTTCACCGGACGAGAAGTCGGCGACGGCATTTTCCGGTATGATCGCGGATCTGGGCAAAGAGCACGGTTTTTCCACAGAGATATGGGACAAAACCCGCATCGAGCGGGAAGGCATGGGGGGGTTGCTGGCTGTTAACCGGGGTAGTCAGGAGCCGCCGACCTTCACCGTCATGACCTGGAAACCCGATCATGCGACGAGCGAGCCTCCTGTTATTCTGGTGGGCAAGGGGGTCATGTTCGATACGGGAGGGCTTTCGCTCAAGCCCACGGAAAATTCGATGGATCACATGAAAGCCGATATGGCAGGTGCGGCGGCAGTGGTGGGCGCGATGTGTGCGCTGGCTCGTCTGAATTTCCCCCGGCATGTCGTCGGCCTGGCGCCAGCCACCGACAACCGACCCGGCGAAGATGCGTACGTTCCGGGCGATGTCGTTCGGATGCATTCCGGCAAGACGGTCGAGGTGCTGAATACCGACGCCGAAGGGCGTATGATTCTTGCCGATGCGCTTTCCCATGCATCCGTGTACAACCCGTCGCTGGTTATCGAGTTGTCCACCCTGACCGGCGCGCAGGTGGTTGCGCTCGGATCCGAGGTGGCCGCTGTGATGACGAACGATCGGCCAGGTTCGGAAGCCCGGCTTCATGCTATGGAAGAGGCGGGCCGGCGTACCGGCGATCTGGTGCATCGCATGCCCATGTATGCACATTATGGCGAGATGATCAAGAGTGAGGTGGCGGACATACAAAACATCAGTAACAGGCGAGAAGCCGGCTCTATTACGGCGGCAAAATTTCTGGAGCATTTTACGAATTACCCGTGGATCCATATCGATCTGGCGGGTCCATCGTTTCTGAAGCATGTTCTGCCGTGGCGTCCCAGGGGAGGCACCGGTTTCGGTGTTCGCTTGCTGGTCGAATTTCTGCACGCATACGACTCCGCATGACATGATCGCCGATGCCGAACCGGATCACGGGCCGCCGGACGATACCGCTCGAACGGATGACCGTTTGAAACGGCCTCGCGTAGCCGTCACGCTGGGCGATCCCAATGGCATAGGCCCGGAAGTCGTACTCGAGAGCGTGTGTGAAGTACACAGGTTGCGGATAGCGCAGCCCGTTGTCGTGGGGTCCGCACAGGTACTCCGTGCTCATGCTGCGCATGTGGAAAGCGGCTTGCCGGATATGCAGATCGTTGCTTCCATGCCCGACCGGATTCCGCCGAAGGGGCTGTTCGTTCTCGATATAGCGGCGGACGAACCATTCGAGCCGGTGTTCGGCAAGGTAGCCGCGGAAGCGGGCGCTCTGGCTATGCGATCGGTCGAACGCGCCGTTGCATTGTGTCTTGCGGGAAAGGTGGATGCTGTGGCGACAGCGCCTGTTCACAAGGAGGCCATTTCGATGGCCGGGTACATGCATCCGGGCCATACGGAATTCATTGCCGGGCTTGCCGGTTGCAGCCGGTACGCGATGATGATGATTGCGGAGGGATTGCGGGTTGGTCTTGTGACGGCGCATATGCCTATGCGGGATGTGCCGCATTCCGTCACGCGCGAAGCCGTGCTTGCAGGTATCCGAGTGGTGGATGCCGCGCTTCGTGCCGATTTCGGCATACGAAGCCCGAAAATCGCCGTACTGGGGCTCAATCCCCATGCCGGGGAGGGAGGCGTGCTCGGCAGGGAAGAAATCGAAGTGATCGGTCCCGCTATCCATGAGGCGCAGGCTGGCGGGCTGCTTGCATCCGGGCCGCATTCTGCGGACGGCTTCTTTGGGGCAGGCGCCTGGCGCTGGTGCGATGCCGTGCTTGCCATGTACCACGATCAGGGGCTTGCGCCTTTCAAAACGCTTGCTTTCGATCACGGCGTCAATTACACCGCGGGCCTGCCGATCGTGCGCACATCCCCGGATCACGGAACCGCATTCGATATTGCGGGTCAAGGAAAGGCGCGTTCGGGAAGTATGTTGAGCGCCATCCGTCTGGCCGTCGATATAGTGCGGTGCAGGAACAGATAGGATACTCTGATCAAAACCACTTCGCTCAGCGCGTCACGTTCGTGCGTACGGGACATCATGATTGCATCGTCGAAATTTAAGGATACTCTGATCAAAACCGCTTCGCTCAGCACTTTAAGGATACTCTGACCAAAACCGCTTCGCTCAGCGCTTCACGTTCGTGCGTAAACGACATCATGGTTCCCTCGTTGCAATTTGCAAAAAACACTGAGGTTTCGGGCATCGCGGATGTGAAGCGCCCTTCGGGAGGCTGCGAGAAGTGGGCTGGCCGCGTCATTCCTCATTGTGTGGGGCCTACCACACTGCTTCGTCATTCCTTGCCAGCCCACTTCTCGCAACCTCTGAGCTTTGCGGACTTAATCAGAGTATCCTTCACGTTCGTATGTGACGCGCCCTTCGGGAGGCTGCGAGCGGCACGCTGGCCGCGTCATTCCTCATTATGTGGGGCCTGCCACATTGCTTCGTCATTCCTTGCCAGCGCACCCCTCGCAAGCCTCTGAGATTCGCGGGCTTAATCAGAGTATCCTATGACATGATCCGTCTTTCCGACATATCGCTCTCTCACGTTTTGCCCGACGGCCATCGCCGTACCGTGGTCGAACACCTTGACCTGACGATCCAGCAGGGAGAAATGGCGTATCTGGTCGGTCCTACCGGAAGCGGGAAAACGACCCTGTTGCGGATGTTGTACATGGATGTGTTTCCGGATGCTGGTGTGGCGCAGATAGGCAAGTACCGTACGGATCGAATACGCCATGCGGAAATTCCGTATTTGCGGCGCTCTCTGGGCGTTGTGTTTCAGGATTTCCAGTTGCTTTCCGATCGTACGGTGTACGAGAATGTTGCGTTTGCCATGTATGTCATCGGCAAGCGCGGCAAGGTCGTCAGGGATCGCGTTATGGAGGTGCTTTCGCAGGTGGGGTTGAGTCACAAGAAGAAGCACTTTCCCCACGAGTTGTCCGGAGGGGAACAACAGCGCGTTTCGATTGCCCGGGCCATGGTGAACGAGCCGCTGATGTTGCTGGCCGACGAACCCACCGGGAATCTGGATCCGAATGTCGCCGACGAGATTCTTAAATTGATTGTCGGGCTTCACCGGCAGGGCATGACGGTGCTCATGGCCACGCACAATTATCGTCTGGTTAACCAATTCCCTGCCCGGACGCTGGGTTTTATGGGTAGACACATTGTGGATGTAGCCCCCGAAACCCTGTAGATACGGATACTCTGATCAAGACCACTTTGCCCGGCACGTCACTTTCGCGTGTAAAGGACATCATGATTGCATCGTCGGAATCAGGGGAGGCACTGCGGATTCGGGGCATCGCAGACGTGACGCGCCCTTCGGGAGGCTGCGAGAGGCACGCTGGCTGCGTCATTCCTCATTGTGCGGGGCCTGCCACACTGCTTCGTCACTCCTTGCCAGCGCATCCCTCTCAGCCTCTGAGCTTTGAGGACTTAATCAGAGTATCCGTATGTGCGCTCTGTCCCGAAATGCTTGCTCCGGATCATGCATGATGCGCAGGCCGTTATGTTCGGGATTGCACAGGAAGATGTGAAGAAGAGGTCATTCGTTTACTCATCCTTTATACAGGCTCGATTATGGATATTTTTGAAGGGATTGTTTCCGCACTGGAGCGTGTCGTATGGTCATTCGGTCCCTCTGTCGGCGGTGAGACCATTCCCCTTGTCATCATCCTGCTTCTGGGCACCGGCGTATACCTGACGCTTCGGTTGCAGTTCATTCAGGTTCGTCGTCTCCGGCATGGGTTTGCCGTAACATCGGGTAAGTACGACGATCCCAACGAGCCCGGAGACGTGTCCCATTTTCAGGCGCTTACCACGGCCCTTTCGGCTACGGTAGGCATTGGAAATATCGCCGGGGTGGCCATCGCCATTCACTGGGGCGGTCCCGGAGCGATTTTCTGGATGTGGGTCACCGCGTTTCTCGGCATGGCGACCAAATACACGGAAGTTACGCTTGCGCAGAACTACCGGGATATGGTGCCCGCGGACGATGCGTCCCGCCGGCAGGGCACGGTGGCGGGCGGGCCGATGTATTATATCGAACGAGGAATGGGGAAGAAGTGGAAGTTGCTTGCCGGATTTTTTGCCGTGCTTCTTGGCATCACCGCTTTTTTAACCGGCAACGCGGTTCAGGCCAATACCGTAGCCGATGTGGTGTTCTCCGAGTTTGGCGTGGCCGCCTGGATTACGGGTATCGTGACCGCGGCTGTCATAGGCATGGTCATTCTCGGGGGCATTAGTCGTATCGGCCGGGTGACCGGGATCCTTGCGCCTGCAATGGCCGCCGTGTATGTACTGGGCGCCCTCGTGATCATTGTGATCAACATAGACCAGCTTCCCGGCGCACTGGGGCTCATTTTCAGGGAGGCGTTCAATCCGAGCGCCGGCGTGGCCGGGGTTGGCACGGGAGCGTTCCTTCTTACGCTCATGTGGGGCGTTCGCCGCGGGCTGTTTTCGAACGAAGCCGGGCAGGGGTCAGCGCCCATTGCACACTCTGCGGCCAAGACCGACGAGCCCGTCTCGGAGGGGGTCGTTGCCTTGCTCGAACCGTTCATCGACACCATCGTGATTTGTACGATGACGGCGCTGGTCATCCTGATAACCGGCGTGTGGAATGAGCAGGCGCCCACGGAACTGGATCTGGCGTCGGGCGATATGGGCTATGTACAGCAGGATGGGGCGGGCGCCTTTTCCACGGTCGATCCCCTGGATGAAATCCTGATTCGCGATGGGACACCGCTAACCGGCCCGGGCATGGCGCAACCTGCCTGGCACGATGTGGTTGTCGAGCGCCTGTTTGTCGACGCGGCGCATACCGAGCCTTTCACCGGGACCCTGGTTCCTGCCAGTCAACACGCCATCGGGAATGACGGGGATGTGTATGCGGTGCTGTACGGCAATGCCGTCGAGAACGGTGCGCCGATGACGCAACTCGGTTTTCAGCGGGGGTTGGCTCCGCTGGGGAATTGGGGCGGGTACATCGTTATTCTATGCGTGCTGCTTTTCGCTATTTCGACCGCCATTGCATGGAGTTATTACGGCGACCGTTGCGCCTATTATCTGTTTGGCGAAAAGGGAGTGCTTCCGTACAAGGCGGCTTTTGTGGCGATGCACTTTGTGGGCGCTACGCTGGCCCTGACGACGGTCTGGACCTTGGGCGATGTGTTCCTTGGGATCGTGATTCTTCCGAACCTGCTGGCAATGATATTCCTTTCGGGCAAGGTTCGGGAAATGACGCTCGGATATTTCAAGCGCCAGCCCTGGATCGAGAATTATGAGGCGCACAAGCGCAGCGTCGAAGAGAAACGGAGCAAGAAACGGCAATCCCGTGATTAACAGACGACACAAGGGAAGCTGTTTTTCCAGATTGCTGCGACAAATCTTCTGCGTAAGGGGATGGGTCTGGGTCGCGGCGTTTTGCTGGGCCGGCAGCGTACAGGCGCAAACCTGGTCCCTCGATGCGCCCTCCGTGATGCTTCGCGGCAAAGCCTTCGATGTGCGTGTGGAAGGCATTCGGTCAGACGCCGATTCAACGGCGGTATTCAACGTGCGGATTGGGGAAGCAACGCCCCAGGCGCTGGAAGCTTCGCCGGACGGCGTCTGGTATCTGCGCGATGCGGAAGTTGCATCGACAGGCTCCGTATCGGTCGAATTGCTGCGCAACGGGCAGGTGGTCGCGCAGGCCGGGATGCACGTCATTCCCGGATGGCTTTCTATTATTCCTCCCCTCATAGCCATTGCCGCCGCACTGATTCTGCGGCAGGTCATCCCCGCCCTGTTCCTGGGACTTCTGGTGGGGGCATGGGTTGCGCAGGGTATGGGGTTGACCGCATTGTGGCTGGGTCTCCTCGATACGTTTCAAATCTATGTGCTTGCCGCGCTGATCGATCCCGGTCATGGCGCTATCATCCTTTTTTCGCTCATGATCGGGGGCATGGTGGGCATCATTTCGCGCAACGGCGGGATGCAGGACATCGTCGAACGTATGGTCCGCCGGACCCGCTCGCCGCGCAAGGCGCAGGTAGCTACGGGGATATTGGGCCTACTTGTCTTTTTCGACGATTACGCCAATACGCTCGTGGTCGGCAACACGATGCGTTCGGTGACGGATCGGTTCCAGGTCTCGCGCGAGAAGCTGGCGTATATCGTGGATTCCACCGCAGCGCCCGTCGCCTGTCTTGCGCTTGTTACGACATGGATCGGCTACGAGGTCGGTCTGATCGGCGTGGCTATAGAGAATCTCGATGGCTTCGCCGAGTCGGCCTATTCGATATTTTTGCAGTCGATCCCGTATAGCTTTTATCCGATCCTTTCCATTTTCTTTGTGTTCTGCGTAGCCGCATCCTCTCGGGATTTTGGTCCGATGTATCGTGCGGAACAAAGAGCTCGTCTTACCGGACAAGTGTTTTCTCCGGATGCCGAGGTCGGTCAGGAAGAGGGGGAATCTGCAGCTATGGCGCCCAAGGCCGGTGTGAAATACCATGCCATGGATGCTGTGCTGCCGGTAGTCGTGCTGGTCGTATCGGTACTGGGCGGGCTTTATGCAACCGGGGAAGGCGATACTTTACGCGATATCGTCGGGTCTGCGGATTCGTACAGTGCCCTGATGTGGGGGTCGTTGCTCGGCGTCATTACGGCCGTGGCGTTGTCGATCGGGCGCCGCACGCTGTCGCTGACCGAGACCGTCAACGCATGGTTCGCCGGCGTTAAGACCATGTTGCTGGCATGTATTATTCTGGTATTGGCCTGGGCGCTCTCGGAAATCACGACGGTAATCCATACGGCCGATTACCTTATTTCCGTACTGGGCGAATCTCTTCCACCGGGAATCGTGCCGGTGCTGATCTTCGTTCTTGCGGCAGTGACCGCTTTTTCCACGGGGTCCAGCTGGGGGGCAATGGGCATTCTTATGCCGCTCGTGATTCCGCTTGTGTGGGCCATTCTTGAAATAAACGGCCTGACCGGCGGTGGGCATCATCACATTCTTTATTCCTCTGTGGCCTGCGTACTCACCGGGGCGGTCTGCGGAGACCATTGTTCCCCGATATCGGATACGACGATTCTCTCGTCCATGGCGTCCGGGTGCGATCACATGGATCACGTGCGCACCCAACTTCCGTACGCATTGTTTGTCGGGGTGGTCGCCATGCTGCTCGGTATTCTCCCGGCCGGATTCGGGATGCCCTGGTGGATCGGCATGGCGATAGGGGGCGCCGCGCTGTTTTACGGGCTGCGGATTTTCGGCAAGAGTATTCCTGAAGCATGACGGATTCCGACAACAGGCCTTGGGGCCGCTGGGAAGAATACCTGAATGAACCGGGGTACCGGGTCAAACGCATTGTCGTGCATCCCGGAAAGCGGCTATCTCTTCAGAAACATGCGCACCGCCGGGAGCACTGGGTGATTGTTTCCGGCGAAGGTCTTTTCACCTTGCATGAGACGCAGCGACGCGTGGCGACGGGAGATGCGCTTTTTATCGATACGGGGGATATTCACCGCATCGAGAATGACGGGCGAGAACCGCTGATCATTATCGAGACTCAGCTTGGACTGTGTCTCGAGGACGATATCGTTCGGCTGGAGGACGATTTCGGGCGGGCCTGATCAGATCACGCGATCCACGCCGCCATCGATGGGTACTTGCGCTCCCGTGGTGGCCCGAAACACATCGCCGGCCATGACGGAAATGAGGCGGCCCACATCCGCAGATCGTATTTCCGTCTTGAGGAGGTTTTTGGTTTTGTATTTTTCCACCGTCATGTTGTAGCGCCGCGCCGAGCGTTCGAGGGCTTTGTCGGTCCATAACCCGGTGTCGAAGACCGCGTCCGGGTGTACGACATTCACACGTACGCCGTCGGCGGCCAGCTCCAGCGCCGCTACGCGAGCCAACTGGGTGATGCCGGCCTTACTGACCGAGTACGCCGCTGCTCCCGGGCCGGGGGCGGCATAGTTGCGTGATCCGACCACGATGATGGAGGGACGGACGCCCAACTTCAGGTAGGGGATCGCGATTTTCATAAACCGCTGGGTAGCGGTCAGGTTTACGGCCAGCATCCGGTTCCATACCGCATCGTCTTGCTCCTCGATGCGTTCTCCCGACCGGAAGATACCCGCGTTGCAAACGACGATATCAAGGCCGCCAAATGTAGCCACCACTTGATCGACAGCGGCCTGCACTGCGTTATCGTCGGTTACGTCACATACGATCCCGGTCATTCCCTCGAGGGCATCGACAACGCCGGGATCGATATCTATTCCGGCCACGGTGGCGCCGTCCCGGGCAAGGGCTTCGCATGCGGCTTTGCCGATACCGCTGCATGCGCCGGTGACGAGGGCGATTTTTCCCTGATGTTCTTTTGCAGCGCCCCGTTTGCCCAGTTTCGCCTGTTCGAGCGACCAGTATTCCAGGTCGAAAATTTCCTGCTCCGACAAAGCCTGCCACCCGCCGAGGGATTCGCCGGTTTGAATGGCCTCACGCGTGTGGCGCGCAATGTCGGTAACGATTCCGCATTCCTTGACACTGCTGCCGAAAGCGATGCCCCCGTTTTCTTTCCAGATGCCCATACGTGGGGCCGGGTCGAGCATCTGCAAGCCCTCGGTTTTGTGAGCTTCGTAATAGGCCGCATAGGCTCTTGCGAATTCGGTCACTTCGGGTACGCCCCCTGCCGGCCGTTTGGCCACTATGACAGGGATGCGTTTGGTGCGGATTACATGATCCGGCGTGATGGGTCCCCGCGTGGAAATATCGGCTATATCCTTGCGGCTTGCGTAGCCCTGAGCGCCCGCCGACCGGTCGAGCATGGCCAGTTGCGCCGAGCCGCGTGCATCGGATACCGCTCGGCGGATACGCGCCAGGTCCGGCAGGTTCACGTTGTGCTGCGCTTCGGGATATTTTGTCGAGCCATGGTCTGCGATGTACGCTTCGGCGCGGCTCACCAGTTCGATCATGTTTTCGTAGGCCACCCTGGCGTCGTCGCTCCACGTGAATATGCCGTGGTGCATGAGGATGATGCCTTTGTAGCGGTCCAGATCGATGTCCCGGATTGCTTCATGCACCTGTTTGGACAGGATGAAGCCGGGCATCACGTACGGCAGGATCAGGCAGTCGGAGCAGATCTCCTGCATAATGGCTTCCCCTTGCGGATTATTCGTAAGGGTAACCATCGCATCGGCATGGGTATGATCTACGAATCTGGCCGGAACGATGGCGTGCAGGATAGCCTCCACCGACGGCGACGGGCTCGACGGGTCCAGCATGAACGAGCGCAATTGCCGCGTCATTTCCTCGTCGGACAATGCTTTCAGGTCGGCCAGACGTTTCGTTTCGTCGAGCCGTAGGGCGGGAAATCCCGGCTTCTCGATGGTTTTCAAGTCCCATCCGCTGCCCTTCACATACAGCACCTCCACGTCGCGTCCCAAAAAGTCCCGCACAACGGCCTTGACCGACGTGTTGCCGCCCCCGTGCATGACCAGATATTCGTCCGATCCCAGCAGGCGCGAGGTGTACACGCGCAACGCCAGATCGTCGCCGGAGCAGGCTTCCGCCTCTTGATCGTTCCACAAACTGTGCATGGTATCTATTTCTCGATCAGATGGATCAGCGTTCGTACCGCTTCTTCGATGAAGGCCGGGTCTTCTGCGCCATAATCCAGCTCGCGCAATTCGATGGAGGCGGGCATGGCGCTGCGCAGCGTATCGAAGAAAACGGCGTCGCTTTCCTTGTTGGCAAGCGGCCCGCCGGGAATGGAATACCGGCTGACCCCCTGTAGCGGCAGCATGAAGACAGTCTTTTGCTTGCTGTGGGCGAGGCGGCGGGTAATATCCCTGGCTACCTTACGGATTTCGTCAGGTTCGAGTCGGGGAGCGAACACGACCGGGCTGTGGAAGACGTAGGCGTGATTCTTGTAGGCCTCCGGCGCTTCGTTCGGGGTATGCAGCAGCAGCCCGATGTGCTCGGCGCCGCCCGGGCAAATCACTTGCGGCAATCCCAGTTTTCCGGCTACGGTCAGGCGTTCCGGGTCGTGTGAAGCGCGTAATCCGTCGTATACGTCGTCGGCGATTTCTCCGAGACCATAGTCGAAGACTGCCTTAATGATTCCCTCCCGCATCATCTGTTCCATGGCTCGTCCCCCGGCCCCGATCGCATGAAAGGCGATGACCTCGTAGCCCGCTTCGTGAAACAGGTCGATGGCGTGCATGGCGCCATGGGTCAGGACCCCGAGGTTGGTCATACCGATGGTCCCTTTGCTGCCCGCTTCGGCAGTGATGATGCGTTCGCTTTTCTGGGCCATGCCCACGGCGGCTCCCGCGGCATTCGCCAGGATTTTTCTCGAGAATGGGTTAAGGCCCAGGATGTCGCTGACCGAGAACATCATGGTGATGTCCTTGATATCGACAAAAGGTTCGGTGTCCCCGGACGCCGCCGTCGAGAGCATGATTTTTCCGAATCCGTACGGCAGCGCCTGCATGACTTGCGAACAGGTCGAGGTGCCCTGGGTGCCGCCCATGGCCAGCAACGCGTGGATTTTGTCCTCCAGGACCAGATCCAGCAATATTTTTTGCGCCCCCCGGACGAGATAGGGGCCGATGCCCGCGCGCGTGGGGCTTGCAAGCAATGCGTCCGGGTCGCCTCCCCCTGTACGGAGCACCGTTCCGGTGTCGATGTGGACGGGAACGGCTGCGGGTCCGACTACGCCGATATTAACCAGAAGGGCTTTTTCTCCGAGGGCTTCTATTTCCTGGCGTACGAAGTCCGCTTCTGCGCCCTTCGTATCCATCGTGGCCAGTACGGCAATGGTTTTAGGCATGATCGTATGGCTTGCTGGGATATATGTAGAAGTTACCTGACAGGATTACTGAAGCGGAGGGCGGCGAATTCCCGGGCCGCCGCCGATACGGCGCGTTCGATGGGGAGGCGTTCCGTGGAAGAGCCGGTCCAGAAACCGTGTCCGGACGTGTGGTCCAGCATGTATTGCGCATCGACCGGATTTTCCATGGCGGCGCCGTGCGCAACGAGGATGACCTCGGGGTGCACCTTGCGCACAGCCTGATAGGCTTCTTCGGTTTGTTCGGCCGTCTCCTCGATGGTCAATCCGCTGTCGTATCCCTTGATCCCCCCTTTCGTCGTGCCCGCATGATAACAGAAAATATGCGGCCTGGCCTGCTCGCACATAGCAAGCGCATCTTCCATGGTAAACGCCAGACCGATGGTCACCATGTTCATTTCTTCTCTGGCCAGTTTCAGCATCTCGATTTCGTTCCGATAGGTGATGCCGGCGCTGGTCATTACCCGGTATATCTCGCTGTCGTGATCCACATAGCTGATGGAGGGGCCGATATTCGAAACCGACTGCACGCCCATGGCCTTGCAGTCGTGTAACACCATCCGCATATCCTTGAGGGGATCGTTCGCATTCAGACAGGCGCAGACGAACGCATTGCCCTGCAGCGCGGGCATTATGTCTTCACGGGTGTAGTCCAGCGTTTGTTTGTTCGAATCGAGGATAGGCCACATCATCGACATGGTGCCCATGCCGTTGGCGCGCAATCTCGCCCCGGAAAACGTATTGATACAATCGACGCCGGCGGATTCCAGCAGTTTAGCGACCAGGCCGCTGCCCGCACTGGCGATCATTACGGGAATGCGCTGTGCAACCTTGGTTTGCAGGCCGGCAAGAATGTCTTCTGTGGTAATGCGACGAGTGATCATGGGTAGGGGAATCGCAGGGTACGGGCATCGCAGCTAAACCATGTGCATGGTCGGAAGGATCCTTCCGACCATGAAGACCTGCAAACGATGTGAGACCGCACTGAATGACGAGTAGACAGCAGGTCGTCGGGTCAAAGTGGGCTCACGTACCTTCCGAATTCGACAGGGACAGATTCATGCCCGTGCGAGCCTTGCAAGATCCCGTCAGGTCGACCACAGAGGGCATAAAGAAGCTTCTCCGTGATTTGGAGGGCGACCCTATCTTTTGTATCATGCATCCGGACTATGGAATCGGGCGTTTTCGCACAAGCAACCATGATTAAAGAGCCTTCCAGCAAAAGTTATGTGGTGGCGGTCTGTCTCTCGGGCATTTTCGGCCTGGCTGGCATACATCACTTTTATCTGGGGCGCTTCATTCATGGCGCCTTCGATTTCGGGCTGTTGGTAGCCACTATCTATTTTTACTTTACCGGGCAAATTGCATGGGCGATTCCGTTCTTTGCGGTGGACGTACTTCACACGTTCATTATCACCATTATGCTGGTTACCGGTTCTTATAAAGATGGAAGTGGCAAGGTCGTTTGTTATCCTGGACAAAAAATTACATAAAACTATGCAAGATTTCGATATCAGTGAAAAGGGCTTTGTACCTACGGCTTTGTTGTGCTTCTTCCTGGGCTCGTTTGGAGTTCATCGTTTTTACGTGGGCAAGGTCGGTACCGGTCTTCTGATGCTTTTTACCCTTGGGGGACTGGGCGTCTGGACGCTGGTTGATTTAATCCTGATTGTCTGCGGGAAATTTTCCGATGAGGAAGGTGCATGGATTAAAATGACCTGAATGGGACGACAATCCGTATTGTGACCGCTTCGCAATGCCGGTGGGTCAATCCTCTCCCCGGGCTTCCCGGAGCTTTTTTTCTATCTGCTCGGGGAAGGGTTGCCTCGATGCAATCGGGTAGGCCTCGTTGGAGATTACCGATGCCATATACTCCAGGCGTCGATCCAGGTCCGGATGCGTCTGCAACCCCGGGGTTATAATATCTCCTTTCTTGAGCGTTAACATTTTTGCAAAGAATACATCGTATCCGCCCACATGGCCATAGTGTTTATTCAGGCCTTCCAACGCCTCCAGGTCGGAGCGTTTTTCTTGCTGGCGACTGTAACTCGACAAGCCCATTTGCATACCAAACGAATACAAATTTTCTATGGATTGGGCATTTCCAAGCAAACTTCCCAATATCAGTTCCATGAGAAGGCCACGTCCCATCGAAGCCACAGGATCTCTGTTTTTAATATGTGAAATCTCGTGCGCAAGCACCATGGAGAAGCTGTTTTCATCCGGCATATCCAGTAGCAGATTTCGAGTGACAAAGATATGCCCGCCAAGCGTTGCAAAGGCATTGGATTCTTTCATATTCAGATAGTGAACCGAAAGCGTGATAGCTTCCGGGAGTTCCATCGAATCGGCCAGTTTTTCCGCCAGATTCTGAAGATACGCTTCGATCTCTTCGTCGCCCACCTGGTTCCAGTCCATCATGGTTTCGTAGGGCTTTACGAATCGCTGTTCTACCGAAAACGGCAAGTAGGGCGCAAGACGATGCGCGTTTAGAATCAGGGCCAGCCCAACAATAAAGACGCAAGAAAAAAAGATAAGCAGCCAGCGATACATGCGCCGAAGGTCCGCATCGTGACTCTGAGGAATCTGATAATAGGTTGGCTTGTGTTCCATAGGGGGCCAAGATACTGTCCGAGGCGCCATGGTTCAATCCGACCGCGGCATAGCCGAAGCCGTTTCTATAAGAATTGCCGGTGAGTTGCCGGTAATTCAGCACCGGGGTAAATTCCTTCACGTTTTCCATTTGACCGGGGAAATACCCGGGGCAGTGGATATCCAATTGATGCGGGCGCGACTGAACGCGGCAATATATAGGATACTCTGATCGAAACCACTTCGCCCGGCACTTTACTTTCGCGCGTAAAGGATGTCATGATTCCATCGTCGGAATCAGCTAGAAACATTGCGGATCCGGGGCGTCGCGGACGCGACGCGCCCTTCGGGAGGCTGCGAGGGGCACGCTGGCCGCGTCATTCCTCATTATGTGGGGCCTGTCGCACTGCTTCGTCATTCCTTGCCGGCGCACCCCTTTCAGCCTCTGAGTTTTGCGGACTTAATCAGAGTATCCTGAAGTAGACTATGGTAGCAATCCGGCGTAGGTCTGACGTTCTGAAATCGGAACATTGCCGGGTGTTCGGGTAGAACCGAGCGGCGCGATGACCGGCCCATGTTTCAGGCGCGGTTTGCTGTGCACCTTGCTGTTTTCTCCTTGCTTCCGGGCCATGCAGGTCGATTTACATACACACACTACCTGTTCCGACGGGACATGCACTCCCGCCGAACTGGTGCATAAGCTGCATGCATGCGGCTTGCGCGGCTTGGCCATTACGGATCACGACACGATCGCTGCGTTGCAGGAAGCCCGTCCCGTGGCAGATCGGCTGGGGATGGAATTGATTCCCGGAGTTGAACTCAGCGTCGGCATGGGTCGTATGAGGATACATGTACTGGGGTATTGTTTCGATCCGGCGAATGAGAGGCTGAACGAGCAACTCGCAACGTTGCAGAGGCAGCGGAAGGATCGCATGTTTGCGATCCTCGACCGTCTGAACGCATTGGGGGCGCCGCTCGATGCCGCGGACGTATTGAACCGGGCGGGCAATGGATCGGTGGGGCGTCCTCACGTGGCGCAGGCGCTTGCGGATGCAGGCCATGCGACATCGTACAGAGAGGCGTTCAGGCGTTATTTGCATGACGAGGGTCCGGCGTATGTGCCGAAGCCGCCGTTTACGGCTCGGGAGGGCATTGCCTTACTGCACGCTGCAGGCGGGGTGGCTGTTCTAGCTCATCCGGGGCTGGGCATGCATGTGGACATGATCAACAGGCTCGTGGAGCTTGGGCTGGACGGGATCGAGACCGTGCATCCTTGCCATACGCGCGTCATGACCTTCGAGTATGAATATCTTGCCGAAAAACTTGGGCTGATCCAGACGGGAGGATCGGATTATCATGGATTGCGCCAGGACGAAGCAAGAAATCTGGTTCGGTATAGCGTTCCGTACGATCGGTTGGAGTCGATGCGCCGGATGACGGCGTAACCTTCCCCTTGCCATGCAGCATGACGATCGCAGCGCACCCGCCTGCAACCGTTTCTGACACTTTCTTTTTTCGAGAAAAGCCGTGCCCGACGTTCTTACAGGTTCGCATGATGCGGGGAAAGCCCGCTTCGGTGTGGTCGTCAGCCGTTTCAACGAGCCGGTTACGGAGCGCCTGCTCGCGGGAGCGCTCGAGGCGCTTGAAGCCCACGGAGCAGCTCCGGACCAAACCACCGTAGCGTGGTGCCCCGGCGCAGTGGAGATTCCACTCGTTGCCCGCAAATTGGCTGGAACCGGATCGTACGATGCGATTATTTGTATTGGGGCCGTCATTCGCGGTGAAACGCCTCATTTCGACGCCGTATGTCATGCGGCGTCGGATGGTACGGCGAGAATCGCCCTCGACATGGGCCTGCCGATTGTTTTCGGTGTGCTCACGACGGATACGGCCGAACAGGCGCTTGCACGATCCGGAGGAAAAAAGGGAAACAAGGGTACCGACGCTGCCGTTGCGGCGATTGAAATGGTCAACCTGTTACGCAAAATCGAGCGGCAATGACCTTGCACCGCCATTTTACCGACTATTGCGTTCAAGCAGGCCGGATTTTCGCGCGGCGGTGCGTCCTGTTCGGTTTCCTGTTTCCTATCCGGCAATTCGACATGCGTTGCTTTTTCTCCTTTTTCGTTGCAGCATTTCTGGCCGTTTCGGGCCCTGCGGCTGCACAGGATCACCGCTGGCAGGCGCACACATCTTTTCGGGAAGTTACGGATGTGGCGTCGCATGGCGATGCGGTGTGGGCTGCCACAACCGGGGGCGTATTCCGTTATGAAACCGGGACCGGAGCGTTTTCGACGTATAGTCCCAGCGAAGGTCTCTATGGAGTGGAAGTATGGGCCATCACGGTAGACCCCCTTAACAATGTCATTTGGATAGGCTATCGGGATGGCGTACTGGATCGGCTGGATCCGGCGACAGGCGTAGTAAAAGCGTATTTCGACATTGCGCGCGCCGAACAATTTTCGTCGCGGCAGATCAACAAGATTGTGGTGCGCCGGGATTCCGTGTTTGTAGCGACATCGTTTGGCGTCGTTGTTTTCGATCCGATCCGGAACGAGGTACGCGATACGTACAGCAAGCTGGGTTCGCTTGCGGCGGGTACGGAAGTGTTTGATCTGACCTTCGCACCTGGGGAGGACGGTGAACCGGCTATCTGGCTGGCTACGAACGCAGGGGTGGCGTATGCTTCCATGCAATCCATCAACCTGAGCGACCCCGCCGAATGGACGGTCGAGGCGACGGGACTTCCGGTTCGGGAGTTGCGCGCAATTGCCTGGTTCGAGGGGACGATATATGCCGGGACGACACAAGATCTGGTGCGCCGGTCGGACAGTGGCGTCTATGTTCCGCTCAGAGTAACCACCCAGGGCATTCTGGATCTGGAGGTTCTTTCGGATCGGCTGATGGGCGTAGAGCGATTTGCTCCGTTTGTCGTATCCGGAGGGCGGGCCCGCAAGATATCCATGGAAACGTATCAGGATCCGGTGGCTCTGATTGCAGGCCCGGACGGGAACGTATGGATTGGCGATACCCAGGGCAGTCTGATCGCCGTGGCGCCCCCGGAAATTTCCGACCGGAGTGCAGAGGTCATTCTTGCTGAAATATATCCGGACGGACCACGCGACAACTTGTTTTCGGGCTTACAGGTGGATGGCAACGGGAATCTCTGGGTAATCGGCTTTCGAGATGACGAGAGCGGGTTTTATCGTTTCGACGTCGATGGAAACTGGACGAATTACGTTCGCCGGTTATTTCCCGAATTTTTTACTACGTACGATCGCCTGCATGTGGATGATCGGGGGCATGCCTGGATAGGCTCCTCAGGGAATGGTTTGGCAGAGGTGTCGGCTGCCGGGACAGTACGCACCTGGGACCCTGGCGATTCGTCGTTACTTCCGGCTGCCGGCACGGATAATTATATCGTTGTGGGCGGGATTGCCGACGACAACGACGGCAGAATATGGGTTACGAATCCGGCATCTCCCGCACCGATGCATGTTTACGAGCCGGAGGGGGGTGTATGGACGGCCATTCCCTCTATCCAGTGCGGGGGTTTCTCCACGGTGGGTGCGGCATTTGATCGCATCTATATCGATTCGTTCGATCAGCAATGGATCACCGTGATTGATCTCGCGAATCTGAAGCGAGTGCTTGGGCTACTTGTCCTGGACGTGAATGAAACGTCTGCCGCCGCTAATGACGATGTATGCCGTTTTTTCGATGAAGAGGGTTCCCTTGGGCAGGGCTTGCCGGGTACGACAGTGAACTCGGTCGTGGAGGACCGGGACGGTATTGTCTGGATAGGCACGGACAAGGGGCTTGCCTTTGTGATCAATAACGGGATCGTGGCAGAGGACGACAATTCCGTACCTATTTGGCCGCAATTCGCCGATCGCACGGAAGGGACATATCTGTTGAACGACATTTTCGTGAACGATCTGGCGGTAGATCCGGCGGGTCGATTATGGGTGGCAACGAACGAGGGGATCACGATCATACGGCAGGCCGAAGGCGGCTATGAGGTGGTTGAACAGTTCTCCACCGGTAATTCGCCGCTTTTTTCGGACACGGTGCTTTCCATTGCCATCGACCCTATATCGGGTCGGGTATATCTGGCCACCGATCAGGGCTTGATGAGTTATGAAGGGGGCGCCATTGTCCCTGTGGAACAGGTTGGGAAGATCAAGGTTTATCCGAACCCGATTTATATGGAGTCGGATGCCGACGTGTCGATTTTCATGGAGGGGCTTGTAGAGGCTACTTCATTGCGGGTTGTCACGCTCACCGGTGAAGTGGTGGCGCGTTTGCAAACGCGAGGGGGGCGGGCCACATGGGACGGCCGGGATATGCACGGTCGTACGGTTCCGTCGGGGATGTATCTCGTCATCGCTGTCGGCGATGGCGGCGAAGGAGCGGCCTACGGGAAATTGGCTGTGATTCGCTGATATACATGGTGACCGTAGCTCAGTCGGTTAGAGCGCCAGGTTGTGGCCCTGGAGGTCGTGGGTTCGATTCCCATCGGTCACCCCGCATGAGTATATGCCGCGTTCGTCTAGGGGTCCAGGACGCCGGCCTTTCACGCCGGTAACACGGGTTCAAATCCCGTACGCGGTACCACGTCACGCTGTGGTATGGTATCCTAAAGTTTTTCGCCATGTCGTTTAATGATCTGTCCCGTTTGCACACGACCATAAGCGACCTGTTTTCCGGCATGGACCCGGAGGCGCACCGCCTGACCACCGAGCAGGTCGCCTTTTTCCGTGAGAAGGGATATGTGTCCGGAATTCGTCTTCTTAATGACGAACAGATCAAGGTGCTCCGCACGGAATTGCAGGAGTTTTTCAATCCGGGCCACGAGGGTCATGAACTCTGGCACGAATATCACACCAACGAGTCCGGCGACCCGGACAACGTATTGTTTCATGCTCTGGGCGCCTGGCGGATTCGTCCGGGGTTTCATGATGCCCTGTGGAATCCGGCGTTCACGGCGCCGGCGGCGCAACTTCTTGCCGGTCCGGTTCGATTCTGGCACGATCAGCTTTTTTGCAAACCCGCCCGGCACGGCGGGGTAGTAGCATGGCATCAGGATTATTCGTACTGGACCCGTACACAACCCCTGTCGCATCTCACCTGCTGGATCGGGCTGGACGACGCCACGGTCGATAACGGATGCATCCGCTACATTCCGGGGAGTCACGAATGGAATCTGCTCCCGATCACGGGGCTGGCGAACGACATGGAGGCGATTTTTCAGGTTCTGACCGAGGAGCAGAAGGAAGCGTTCAATCCCGTCTCGATAGAACTCAAGGCCGGGGAGGCGACCTTTCATCATCCCCTGATGGTGCATGGTTCCCATGCGAACCGGACGGATCGCCCTCGGCGCGCCATGGTCATCAATGTGGTGCGGGACGGCGTGCACTCCGCCACCGACGAGCCGCTTCTCGACGGGGTCCCAACCATTGGTCAAGGCAAAGCGCTGGACGGCCAATTCTTTCCGCTCCTGTACAATCCGGCTCACTCATGAAATACATCACGTCCGTGTTCTGCATCGTACTTGCGGCGCTCGTTTTCCCTGTTTCTTCGTACGGTCAGGAGCAGGTCCCGCTCCGACTCGCTATTGCCCGTCTTACGCACGGTCATGTGAACTGGATATTCAACCGTCCCGGCAAGTCCGATATCGATCTTGTCGGCATCTACGAGCCGAATGCCGCATTGCGGGAACGTTTCATCGAACGATACGACCTGTCTCCGGCTCTTTTCTTCGTGGATCTGGAAGATATGCTCGACGAGGTGGCCCCGGAGGCTGTTGCGGCTTTCGGTTCCATTGCCGAGCATCTGGAGGTGGTAGAGGCGGCTGCCCCCCGAGGCATCCATGTAATGGTTGAGAAGCCGCTGGCTTTTGCGATGGAGGATGCCCGGCGGATGCGCACATTGGCCGAGCAGCATGCCATCCGCCTCATCACCAACTACGAGACCACCTGGTATCCCTCCATGTACGCTGCACAGGAGGCGATTGCCGACAGCGCACTCGGCGCCATCCGGAAGATGGTAATCCGAGACGGGCATCGAGGCCCCGCGGAGATTGGCGTCAGCGACGAATTTCTGGAATGGCTCACCGATCCGGCGTATAACGGCGGCGGGGCGCTCATAGATTTCGGTTGTTACGGGGCGAACATTGCGACCTGGCTGATGGGCGGCGCAGCGCCCCAAACGGTGACTGCCGTAACGCAACAGATCAAGCCGCATATCTATCCCGACGTGGACGACGAAGCGACGATCCTGCTGACCTGGCCGCACGCGCAGGCGATCATTCAGGCATCCTGGAACTGGCCGTTCAATCGCAAGGACATGCATGTCTACGGCCGAACCGGGTATCTTTTTGCCCCGCACGGCAAGGAGCTTCGCATCCGTCAGGCGGGCGACGCCGAGGAACAGGTGCGCCTTTTAGAACAGAGACCCGCTCCGCTCGACGATCCGTTCAGCTACCTGGCCGCCGTGGTGCGCGGTGAAGTACAGGTGGCCGACACAGACCTTTCTTCCCTGGAGAACAATGTAACCGTGGTGCGCATCCTCGATGCTGCCCGCGAGTCCGCACGTACGGGCCGAACGGTAGTGTTGGAGTAGGGGGAACGCTCCGGTTCGGCGATGACGAGGCGCTTATTCGGACGCGCAATGAGAGATTCCGGGGAAAGGAGAGTAAGAAAATCCCTGGAACGGAGCGATAGAACGTTGAGGATTTTTTTCTGCCTAATATCCCTTTTTGAGTAAAAAATATTCCAAAAAGGTATAAAAACTATACAAAAAAGGTATAGAAATTACTCAAAAAACAAAAATCGATCATTCTATCACCTTGGCCACAGGGTATTCCCTGCTGCCGAAATTCTGCGTACCTTCGATTAGCTATACCGCTGCCCAGCGGTGCGCACGTCTATCGTTTGCAGGCACAAGACAAGATCATGGTGGACATGACGACGCTCGTTAAGGGAATCGTCGCCTAACGTATCTTCTACCTGCCCGGCTTCATATTCGACCCCGAACATGCCTCTACATAACCCCATCCGTCCTTTCGTGTTGTGCTCCAGGTTGCCGATCTGCTTTCTTCTCCTGTCGTTTCTTGCCGCTTCTGCATGTGGACAAGATGAGATTGCGGAACCGGAACCTGTGCCGGAAGAGGGGCTGCGGCTTGAGGAACCGTTTCCGAACTTCCGCTTCACCCGCCCCGTGGATTTTCAGATACCGGGGGACGGTTCCGACCGGCTCTTCGTGGTCGAGCAGGCGGGGGTCATCAACGTTTTCGAAAACCGCTCCGATATTGGTTCGGCCGATACCTTTCTCGACATAACGGACCGGGTCCGCGACCAGGGCAACGAAGAGGGGTTGCTGGGCCTTGCATTTCACCCGGAATTTGCCACGAACGGATATTTCTTCGTGGATTACACAGCGTCGGATCCCCGACGGACCGTGGTGGCCCGTTACAGCGTGGATCCGAACGATCCCGATCGCGCGCTGCCGAGAAGCGAGACGGTTATTCTCGAGGTGGCCCAACCGTACGGCAATCATAATGCGGGACAGATCGTGTTCGGCCCCGATGGCTACCTGTACGTAACCCTCGGAGATGGCGGCAGCGGCGGAGATCCGCGAGACAATAGCGAGGACCCCACCACCTTGCTGGGGTCCATTCTGCGTATCGATGTAGACGGGGGTTCGCCGTATGCCATTCCTCCGGACAATCCCTTTGTGGGCAACACGGAGGGGTATCGCGAGGAGATTTATGCGTATGGACTGCGCAATCCCTGGCGGATCAGCTTCGACCCGCCGACCGGCCAATTGTGGGCTGCCGATGTCGGGCAGAATCTGTACGAGGAAGTGCACATCATCGAGGCGGGGGGGAATTACGGATGGGATGTGATGGAGGGACTGCACTGTTACGAACCGGATACGGGCTGCGACCCGGAGGGGCTGATACTTCCCGTATGGGAATACTCGCACGATCTCGGCATTTCGATCACGGGCGGCTTCGTATACCATGGAGATTTGGCGCCCTCGCTGGCGGGCCGGTATGTGTTCGCCGACTACGGGACGGGGCGCATCTGGGCGCTTGCATGGGACGGCGCCGAGGCGCAGGTGGAAGAGATTATGAACACGAACCTTGCTATCTCGTCCTTTGGGGTCGATGCGCAGCAGGAATTGTACGCATTGGCTTTCAACGGCAGGATATACCGGTTCACGGAGCAATCTCCCGATCCATAAGTTGCACCCGTACGCATGTTGCCCGCCGAGCCGGGCGTGCGTATTATTGCAGAGCATGTATCCTTGAGGGCCAATGCCGTGATTTCCTATCGTTCTTTCTCTGTATCGCACACACTTCGTCGACTTGTTCTTCTCGCGCTGATTCCCATCGTTTGGGGCTGCGGATCGTCTTCTTCCGAGGGGTCGGGAGAAGACGGCGCGGCATCGTCTCTGGAGATTGCTGTCGTGCCCAAGGGCACCACCCATGAGTTCTGGAAGGCCATCCATGCCGGCGCAGAGAAAGCGGCTGCCGAATTCGGCGTGGAGGTAATTTGGCAGGGCCCTCAGAAAGAAGACGACCGCCAGTTGCAAATTCAGGTGGTCCAGAACCTGATCAGCCGGGGGGTGGACGCCATTGTGCTGGCGCCGCTCGATTCCCGAAGCATGGCGCGTCCGGTAGAAGCCGCCGTCGCACGAGGCATTCCGGTCGTCGTCATCGATTCCGGACTGGAATCCGATGCGCAATCCAGTTTCATTGCTTCGAACAACTATGAAGGGGGCAGGATCGGTGGGCAGTATCTTGCCGAAGCGATCGGCGGGAAAGGCAAAGTCGTCTTGTTGCGTTATCAGGAAGGATCCGCAAGCACCACGAACCGGGAGCGCGGTTTCCTTGATGCGTTGAACGAGTATGCCCCGGACGCTGAGTTGCTTATCGATAACATGTATGCGGGCGCCACGATGGCCAAGGCGCTTCAGGTCTCCCAGAATATTCTCAACCGCTTCCCGGAAATCGACGCCATCTTTACTCCTAACGAATCCGCCACGCAAGGTATGCTGCGCGCATTGGAAACTTCGGGGCGCGCAGGCGACGTGATGCTGGTAGGGTTCGATGTCAACCAGATACTGCTGGACGCCATGCGGGACGGGACGTTGCACGGATTGGTGGTGCAGGACCCCGTGGGCATGGGGTACGAGGGCGTCAAGGCCGCGGTGGCCATTGTACAGGGGGAAACCATCCCGGAGCGGATGGATACGCGCACGATTCTTGTGACCCCTTTCAACATAGACGACCCCGAGATTCAGGAGTTACTGCACCCCGACTTTGATCGCTGGCTCGACAACTAGGGATGCTCTGATCCATGTCGTCTCCCGTACTTCGCCTTGAGGGCATCCGCAAATCGTTCGGCCCTGTGCACGCGCTCCAGGGCGTGGACCTGAACGTGCGGGCAGGCGAAGTGCATGCGCTTGTAGGCGAGAACGGCGCCGGAAAAAGCACGCTCATGAAGATATTGAGCGGTGCATACCAACCCGATGCGGGGAGCATGACCTTGTACGGCGAGTCTTATGCGCCGGCAAATCCGCTGGACGGGCGCGCCGCCGGCATCAGCATGATTTACCAGGAACTCGTGCTGGCGCCGCACCTGACCGTCGAGGAGAATGTGACCCTGGGCGCCGAGCATGCCCTCTACGGGTGGGTCCGTCCCCGTACCCGTGAAGTAGAGCGGGTCCTGACAGATCTTGGCCAGCAGGGAATCGCGCCCAACGCAAGGGTAAGCGACCTGAGCATAGGCAAGAAGCAACTGGTCGAAATTGCCCGGGCGCTGCTCTTCGACGCCCGTATCGTGGTCATGGACGAGCCCACCAGTTCATTGACTGCCGACGATACGAAAGCGCTGTTCGAGGCCATTGGCCGGATGAAAGAACAGGGACTTGCCGTCATTTATATCAGCCATTTCCTCGAAGAAGTGCAGGAGGTGTGCGATCGCTACACCGTGCTGCGCGACGGAAAGATGATTTCGACCGGACGGGTCGCCGACACATCCATCCCCCGCATCATAGAAGATATGGTGGGGCGCTCGGTGGACGAACTTTTTCCCTCCAGCAACCATGAGATCGGCGATCCGCTGCTGGATGTTTCCGATTTACAAGGGCGGAAGGGCCTTCCGGGCGGCGTCCGTTTTACGCTGCATCGCGGGGAAATCATGGGCATTTCCGGGTTAGTAGGCTCAGGGCGCTCCGAGACGGTGCGGACGCTTTTCGGGCTGGAGCCGGCCACCGGCGGCACGTTATCGATCAGGGGCCATGATGCGCTACGCGCCGCCTGGATGACGCCGCGGGCTGCGCTCAACCGGGGATTGGACCTTTTGAGCGAGGACCGGAAGGAAGAAGGCCTTGCGCTCAATTTGTCGCTGGTGTTCAATCTGACTCTATCCGATCTGCGCCGCTACAGCCGGGCCGGGTTTCTGCAGCTGGCCAGGGAACGCCGGGACGGGGCGCACTGGATCGATGTGCTGCGCATCCGAACCGGCTCCATCGAGCAGCGGGCCGACGAACTTTCGGGCGGAAACCAGCAGAAAGTGTGTCTGGCGCGCCTCCTGCAGCAGGACAACGATATTCTTTTCCTGGACGAACCCACCCGGGGTATCGATATCGGCAGCAAGGCCGAGATATACAAGCTCGTCCACCGCCTTGCCGAGCAGGGCAAAGCCATCGTGACGATCAGTTCGTACCTGCCCGAACTGCTGGGCGTGTGCGACACGCTGGGGGTCATGCACAAGGGGCGCCTTTCGACGGTGCGTCCTATCCGCGAATGGACCGAACACCGTATTATGCAATTCGCCACATCCGGATACGACGCATGACGAAGAAACGGGATTACAAGGCCATGTTGTCGGAGCTCGGTCCTTTTATCGGGCTGATCTTCGTATTTGTGCTGTTCGCCGCCCTGACGCCGTCTGCCTTCACGTCATTCTATAACATCAAGACGATCCTGACCCAGAGCGTCATCATCGGGATTGCGGCGTACGGCACCACATTCATTATCGTTTCGGAAGGCATCGATCTGAGCGTCGGTTCGCAGATTGCCCTGACGACGGTCATTGTGGCGGCGGTGCTCAACCTGCCGGCGAGCGATCCGGGGCTTTTCTATCCGTTGCTGGCGCTTGCCGCCGGCGTACTGGCTTGCACGGGAGTGGGCGCCTTCAACGGGTTCATCATTACGAAATTCCGCATCGTGCCCTTCATCGTGACGCTGGGATCGATGCAGATCGTGCGTGGCGTGGCCAAGTGGATCGGCAAGGAACAGACCGTTCCTACGCCGGACAACTGGCTGACGAATCTCATGCTGATCGACCCCTCTCCGTCGTGGCTCATCTTCGGGCCGGGGGTCTGGCTTACGCTTGTGCTGCTTATCGTTTCGGCGGTGCTGTTGAAGTATACCGTGCTGGGGCGGTACACCTTCGCCATCGGGTCCAACGAGCAGACGGCCCGCCTCTGCGGCATCAAGGTGGACCGCATGAAGATCGTGATCTATGCGCTGGGCGGCCTGCTGACCGGTGTTGCCGGCGTCATGCAGTACAGCTACCTCACGGTCGGGGACCCGACGACGGCGGTGGGCCTGGAACTGGACATCATTGCCGCCGTGGTCATCGGGGGCGGCTCCCTGAGCGGCGGGGAGGGCAGCGTGGTGGGGTCCATTGTCGGGGCGCTCATCATGGCCGTTCTGCGCAACGGGAGCAACATGCTGGGCTTGCCGAATTACGTACAGGAGATCATTATCGGCTCCATCATTGTCGGGGCCGTGCTGATCGACCAACAGAAGCACCGGTTGCGGGCCGCGGGGTAGGTTTTCCCCTACACCAACACCTCCCCTGTCATTTCCTCCGGTATCGGTTCGCCGAGGATGGCGAGGATGGTAGGCGCCACGTCGCCGAGTTTGCCGTCGCGGACGGGCCCGTCAAATCCCTTTTGCACGATAAGATGCGGGACAAGCACCGTCGTGTGCGCCGTATGCGGGCTGCCGTCCGGGTTCCGCATCCGGTCGGCATTTCCGTGATCGGCGATGACGCTTACCGAATAGCCGTGCGCGATCGCCGCTTCGATGACCACCCGCGCAGCAGCGTCCACCGCCTCGACCGCCTTGACCGCCGCTTCGAAATCCCCCGTATGGCCGACCATGTCCGGATTGGCGAAATTCAGGCACACGAAGTTGTACTTCTCTTCGGCAAGCGCCTCCGCGGCCCGGCGGGCTATTCCTGCTGCGCTCATTTCCGGTTGCAGATCATAGGTAGCCACCTTCGGAGAAGGCGCCAGAATCCGGTCTTCCCCCTCGAAGGTTTCTTCGCGCCCTCCGCTGAAGAAATAGGTGACGTGCGCGTATTTCTCCGTTTCCGCAATGCGCAACTGCGTTCCTCCCTGCGCCGCAATGACTTCGCCAAGCGTACGGCGGAGATTCACCTTCGGAAAGGCGACCGGTAAGTCGAAGGTTTCGTCGTAGGGCGAGAACAGCGTGAAGCAGAGGTCCGAGAGCGGTTCCCGGTCGAAGCCCTCGAATTCCGGATCGGTGAAGGCGCGGGTCATTTGCCGCGCCCGGTCGCCCCGGAAATTGTAGAAAATAACAGCATCGCCGTGTTGCACGCGGGACGGCGGCCCGTCGTCCCGGATCAGCGAAGCTTCCACGAACTCGTCCGTGATCCCGTTTTTGTAGTTGGCTTGCAGGGCCGATGCAGGGTCGGGAAACGCCTCGCCTTCCCCATGTACAAGCAGGTCGTACGCCCGTTCGATCCGCTCCCAGCGCCGGTCGCGGTCCATTGCATAATAGCGCCCCACGATCGACGCGATCCGGCCCGCGCCTATTTCCCGCGCCTTCTCCTCGAAATCCCGGGCGTACCCGAGGCCGCCGCGCGGATCGGTGTCGCGACCGTCCGTAAAGGCATGGACGCACACCCGGTCTCCGGTCAACCCCTCTTGCGCGGCAAGGCGCAGCAAGGCGTACAGATGGTGCAGCGAGGAATGCACGCCCCCGTCCGAAAACAGCCCCATAAGATGCAGTCGCGAACCCCTTTCGGTGGCATGGCGCGCGGCTGCAAGAAATGCCTCGTTGTCGAAAAACTCGCCGTCCTCGATCGCTTTGTCGATGCGTGTAATTTCCTGATAGACCACCCGGCCTGCTCCGAGATTCATGTGACCCACCTCGGAATTTCCCATCTGCCCATCAGGTAGACCGACCGGTCTACCTGATGCTTCGAGGCGGGCATGGGGCCATGCGGCGAAAAGCTCGTCAAGGAACGGTTTCCGGGCCCGGTCGATGGCGCTCACCGAGGCGTCCTCGGCAATGCCGTACCCATCCAGAATAACCAGTATGTGGCGTTTCCTGTGGTCCACTGTGTCGTATACCGTGTTGTTTATACTCTGTTGTTTATACCCTGTAATCCCTGACTTTCCGGGCCGTAGCCCCCGTCTTGCTGTAAAATACGTTCATGGAGCCGCAATGCGGGCAGCATATCTGCTCGGTCCCGTAGCGGTCCGTTTGCCGGTCGGGTTGGTCGAAGTAACGGCGCCGCGTCTTGCAATAGTATTTCCCGCGCGCGGGGTCCAGACCGTCCAGCGGTCCAGGAAGCCGGCTCGTCTCCTCGAAGTAACGGCACGCGTCCGGGATGGCGCACGCATCGCAGGACGGCGCGCGGGCCGTGCAGGTGTAACGGCCGTGGAGGATGAGCAGGTGATGGGCCTCGCCCCAGGCCGATTCGGGGATGATCTTCTTCAGGCCCTGCTCGACCTTCAGCGGCGTATCCGCGTTACGTACGAGCCCGATCCGGTTGGCTACGCGAAATACATGGGTATCGACAGGGAGCGCGGCCCGGTCGAACGCCACGGAAGCCACCACTTGCGCCGTTTTGCGGCCCACCCCTTGCAGGGTCATCAATTCGCTCACCGTATTCGGGATGCGCCCATCGTAGGCTTCCACCACGCGGCGGGCCATCGCCACGAGATGCTTCGCCTTGTTGTTCGGAAACGAAATGGATTGGATCAGAGGAAACACTTCCTCGGGCTCGGTTTCGGCCATGCGGCGCACGTCCGGGAAGGTTTCGAACAGGGCGGGCGTTACCATATTAACGCGCGCATCCGTACACTGAGCCGAAAGGATGACGGCCACAATGAGTTCGTAAGGATTCTCGTGCGACAGCTCCGTTTCGGGCCGCGCAATGACCTTGCGCAGGCCGGACAGGACACGTTCGGCGCGTTCGGTGCGGTTCATGAATCGATTACAGAGACGTCACAAAAACATCCGGCAGGAAAAGGATACTCTGATTAAGTTCACTTTGATCAGCGCTTCACGTTCGTGCGTAAGAATATTATAATTGCATCGTCATATTCCTTGCCAGCGCACCCCTTTCAGCCTCTGAACTTTGCGGACTTAATCAGAGTATCCAAAACAACCTGCCCGCAAGATCGTATCGGCGTTCGCCGGGCGTATTTCCTTTCCATGCGCGGAAACATACCTGTCCTGTGAGCCGGATGCCACTCTTCGCCGGAATTTTATGGCTTGCGGTCGCTTTTGCGGCGGCGTCTCCTGCTTTGGCTTTCCAGCAGCCTGCGCCCGACGCCGATGCGCACGATGCGGCGCCCATCGCTGCCGTCTCTCCAGACGCCTTGCAGGAAGAACCCGGCGAACAGGGCATGCGCGTGTCGCTGCTCACCATTCTGCCCGGCTCCGAAATATACTCGCTCTGGGGGCATAGCGCCCTGCGCATTACGGATCCGCAGTTTGGCCTCGATATGACCTGGAACTATGGCACGTTCGATTTCGAGGCCGGTAATTTCGTGCTCAAATTCCTGCACGGCAACCTCGACTATACCCTTTCCATGCAGCGCTTCGAGGCGGTCCTGCGGGCGTACCGCGCCCAGGAGCGGCCCATCGTCGAACAGACGCTCGACCTGACGCCTGCCCAGCAGCGACGCCTCCTGGACCTGCTTGCCATCAACATGCGCCCGGAAAACCGGCGGTACCGCTACCATTTCCTGTTCGACAATTGCAGTACGCGCATCCGGGATGCGCTGGAGGCGGCGCTCGGGGAAGAAACGCTGCATGCGGCGGAGCTTCCGGAAGACGCTCCAACCTTCCGCGCGCTTATCGAGCCGTACCAGCGCGCGGTTCCTTTTCTGGATGCAGGGGTCGATGTGCTGCTCGGCGCCCCCGTGGACCGGCCCGCGGACGGTCGCGAGATCATGTTTCTGCCCGAAGATCTCATGCACGCCTTCGACCGGGCGCGTATAGGGGCGGGAGAGTATACCCGTCCGCTCGTCGCGCGCACCGATACGCTGCTGTGGATAGACGGATACGACGCGGAAAGAGCGCGTTTCCCCTGGGAGGCCGTGGCGGCATGGCTGCTTTTCGCCGGAGGCCTGGCGCTGACGCTTCGACGCCCCGGCGTGCTGCGGGCGCTCGATGTGCCGCTTTTTCTGGCGATAGGGGTAACAGGCCTGCTGATCGCCTATCTCTGGCTCGTTTCGCACCACGACGTCACCAACGCGAACCGCCACCTCTTCTGGGCATGGCCCACGCATATGCTGGCGGCGGGGATCCTTCTTGTGCGTCGCAGTCCGTCACGCCTTCTTGCGATATACCTGGTGGCGGCTGCGGCAGCGATAGGCATTTCGGTTCTTGTGTCCCCCTTTGTGGCGCAGCCATTTTCTTCCGTACTCCTTCCGGTGGCGTTGCTTGCGGCGGTACGGGGGGGAGGGATTGCGCTGCCGGGTCTGATCGGGGGTTTAGGGAGCGGCGGGAAAATGTAGTGCCGCAACAAATCTGTTGGCAACAGATCCGTTGCGAAAGCAATGCTCCGAAGTCATTTTGGCCACGGAGGCGCGTATCCGTTACCACACCTCTATCTCCACGGGCATTCTCGCCTGCACCGTACCGGCGTCGCGGGCGTGCGCCGTCAGGGCGCGGGCGTGTTCCATCAGTTCCCGTTCGGCAGAGGATTGGGTCCATTGCATCCACGTCGCCCTGCTTTTGACCAGCAACAGATCGTTGAATGCCTCGAAAGGCGATTTCGGGCGCGGCAGAACGCGCAACCGCCAGGGGCCTTCGCCCAGTTCTGTTTTTCCGGCGGCGACCGCAATGGCGTCTTTCAACGTACCCAGCGAATCCACCAGGCCAATGTCCAGCGCATCCTCGCCGGACCACACGCGGCCCTCTGCAATTTTCCGCACTGCGGCCTCATCGAGTTCGCGATTCGTTGCCACGAGGTCGATGAACGTATCGTACATGTCGTCAATCCAGTGCTGCATCATCTCCCGTTCCTGGGGACTGAACGGACGGACCCCGGACAGCATATCCGCATACGGACTCGTTTGCACGCCGTCCGTCGTGATGCCCAGTTTGTTTTCGAATGTTTTACCGAGGTTGAGGAACATCGCAAAGACGCCGATGGAGCCGGTAATAGTGATTGGGTCGGCCAGAATGGTTTCGCCCGCTGTCGCGATCCAGTAGCCCCCCGAAGCCGCCACATTGCCCATGGAAATGACGACCGGCTTCTCTGCTGCCGTACGATGAATGGCCTGCCACATGGTCTCGGACGCCGACGCGGAGCCGCCGGGAGAATTGATGCGCACGACCACAGCCTTCACGAAGTCGCTTTCCCTCGCTTCGCGCATGTCGCGTGCAAAGCTTTCCGATCCGAGAACGTTTCCGCTAAAGGGATTTTCCGGAATGCTTTTCCCGTTCAGGATCATACCTTCGGCGTACACGACGGCTATTTCGCCCCCGCTGTTTGTCGAAAGGCCCGCTTCGGAATTCGGAGTCGATGCATACGATCCGAGCGACATCGTTTGCAACTCCGCATCCAGGTCATGGCCAAGGCGTTGCTTGATGAGTTCCACAACCTCATCGTGGTAGAGCAGTCCGTCGAGCAGTCCGGCCTCGTAAGCCCGCTTCGCCGAGAAGATGGCTTGACGGTTCACGAGTTCGTCGAGCACTTCGAAGGTCGTACCCCGGCTTTCGGCTACCGCGTTCAGGAATGTCCGGTTATAGGAATCCAGCAGCGCGGTGAGTTGTTCTTCGTTTTCAGGCGAGAGGTCCCGGCGCAGGTACGGTTCGACGGCGGATTTGAACGCGCCGGCCCGGATGATCTGCGGCTCGACATCGAGTTTTTCGTACAGCCCGGTGTAGAAATACGTCTTCATCGAAAAGCCATTGAATTCGAACATGGCTTCCTGCGAAGCGAAGACGCTGTCGGCGGCGGACGCCAGATAGTAGGTCGATTCGGACATCGCGTAATCGTTGCCCGAGGCGAACACGGGTTTGCCGCTTTCCCGGAATCGCAGCAGGGCTTTGCGTACCTCGTGCGCGCCGGCATTCAGTCCCGAAAATCCCTTGATCCGGATCCACAGAGCATCGATACGTTCGTCGCCGGCCGCCTTGTCGATAGCATCCGTGATGCCCATCAGGTTGTAACTGGATCGCTTGCCGGAGATTTGATCTATCGGATTCGTCGAGGGGGTTTCGGGGATGGAACCGGTAAGGTCGAATGTGAGCACCGTGCCGCTGCGGACACTCGGCGTGGTGCCGGACATCGTCGAAACGGCGAGCAGAAAGAACATGCCGATCAAGAAGAGCAGGCCGAATGCGGCCAGCATGCCCAGTGCGGCGGCGGCCATGTTGGAAAGGAAGCGCATAGCGAATCGAAAGAATGACAGGTGAGGAAAGAATAGGTGCAGGAATATTTCCGAAAAATACGACGGCGCGCGTTGTTTTATGCCCGTTATCCGGTCGCCCTATTTGCCTTTACTTAAGGCCTCCTCCCCGAATTGCCCGGCAGCCTCGAGGGTCTCGCGCACATCGTCCCAGGTCGTGGCGTGGTTGACTATGCAGAGCCTGAGCGAAAACCTCCCCCCGAGCCTCGTCGACGACATGAACGCACGCTCTTCCCAAAAGACGCGGGCAAGCACATTCCTGTTGATCTCTTCCAGGACTTCCTCGTCGAGATCGGCGTTCGCGGGGTTGATCCGGAAGCACACAATTCCCAGTGACGCAGGATTCAATATCTCCATGATCGGGTTCTTCCGGACGTACTCCTCGGCCCGGGCGGCCAATTCCATCCCTTTCGACACGGCCCGCCGGAACGCGGCCATCCCGAAGGTCTGAACCGACATCCATATTTTCAAGGCGCGAACCGAACGGCTCAGTTGCAAGCCGCGATCCGAGAAATTCGGATGGTTCGCACCCCATATCGTGTCCTGAAGCATATCGTGCGGTATCACGAAGGCGTTCTTGAGCGTCTCTACATCCTTCACAAGAAGACAGCCCGCCTCGTACGGCTGGAAAAACCATTTGTGGGCGTCGACCACGATCGAATCGGCACGCTCGATCCCGCGCAAAAGCTCCTTGCCGCGCTCGGTCACCGCGGCGAAGCCGCCGTACGCCGCGTCGACGTGCAACCAGATTCCTTCCGCCTCGCAGTAGTCCGCCATCTCCTCAAGCGGATCGATGGCGCCTGTACTGCCCGCTCCGGCGTTCGCGCACACCGCGATGGGATTAAACCCCGAAGCGCGGTCCGCAGCCACGGCACGGGCAAGCGCCTCCATGTCCAGCCGGTAACGCCCGTCGCAGGCAACCTTGCGGATACATTCCGCACGAACGCCGATGATGCGGGCCGCGCGGACCTGCGCACTGTGACTCTGGTCGCTCATATACACGGTCGCGCGATCAGGGTCTCCAGCCGCCTCCCGCGCTGCAACAAACGCATCGAGACTGGCCGCCGAACCCCCACTCGTCAAAAGCCCTCCTGCGCTCTCCGGATAGCCCAGCCAGCGACGAATCCAGTCGATGACCACCAACTCGAGCTGGCTCGGACCGCTTGAGGTCAGCCAGGTGCACTGGTTGACCTGGTGCCCGGCTGCCATGAAGTCCGCCAGCACCCCTGGCCAAGTGGGCGACGACGGGATAAATCCGAAGAAACGGGGGTGATCGTTCCGGGCTGCGACAGGAAGAATATCGCGGGCGGCCTGCTCGATAACCTCCTCCGGCGGGCGGCCCTCCTCGGGCGGAGCCTCTGCCAGTTGGTCTATAAGCTCCTGCCTGAACTCTCCTTCCCAGGCATTCTCTCCGGGCAGCTGCTCGATCCTCTCGACTATAAGCTCCGCCGCCTTGCGCGCAAGATCCAGCATGATCTCGGGCGCCATTCGGAGGCTGTCGCATACTTCGCTACGCACGCCTGCGCCCGGCTCTATAGCGGTCGGTTGTTCCATCGGATTCCTTCGGCAGCGGTATGATACATCAGAAATTGTCCGGCGCCAACAAAGAACAAATCAGATCTGAAAAAGGGCCGGTCCGCCGGAACGCCCCTGTCGTCGCGCAGCCCCGCAGCCGAAAGGAATTATTTGAGCAAGGTCATCTTCTTCGCAGAGACGTTCTGTTCGGTCCGCAGGACGTACAGGTACGTACCCCCGGCCAAACCCGATCCATCGAACGAGACGATATAGCGGCCCGCCGGCTGCACGCCGTCCGCCAGCACGCGCACCTGACGACCGAGTATGTCATGGACCGTGAGTGTAATGGTCTGCGCCCGGTCAAGTGCAAACTCGATCGTCGTGGAGGGATTGAACGGGTTCGGATAGTTCTGATCCAGCGCGAAGGCCGTGGGGATTTCTCCGTCCACAGGTTCGACCGATGTCACCCTTGTCTCATATATGCCGGCGCCCACGATGGCTGTAAGGGATGCCGGGTTACCATCGGGGAGGGTGAATGTGACTTCATACTGACGGGCGAAGGTCACCTTGGGAATGTCGGCGCTATCGGTGTCGTCATCGGGGTTGTCGAAATTATACGTGACGAAGCCCCCCTCTTCGCTGCTGGCCGCCGCCGCGATAATCTGCGGGAGAATGAGCGAGTCGGTAACGGCGTCTCTGAGAGTTTCCGTGGGAGCCTGAAGTTCGTATTTCTCCGGAAACGCCCCGTGAAAGAACGTGTAGCCGGTCAGATCCATGACAAAGAGATACGTGGGGCCGTGTCTCCAGTGTCCGGTCGTATCCCGGAATATCCTCTTTACTCTAAGGGTGGCGTCATAGCCTTCTGTCTCATAGAGTTCAACAAGGTAATCCAGCGCACCGTTTACGAAAGCCTTCAGGCTCTTGCGGTCCATCACATCGCGGGCCGTTACGGCAGGGGCGGGGGCGGGGGCAACAGCATCTTCCACGAGGTGGGACTCCCTAATATCGAGGCCGGCGG
>LXNJ01000094.1_pt1 | contig 58990 bp, 53 predicted proteins | sample 809081 | NCBI WGS metagenome assembly LXNJ01 (sample SAMN04870510, study PRJNA318959) | sponge metagenome | biome: sponge; feature: marine sponge reef; material: water | host: Petrosia ficiformis | place: Greece: Milos, Mediterranean Sea | collected 2013-05-29 | depth 5-7 m
CCCGCCAATGGCTTATGCAAACGCTCGTTCCTCACTCGCGTTTGACCCCTGACAAGGGGGGGTAGGGGGGGTTGCTTTTATGGGGTTTCCCCTTCAAGAAGGTTGCCTTTACCCTGAGAGGGGGGGCTTTTTCAACACCCCCTTTGGCGGCCGGATTCGCGCCTGAGCCCTTCGGGCGGTGTCATCCGGTCCGTTTTGACGTAATATGGCCGCGTTATGAGTTCCGACATCACGCGAACATTCGAGGGCGGGAACCTCCACGAGTTGGCGGAATTTCTGGTGACGCCCGCCCGCTCGGGCATTTTCCTGACGAGGAGCCGCATCCGCGCGCTTGCAGGGGAGATGGGCCTGCGCGCGGGTGTCCAGAACCGGGCCAGAATGCTGGAGAATCTTTTCCGCGAGGCGGGTTCGGACGGCCGGGTTCAGGAACTGCTCGCTCGCATCGACGGGGTGGCGGAAGAGAACCTCGCCCGGTACCGCGCCTGGTCGAAGGCGTGCCCACCGTCCAGGGCCGCATGGCGCGACTGGAGCAAAAAGACGCGGGAATTAAGACGCCACCTCACGCAGGCCCAGAAGTGGGCGAGCGCCATGGAAGAGGAAGCCCCGTAGCAGGAATCGCCTCCCCTCTCCTAAAGTATCCCTGCGATGTATTTCCTGTCCGAGAAGGCGAACTCGCGTATCCATCCGGCGAGTGCGCGGTAGAGGTGCGTTTCCGCGTCCTCTTCCATGCTCGACGTGTAAACGGGCATCCAGCCCATGAGGTGCTCATCCATGAACCGCGCGCACAAACCCAGTTTCTCCCGCGCGAGGTCGGCGTCGCCCTCCTTCCAGGCGTCCGCTTCTTCCGTGGCGAGCCGGGCCAGGAATTCGAGTTCCACACTCAGGTGATCCACCGCCAGCACGCTGGACTGGGAGAGAGCGGCGCTACCACGGCCGGGGTTGTAGCCGCAGGCGCGGTAGAAATCGGCGACCGCATCCGTCCGCTTCGAGTTCAGATGCCCGCTCTCATCCATCAGGGCGGCTTCGTAGGGAGGGGAGGAGAGCACGAACAGGTTCGTGAAATCGACCCTCAGTTTCTGGAGGGCCTCATCGGTGACCTCGAATCTTTCGGGGAAGAGGAACGGGTAGTTCTCGCGCAGGAAGCCTGCGAGTTCCTTATCGAGCGGGTCGAGCATCGCCCGCGCCTGCACCCGGTAGAGTTGCGCGCGGAGCCTCGCCTGCTCGGCGTATTCAGCGTGTGAGGCGCGGCGCTTCCAGCGGAGACTCATTCGGTAATGGTGTAGGCCTCGGCCTGGGGCTTGTTGGGCCGGGCGAACCACAGCGGGCGCCTGAGGTTGTCGGGGCCGGGGGCCGGCTTCGTCATCTCGAGCCACTGCTTGTAGTGCTCGAAACTCTTCTTCGTATCGACGCTGATGTCGCCGTAGCGATCCGCCGCCCCCGCCTTCGTCACCCGCACCTTCTGGTGCCAGCAGTGCATCCCACTCACCGGGTCGGGGTTGACCGGGAAGGTGAGGTTCTGGTTCACGCCCACCTCGCGCCACCAGATGCGCTCCGTGTCCGGGTCGTCGCTCTTGAAGGGCTGGACGCCGTGCACCTGACGCATGGTGTATTCCCCATCATTCTTCTCGTCGAGGCGAACGACGGCGGAGGCGATCTTGGGCGCGCCCTGCTCTTCGCTCAGGCGCCAGCGGCCCAGGTGGTGCGCCATGGCGACGATGCCCGGCCTCAGTCCCTCCGTCACCCAGCATCTCGTGACGAAATGGCCAATCCCGGTCTCGACCTTTGCCAGGTCGCCCGTGTTCAGCCCGAGTCGCTTGGCGTCGTCGGTGTGGAGCCACAGCGGGTTGTTGTGGGTGATCTCGTAGAGCCATTTCACGGCCGAGCGCGTATGGATGAGGGTGGCGAGGCGATAGTTCGGCAGCAGGTCGAACTCGTTGTCATCCCGATTCATGTCGCGCCAGTAGACGTGGGTCTTCATGTACTTGGGTATCGCTTCATCGCCCCAATTCCAGGCCGCCATGGTCGGGCTGTAGAACTCGAGTTTCTTGGACGGCGTGTGGAAGCCCTCTCTCGCTCTTCCCCGGCTCATGTTGCCGATGAGCGCGCCGTCTTTCCAGACCGAACCCGTCGCCTCGTCCACGTGGGCGTCGTGCATCGCTTCGTCCGACAGCTCGTGCATGTGGGGTTCGTACACGTTTTCCTGCACGGCGAAGACGCCGTATTTGCGCATGTATTCGAGCGGCGTCATGCCTTCCTTCTCGGCGGCCTCGGGCAGGCCCGGCACGCCGTTCTCGAACATCCACTGGTAATACTCGTTCACTGTTATCTTCTCGCCCGGCCTGTAGGGGCTCTCGAAATACTGCCGGATGCCGAGCGAGCCGTCGGGGTCGATGCGCCAGGAGAGTTCGATGTGGAGCTCGTCCTCTTCCCACACCTCGCCGGGGTTCGTCTCGCGCGAGGTCTCGAACGTCTCGCCCATTTTTTCGCGCAGCGCTCGAAGCACCGGCTGGCGGAAGCCCACCCATTTCGTGGGGTGCGTCTCCTGGCTCTGGTTGTCGTGGCGTTCCGTCGCGTTGCCCATCGGCAGAATGTAGTCCGCGAACCACGCCGTCTCGCTCCAGGTGGGGGTGAGCGCCACGTGGCAGCCAATCTTGTCGTGGTCCTTGAGCATGTCCACCCACATGAAGCCGTCGGGGTTCGTCCACACCGGGTTGTAGACCCGCGTGAAGTAGACGTCGACGCTGTGGCCCTTGTCCTTCATGAGATGGGGCATCAGGAAGCTCATCTCGAAGAAGGCGAGGGGGTATTCCCGGGGGAAGAGAAGCTCGTTCCAGTCTTTGGGCCCCGGAGCGGGGTTGGGGTGTTTGGGCACGAACTTGTGCGTGTTCGCCAGGTGGGTTCCGCCCACCGTGCCTACCGCGCCCGTAAGCGACGGCAGGAAGTGCAGACACCGCGCCACCTGCCAGCCGTGCAGGTTGCCTGTGGCGGCCGCGCGCCAGACGTGGACGCAAAGGCGGCTGCCGGCGCGGGCGACGACCTGGGCGACTTCGGCGATCAGGTCAACGGATACGCCCGTCTCCTCCGCCGCGTACTCGAAGGTGAACTCCGCGTATTCTTGTTTCAGCTTCTCGACGAAGTTCTCGAAGCTCGCCTCCTCGTCGGGGTGGACGGTCCGCATGTATTCGGTCCAGTTCATCCACTCTTCGACGAACTGCGCGTCGAACTGTCCGGTATCGAGCAGGTAGCGCGCGATGGCGAGCAGAATCGCGCTCTCGGTGCCGCTGTAGGCGGGCAGCCAGTAGTCGGCCTTCGCCGCCGTGTTGGAGAGCCTGGGGTCAATCACGATGAGCTTGGCCCCGCTCGTCTGCGCCTCGATGATGCGCTGGGCCGAGGGGTTGTAGTAGTGGCCCGTGTCGAGGTGGCTGCTGATCAGCAAAATCGCGTCGGCGTTGGTGAAATCGGGCGAGGGCCTGTCCGACCCGTTCCAGAGGAACTGGCCGATGCGGGCGGAGGAGCTGCACACGTTCGTGTGGCTGTTGTGGCCGTCCACGCCCCAGCCGGCGAGCGTCTTGAACATGTAGCCGTCCTCGCCGGGGCGTCCCACGTGGTAGATGACGCCGTTTCGCCGCTCCGCCAGGATCGCCTCTCTGATGCGGCCGGCGATGTCGTCGAGCGCCTCGTCCCAGCTCACGCGCTCCCACTTGCCTTCGCCGCGCTCGCCCACGCGCTTCAGGGGGTAGAAGATGCGGTCGGGGTCGTAGACCTGGTTGAGCGTCACCCAGCCCTTCGCGCAGTTGCGTCCGCGCGAGGCGGGGTGGAGCGGGTTCCCCTCGATTTTCCGGATCTTCATGTCGTCCTTGTCGACATAGGCCAGGAGTCCGCAGCCCGCCTCGCAATTGAAGCAGAGGGTCGGGACCAGCGCGTAGTTTCTCGCCACCTTCTGCGGCCACTTGGTGCTCTCGTATTCCGTCCAGTTGTCCCATTGGTCCGGGCTCGGGTAGGAGGTGAGAGCGCCGTTCGTGTTCGTGTAGTTGAGTTGACCCGCAGGCGCCGCGGGCGGCGCCTTGGCCAGCAGGTCGGGACGGCCCAGTGAGGCGATGTCGCGTGCGCCCTTGCCGACTTGTAGATGACTTGTGCTCATGCTTTTGAAACTCCCGTATTACGAAAGGGGAACGGCCTGTCCGGCCTTCACCCAGATTTTGTCCCAAAGATACGCGCCCGCCGTGGCCATGATGCCGGCCAGCACCGCGCCGAAACCGCCGAAGCCTCCCGCCCAAAGCAGGAGCAGGGGAGCGAGGCATCCCACGGCGATGGCGCCTCCCCAGAAATCGTTCTTGAACGGCCCGCTCGTCAGCAGGTGGATCGCCCGCTCATGCGCCACGGAGCCGAACCGATGCACGAGAATCGAGAACACCAGGATGCTCAGGTGCAGCAGAACGAGAACGGCGAGCAGCCCGCCCAGGATGGTCAGGGCCGAGGCCTGATTCTGGATCGGGAAGAGCGTGGCGAAGAGAAGCAGGATAGCCGCGCCCTTAAGACCCGATTGCACGCCGATGTCCAGGGTGTTCTCGCTTCCTTTCCACAAATCGCGCGCCGAGGCCTGGGCGAAGAAAAAGCCCGTGTATATCGATGCGAGCACGCCCATGAGGATGGTGGGCCACAGGATGAGGCCCATGAAGCCCTCTGCGCCGAACAGGGCGCCAATCACCCACAGGAGGGTGAAGACGCCGTCGAGCGCGATGAACCAAGTGCCCCACGCCATCCAGCTTCCCCAGTTCGAACGCAGCATGATGTAGTAGAACCGCTCGGGCCGCTTGAGGTCGGTAATGAGCACCGCCCCCGTGGCGGCGAGGAGGATGCCGCTCAGCGCTGGCATCCAGAAGGAGAACAGCGAACTCTTGTAACCGAACATCCACATGAAGAGGCTGATGACCAGAAGGCCCGTGCTCGCGCCCTTGGTCAGCAGATAGGTGATGATCTTCGTCTCCCAGGGAACCTCGTGGAAGGTGTCGTACACGGTGCGGCTCTCGCCTGGCTTGTTCTCCCACTCGGGCACGACGTCTTCTTTCTCCATGTCCATCTCGCCCTGCTTGTAGATGCCGGACTGGCCCGCTTCGGTGGGGTCCAGGAGCTGGCGGCTGCCCTCGAGATAATAGATGTTGGGCGCCGTGTTGTATTCGGGCTTTCTCACGTTGTAGGGGCGCTGCGTGGTGAGTTTCGATATCTTCGAATCCGCATCCTCGACGTCGCCGAACACGCGGCACTGCGTGGGGCAGACCACCACGCAGGCGGGCTCCAGATTCGCTTCGAGGCGGTTCGCGCAGAAGTTGCATTTCTCCGCCGTCATCGTGTTGGGGTCGATGAAGAGTTGATCGTAGGGGCACGCCGCGATGCAGGACTTGCACCCGATGCACCAGTCCGGGTCCAGGTCCACGATTCCGTCGCTGCGCCTGAAGAGCGCCTTCGTCGGGCAGATGTTCTGGCAAGGCGCGTCGTCGCACTGATTGCACAGGACGGGCAGGAACTCCCTCCTTGTGCTCGGGAAGGAGCCTTTTTCGACTTCCTTCACCCAGCATCGCCAGACGCCGATGGGAATATCGTGTTCGGATTTACAGGCGATCGTGCATGCGTGGCATCCGATGCAGGACTCGAGGTCGATCGCCATTGCGTACTTGGGCATGAAGATTCCTCACTAGTGGTGAAACGCGTTTCTCGTATCGTGGCTTTGGAAGTTCAAAGCTAGAACTTTGCGGCGGGCGTGTCAATTGAGGATGGAGGAAAAGAACTGGGGGGTGAGGGTTTTGTAAGGGTGGTCGCATACGGGGTTGTTGCATAAGCCTTGTCCGGTCGGGGTTGCCGTATTCCGTGGCAGGGACAGGTCGCGACCTGTCCCCACAGGTTGTGTTTCAATGATTCGCCGAGGCGAATCTCTGATGGGGGGCGGTTCCGCGCCGACCGATTCGGGAGGGTTCGCCGGAATGACGGCGGAGAATGCCCCGTAGGGACAGGCCCCTGTGCCTGTCCCCATAATACGCAACCACGGGGATTGACATACCCAATGCGGGCGGCCACGGGGGGCCGCCCCTACGGGATCCTTGTCGCTCGGGATTTTTCGTGTTTTCATGCGCTTGGCCGCTGGGGAGGAAGCCCGATGGACGGGGAGGGATCGTTCAATCCGATGCTCGCGTATCTGGCGAGGGGCCTCACGCTCGCGCGGATTCTTGCGATTCCACTTATCGTTTGGGCTTTGCTCGAAGTGGAGTCCGCGCCCGATGCACGGTGGCGTGTCCTGCTCATCGCCGCCTACTTATACGCTATCCTGAGCGACCTGGCGGACGGCCCGCTGGCGAGGCGCGCAGGTGCGAAGAGTTATTTCTGGGGGCAGGTGGATGCCCTCTCGGACGTGGCTTTCAACGCGGCGGCGCTCGCAGCCGCCGCATGGACGGGTCAAGTCGGCCCCTTGGCTGCGCTGGGCGTATTGGCGCTGGGCGCTCAGTTTCTCTGGCGCTGCCGGGGCGGGGCCGGGGGCGCGGGCGAATCGTTGCCCGAGGATGCGGCGGGAAAGTGGGCGGGGGTCTGTTTCTACGCCCTGGTGGGCGGGGTCGTCTTGGAGATGGGCCTCGCTTGGGACTGGCTCCGGCCCGTCCTGCCCTGGCTCGGCCGTCTGGTATTTCTCTACGCTTTATACTTGCTCATCCGGAACGCGCGCTCGCCTCAAAGAAACCATTGAGGTTGTTGAGGGTAACGGCAATCTCCTTGAAGGGGAAACCCCATAAAAGCAACCCCCCCTACCCCCCCTTGTCAGGGGGGCAAGAAAAAGCAACCCCCCATCGAACGGGCAAGAGCAAAGCCCCTCCGCCAGGCGGGGGCGCATCGCCTTTTTATACCCCCCTGACAAGGGGGGGTAGGGGGGGTTGCTTTTCCTGCCGGGCACATCGGCTTGCTATTCCTCACTCCCCGGTCGGAATTGACCCCTGACAAGGGGGGGTAGGGGGGGTTGCTTCTGACGAGGAGAGTCGGGGGTTCGTGCGGAAGCGGCCTTCCCGCTAGAGGCGATGTCCCCCGACAAGGTCTTTTCCAACAACCCCCCTCAGGCGGCGCGCCTCTTTCCGAACAGATCCGAATACGCCTTCGGCATGAACAGCAAGCCGATCGTCCCGTTCGCCAGCATGAAGGTGAGATGCGATACGAGACTGTAGGCGAGCAGGTCCGCCTCGGGCGCATAGTCCTTGAAGAAGAATATCCATGCGGCCTGGGAGGTGCCCAGATGCGCCACCGTCACCGGAAGCGCCCCTATCATGAAGACGAGCGGCAGAAACGTGAGAAGCTGCAGCAGCGGAATGTCCATCCCGAAGAGCGTCAGGGCGTATTTGTGCACGAACAGCGAAAGGAGGAATACGGAGCCCTTTAGCGCCAGGACGGTGAGGCCCTGCCCAAGGCGAACCGCCCGGAAGGTGTTGAGCAGGGTGTGGCCGCCGATTTTCGCTCCGACCACGCCCAGTCCCCCCCGCGCCACCTGGGTGATGAGCAGCCAGCAACAGGCGAGCCCGGCGGGCAGGGCGAACAGAAAGAGCGGCGCGCCGCCCGGAAAGGCGATGAGGCCGACCGTGGCGAAGGAAATCAGGTTCGTGACTTCCAGCAGGATGAGCATGGCGACGGTGCTCGTGATCTCTGCGAGCGGGGTCTGAAACCTGCGGTGAAAATAAAGCGCCAGCGCCACCTGGGCAAGCTGGGTGTTGATGATGGAGACGACGTAGGTGACGGCGCGCACGGGCAGCAGCGTTGGGAACGTCAGCGGGCCGTGGAACCAGCGGATCATCCGGCTCAGGACGAAGGTGTCCATCAGGAAAAAACAGATGGAAAAACACCCCATCAGCACGAGAAAGGGCGCAAGCCTCGCCTTCGATATGGCGAGGACGAACTCGCCAAAGGGTATCCGCCAGAAGATGATGATGAAAATCACCACTGTGAGGCCGATGGGGATGAGTCGACCGGCTTTGCTGGATTGATGCGTATCCTGGTTTTGCTCCAATGCGAAACTCCTTGAAGGCGCAGCGGCTATTCGCGGTGCGGCAGCGAGAGGTCCAGAATCTCGTCGACGCCCGTGCGGGCGATGGGCGCGTCGCTTCCGGCTTCCTCATCGTTGCACAGATGCTCGTAGAATATAACGTCGAATACGGTGCGGCTCATGGGGGAGGAAGGCGAGAGGCGGCTGATGATGCCCGACGCAAGCCGGGCCGGCCCCCTCGGAATCGTCAGGATGCGGGGCCGTTTGCCGAGCCTCCGCCCGGCGCGAATAAGCAGTTCGCGGTAGAGCAGGGTGTCCGGCCCCACGAGGTTCACCCGCGTGAGCGGCGCATCCAAATGATGAATCGCCCATTCGACAGCGCTCAGAACGTCGCCCAGGTATATCGGCTGTATCCGCACCGCGCCGCCCGCCACGAGGGGGATCGTCGAGGAGCGGAGCAGTCTTTTTATCTGGTTCATCGCAGGAGTGTCTGTCCCCAGAATCATGGGTACACGGAAGATGGCGCCCGACCCGAAATTCTCCTCAATCACGTCCTCGGCCTGGCCTTTCGTCCTTATATATTCGTTTTGAGAGCGTGCGTCCGCGCCCGGAAAACTCAAATAAACGAAGGATTTGACGCCGCAGCCTTTACTCGCCTCGGCTACGTTCTTCGTGGTGAGCAGGTTCGACTGGAGCAGGGAATCGCCCGCTCTCGGAACCAGCGAACCCGCAAGATGGGCCACGCAGTCGGCTCCGTCCACGGCTCGCGCGAGGCTTTCGGGATCGTCGTAGTCCACTTCCATCAATTCGGCGGAGAGATCGCTGAGATTCGCGCTTCGCCCCAGGTCCCGGACGAGCGCGCGCAGGCGCAATGGACTGTTGGCCGTATTGGAGCTTAAGCGTTCGATGAGCGCTTTGCCGACGGCGCCGTTCGCACCCGTGATGGCGATGTCGATGGGGCTTCTCCCGATATGTCGATAGGCGGCCGAGCGCACCGGGGCCACTCGCCTTTTCTTGAGACGCCTATACGGCGGCCTGGCCTATACCGTGAGCAGTTCGTGGGTCGGCGCGGTCATCTTCTCGATGGGCAGCCCGTGCGTGCAGGAGCCGGCGCAGCTTTGGTGGCTGCAGGTGAGGCACGCCGATGCGCCCGCGCCCAGCATGGAGTACTCGGCTTTTGCGAACCGCACGTCCTCATAGTCGGTCGCGTACATGCGGGTGCGGAGCACGTCCGCGATGGGAACGTTCTCCGGGCACGCGCCCGCGCAGTCATTGCACGCATGGCGGCAGTAGGAGGTTCCGTTGAGCCGCGCGTATTTCTTCAAGATCGGCACCTCGCGGCGCGATATCTTTTTCCAGCCAGAGCCGCCCACGAACTCGGTGATGTTCTCCTTGCTCGTCATCGAGATGATGAGCGAGTCCACGTTGGGGTTCGAGAGCACCCAGCGGAAGGCGGCCTGCGAATAGGTGGCGCCGCCTTTCTCGAAGGGCCGCATGTCGTTCAGCCGTGCGCCCATGAGCGTCTTCATGGCGATGACGCCGATGCCCTTGGCTTTCGCCCGCGCAAGGGCGAGGGGCAGTTTCGGGAATCTGGCGATGAAGTCGAACCCGCGCGTGAACCGCTGGTAGAAGGCCGGGTCCTGCCCGAAGTTGTAGGCCACGAGATATACGTCCACGACGCTGTTGTCGGTGCAGTAATCGAGGCACTCGATCAGGTTGCCCGCATGGCCCGACATGCCGGAATAGCGGATTTTCCCCTGTTTTTTTGCGAGAGCGACAAACTCGCTCCACTCGGGGTTCTTCATCCTGTCCACGTCGTTCACCGCGTGGTTGAAATATACGTCCACGTAGTCGGTCTGGAGTTTCTGGAGGCTCTGCTCGAGTGAGCGCATCATCGAGGCTTTGGAGTCGCTCGGTCCCGCATGCGTCTTGGACGCGATGTAGACCTTGTGGCGTTTTCCCTTGAGCGCACGGCCGATGGTAGTCTCCGATTCCCCCCAGGAGTAGCTCTCGGCGGTGTCGAAATAGTTGATCCCCAGGTCGAGGGCGTGGTGTACGAGGTCTTCCTCGTCTGAGCCGAGCCGGCTGCTGCCGAACGAGATATCGGACATCTTGATGTCCGTCTTGCCGAGTGCGACGTAGCGTTGAACCCGGTTCTGCGCGGCGTCCGCGTTCATGGCGCGCGCGAAGGGCAGGAGTCCCGCGCCGAGGCCGGCGAAGGCGCTTTTTCGGATAAAATCGCGTCTCGGCAAAAGGTCGGAATGTTGGGGCATCGGCATTCTCCAGGCTAGAGAAATGTGGCGACTCCCTATCTCACATTATTTTCCCGTCCAGGTCAATTCGCGGGAAATTGTTGGCTAACCGGCATTGTTGAAAAAGCCTTGGTTCCGTGATTTGGTGAGTGGAACCAAGCGGGGAGGAGGAACCGTAGGGACAGGCCCCTGTGCCTGTCCGAGGTCGTTGTCCCTACAAATGTGGAGCATAGGGCAGGGCGGCCACAGGGGGCCGCCCCTACAGGTTCGTATCGATACACGCAGTTGCCGTAGGGACAGGTCGCGACCTGTCCCTACAAGCTGATGCAAGGGGGTGTATGTCAGACATATATGTCTGACATATTATGCGACCCGCATTGTGAAGGGACGAGACAAGTCTGCAAATCACACCCCGCGAATTCTTCTCACGCGTCGATGACCCTGAAACTCCTGTCCTGGGGAATGAGCATCTCCCAGCCGTTTTCCTTCACGACGACCGAGTATTCGATCTGGTAGCCTCCCTGTCCGAACGTGCCGATGGGCGCCTCGATGTTGATCACCGAATCGACGGGGTAAGGGATCTCGGAGGTTTCCGGGTAGAAAGGCTGGTTGTGCTTCGATTCGGGCCCCAGGATGAAGGGGAACTCCCTGGCTTCGAGGCCAATCGTGTGACCGGCGAACGGGGCGTCGAACTCGGGAAAGCGCGACTGGATTCCCCTGACCAGCGCCTGGTAAATCTGGTTGCCCGTGCAGCCGGCCTTGATTACCTCCAGGCACTCGTGGAAACCCTCTTCGACCCCCTTCCACTCGCGCTGCACGCGCGCGCTCGGCTCGCCGATGGAGCCGCAGCTTCCCGTGTCGGCGTTGTAGTTCTTGTGAAACAGGCCGGCGTCGAACATGAAGCCGTCGCCTTTCTGAAGCTTCCTGTCGGTGGGCGGGAAGATGAAGACGCCCCTCGGGCCGGAGTTGAAGTGGAACCAGTGCCACATGCCGCCGGGCCGGGCCACCTCCTGCCGCCAGACCTCGGCCACCTCGCGCTCGCTCACGCCCTCGCGCACGAACTCGAAAACCTTGGTGATGGCGTCTTCGTTCACCTGGGCCGCCTCGCGCAGACGGTCGAGTTCATCCGCCGTCTTGACGAGGCGCGTCATCAGGAACAGGCCCGAGCCGGGGATGAATTCGCAATTGGGCAGCTTCTCTTTCAAGGTGGCGAACAGGCTGTCCGGACAGCCTTCCTCATCGAGGGCGACTCTGCCGGAGGTGATACCCCGGTCCCTGAGAGCGGCGAGGAGCCCGTCGAGCAGGGTGGCGTGTTTCGCCCCGCTCGCGTGGAGTTCGCGGTAGCGCCTCATCTCCTCATCATGCGGCTCGTAGCCCTCCGGCTCGATGTGGTTCGCCTGTCCGCCCCAGACGTAGACGTTCTCCGCGTGACCGCCGTAGGCGGCGTAATAGGTGTTGTCCGCGCGGTTCATGATGAGGTCGGTGCCGGCGTCCGGGTTGTTGGTCATCACGCTGTAGCTTTTGCGCGCTCGGTATACCCGCTGCGCCCAGCCGATGTGGCCCGTCAGGTAGGTGACGTTCTCGAGCGTCGTGCCGACCATGGCGACCACGTCGTGTTCCCGCATCAGTTCCAGCGCGCGTTCCCTGTTGTAGAGCATGGCTTTCTCCCTGAAAAAATTTCTTCTGCTGCACGGAATTTTGTTGGAAAATGTCTTGGGGGGAATATGTACCACAACCAAAGCGCCTCAAGCGAGGCTGTGCGCCTTGACGGAAAGCGGGTCGAAGCGCAAGGTTTAGTGATATCAGCAGTGTTTGATGGTTTCTTTGATTTGTCATCTCTTTGATTCATCGCTGTAAGGAGGGGAGTTGAGCGTGGAGCTGGATCGCGCAAGCGCCGAGGCGCTTTTATTCGAGTGGACCAAAAGCCCGGGCCTCAGAGCGCACGCCCGGGCGGTGGAGGCCGCTCTACTTGCTTATGCGAGGAAATACGGAGAAGACGAGGCGCTCTGGAGCGTCACAGGCCTGCTGCACGACATGGATTACGAGAAGCACCCATCGCCCGAAGAACACCCTGAGACCGGCTGCGCGGTACTGCGCGAGGCAGGCTATCCCGAAGAAATGATACAGGCCATTCTGGGGCACGCGCAGTACCTGAACGTCCCCCGGGAGACGCGCCTCGCCCAGGCGCTCTTCGCCGTGGATGAACTGGTGGGCCTCATCACCGCCGTCGCCCTGGTGAACCCTGCGAAAGACATCCGCCAGGTGAAGCCGCGAAGCATCCGGAAAAAATGGAAGGACAAGAATTTCGCCAAGGGCGTGAATCGTGCGGATGTGGAGCTGGGAGCCTCGGAGCTCGGGGTGCCGCTGGAGGAGCACGTCGCCTTCACGCTGGAAGCCATGCAGGGGGCGGCTGAGGATTTGGGCCTCGACGGCTCCCGTGCGGGCTGATGTATTTGATTTTTTTGAAAAAAAGTTGAATTTGCGTTGACGGCTTTGAAGGATTTCCGCATAATTCGCGATCGGCTGGTTGATGTATGAATCGCCACTCGGACTCGAATGGACATGCCCAAAAAAAATATGCACGACATATGGTATTTCTCAGTGAATGAAACCCTCCACGAATTTCCCTATACAAGATACATCCAATTAAAGGACATCCAAACCAATGGCTGAGTCTTCAGGTAAAAACGGGGCTGAGAAGCAGCTTGTTGAACTCGAAACGGTGGCGATTCGCTTCGCCGGCGATTCCGGCGACGGTATGCAGCTCACCGGAGACAGGTTCACGAACGCAGCGGCCATCGCGGGGAACGATCTGAGCACGTTCCCCGACTTTCCCGCCGAGATTCGCGCGCCCGTCGGGACCCTCGCCGGAGTGAGCGGGTTCCAGATCAACTTCTCGAGCAAGGACATCCATACCCCGGGCGACGCCGTTGACGTTCTGGTGGCGATGAACCCCGCCGCGCTCAAGACGAGCATCGTCGACTTGAAGAGCGGCGGCATCATCATCGCGAACGTGGACAACTTCGGCCAGAAGAACCTGGCCAAGGCCGGTTATGAGTCCAACCCCCTCGAGGATGAGGAGTTCAAGGGCAACTACGACATCCACGAGGTGAAGATCACCTCCATGACGCGACAGGCCCTGGAAGACATGGAGCTGCAGTCCAACCTGGCGGATCGGTGCAAGAACTTCTTCGCGCTGGGCCTGATGTACTGGATGTACTCTCGTCCGCTGGATCCGACCAAACAGTGGATCGAGGAGAAATTCGGAAAACGCCCCGAGTTCGTGCAGGCCAACACGCGCGCGCTCGAAGCCGGGTATTTCTTCGGCGAGAACACCGAGGTTTTCACCAGCAACTACATCGTGCGCGAGGCGACGTATCCGCCCGGCAAATACAGGAACATCTCGGGCAACGTCGCCCTGGCCTACGGCTTCATCGCGGCGACGAAGAAGATGGGCATCAACCTCTTCTGGGGCGCCTATCCGATTACGCCGGCCAGCGACGTTCTCCACGAACTCTCCCGCCACAAGAATTTCGGCGTGCAGACCTTCCAGGCGGAAGATGAAATCGCCGCCGTCTCCGCGGCGCTTGGCGCATCGTTCACCGGCTCGCTCGGCGTGACGTGCTCCAGCGGTCCCGGCATCGCTCTCAAGGCCGAGGCCATGGGCCTGGGCGTGATGACGGAGCTTCCCATGGTCATCGCCAACATCCAGCGCGGCGGCCCGAGCACGGGCCTGCCTACGAAGACCGAGCAGGCCGATCTGCTTCAGGTGATGTTCGGGCGCAACAGCGAAAGCCCGCTGCCGATCGTGGCGGCGGCCACGCCGGGAGACTGTTTCTGGACGGCAATAGAAGCGAGCCGTCTGGCGGTGAAATACATGACGCCGGTGGTGGTCCTGAGTGACGGCTATCTGGCCAACGGCTCGGAACCCTGGCTCCTGCCCAAGGCGGAGGATATTCCCGAGATGCCGGTGACCTACAGGACGGACCCGGAAGGGTTCCTGCCCTATCTTCGGGACCCGGAAACGATGGCCCGTCCGTGGGCGATTCCGGGGACACCCGGGCTCGAGCACAGAATCGGCGGGATCGAGAAGGAAGACCAGACCGGCAACGTCAACTATGAGCCCGAGAACCACGAATTCATGGTGCGCACGCGCGATGAGAAGATTGCGGGCATCGCGAAGGACATCCCGCCCGCGGAGGTCATCGGCGAGCAGAGCGGCAAGGTTCTCGTCATCGGCTGGGGCGGCACCTTCGGCGCCATCACGGCGGCGATCGAGGCTCTACAAGCCCGGGGCGCCTCCGTATCCCAGGTTCACCTGCGCCATCTCAACCCCTTCCCGGCGAACCTCGAAGAAGTGCTCGGCAATTTCGAGAAAATTCTCGTCCCCGAGTTGAACTTGGGCCAACTCTCCAAGATGCTCCGCTACCAGTATCTGGTCGACACGATCAGCTTCAACAAAATTCAAGGAAAGCCCTTCAAGGTCGGCGAACTGATTACCAAGATTGAGGAGTTACTCTAAATGTCTACGACGACAGCCAAGAATGGCGGTGGGTTGGGCCTCACCCGCAAGGATTTTCAGTCCGACCAGGTCGTGCGCTGGTGCCCGGGTTGCGGTGACTACGCGATACTGGCGCAGATGCAGAAGGTGCTGCCGACGCTCGAGATTCCGCGCGAGAAGTTCGTTTTCGTATCCGGTATCGGCTGCGCGGCGCGCTTTCCCTACTACATGGACACCTTCGGTTTCCACACCATTCACGGACGCGCTCCGGCGTTCGCCACCGGCGTGAAGGTGAGCAACCCGGACCTCTCCGTCTGGGTCATCAGCGGCGATGGCGACGCGCTGTCCATCGGCGGCAACCACCTGATTCACTCCATGCGCCGCAACGTGGGCGTCAAGATCATTCTCTTCAACAACCGCGTGTACGGATTGACCAAGGGCCAGTATTCGCCGACCTCGCTTCTGGGCTCGCGCACGAAATCCACGCCCACCGGTTCGGTGGACTATCCGCTCCACCCGCTGACGCTGGCCCTGGGGGCGGAGTGCAGCTTCGTGGCCCGCACGACGGACAGGGATCAGAAGCACATGGCCTCGATGTTCGAGGAGATGGCGAACCACGAGGGCACGTCGCTTCTCGAGGTGCTGCAGAACTGCATCGTGTTCAACGACGGCGCGTGGCACAAATTCACCGAGAAAGGCATGAAAGAGCAGAACGTGATGTATCTCGAAGACGGCCAGCCCCTCGTCTATGGCCCGGAGGATAATCGCAAGGGAATCTCCCTGGATGATTACAAGGTCCGGGTCGTCGAGGCCGATTCTCCCGACGTCACCGTCCATCGCGTGGACGATGAGGCGGGCGGCTACGCCCATATCCTGAGCCGGGTCGAACTCGAAGGCGGCCCCGTGCCCCTGGGCGTTCTGAGAAAGGTGGAGCGTCCGCCGTTCGAGGGATTGATGGTGGATCAAGTCGCCGCGGCCCAGGCGAAAGGCGAGGGCGATATCGACACGCTCTTGAATTCGGGAGATACCTGGGAGCACCACTAGTATTCGTCGCCTCCAAGGGCCGCCGGTTTCCGTTCCGGCGGCCTTTTTCGCGCTTTCTGGCGTCCGGAACCCATGTCAAAATCCTTCACCCTCATGCTTGTTCATGCGCACCCCGACGATGAGTGCAGCAGCACGGGTGGTCTGATTCTCAAGAGCGCGCGCGAAGGCCACCGCGTCATACTCGTCACCTGCACCAACGGCGAGATGGGCAAGATGGAGCATATCGGCGTGAACCTCGACCCCGAATCCGAGTCGGACCAGGACAGGCTCGGGGAGATCAGGCTCGAAGAGCTGGAAAGTGCGGCGCGGATTTTGCGGATTTCGGAAGTTCACACCCTGGGCTATCGCGATTCGGGCATGGACGGCTGGGAGGGCAACGGGCACCCCAAGGCGTTCAAGAACGCCGATGAGGAAGAAGTCGTCGGCAGGATTGTGGCCTACATACGCCGCTATCGCCCCGACGTGGTCATCACCTACAACGAGCAGGGTGGATACGGCCACCCCGATCACTTGAAGGCGAACAAGGTCACCACCGAGGCGTTGGAGGCGGCCGCGGACCCCGCTCGATTCCCCGAAGAAGGGCAAGATATCTGGCGCGTCCCCAAGTTCTACCACACCGCGTGGTCACGCTCGAAGATGCTGCGCGCCTGGCGCTGGATGAAGTTTTTCGGACAGAAAACGCCGCTCGACGATCCGGATTTCAGGGAGGACAAGTACGGTACGCCGGATGAAGTCATCACCACCCGCGTGAACATCCGCTGGCAGCTTCGCCGCAAATTTCGCGCGCTCACCGCGCACCAGAGCCAGATCAACGGTAATTTCTTCTGGTGGTTCGTTCGCTTGACCGGGCGCTGGCTCTACAAAGAGGAATCCTTCGTTCGCGTCCAATCACAGGCGGAAGTGCGAGGCGAGGAGAGTTCGGTGTACGAGGGACTATCCTGAGCCGCCTGGAATGGGCTTGCTTACCTCTATCAGAAACCCGTTCGGGTCCTTCAGCATGAACATGCGCACGCCCCAGGGAGCATCGCGGGGCGGGAATATGACCTCCGCACCTTTTTTGACAAGTGCGTCATGGGCGCGGTCCACGTCCTCGGGCGTGAGCGTGACGACGACGCCCGAACCTCTTGGTTCCTGCAGGGGTTCGAGATTCCACTTGCGCATTTCCTCGTCCGCGATCGGCGCGTGGATGACGAGCGAAGTACCTCCCAAATCATAGCGTACGTGGTCTTTCGCCCGGCTCGCTTCTTTCAACTCCAGCGTTTCGGTATAAAAACGACAAGACGCCTCGTAGTCTTTGGTGATCAGAAAAACGGCGGGCAGCGATTCGAACAAGTGAAGACTCCTTGGTTTTCTTAAGTTCGCCTTCGGAGAAACGGTATGGCCCATCCCCTGGTCGAGTTGAAAGAGGTATCCAAAACCTACGTCGCGGGCGAAGCGCAAATCCACGCGCTCAGGGGCGTTAGCTTCCGGGCGGAACCAGGCGAGTTTATCACGGTTTCGGGCCCGAGCGGGTCGGGCAAGAGCACGTTTTTGCACCTGATGGGGGCTGTCGACGCGCCATCGAGCGGCGAGGTTTTTTTAGGCGGTCGCGAGATTTCGCGCTTGAGCGATGAGGGACTGAGCGAAATCCGCCTGAGAGATGTGGGCTTCATCCATCAGTTCTTTCATCTCATGCCGACGATGACGGCTTATGAGAATGTCGCCCTGCCGCTTCTGCTTCAGGGCCGGAAACGATCCGAAATCAAGGACATGTCCGAAAACGCCCTGGCGCGCGTGGGGCTTGAGAACCGGATGCGCAGCTTCCCGAGGCAGCTCTCGGGCGGCGAGATGCAGCGCGTGGCCGTCGCGCGCGCCATCATCCACAAGCCCCGCCTCATACTCGCCGATGAGCCGACGGGCAACCTCGATTCCGAGAACTCGCAGAACGTCCTGGAACTCGTCTCCGAACTCCACCAGGAAGACGGTTTCACGGTCGTCATGGCGACGCACGACCAGATGCCTTTGCGCTACGCCACCCGGCGGGTCGGTATAACCGATGGCCGCCTGGAGGAGGGTTGTTGAAAAAACCGGAGAGGGAAAATTTGTTTGTGTGTAGGGGTCGCATATATGCGACCCTGATTTTTTTAACCCACTACAAGGGCCGCATGATATGTAGCGCTCCCAAGAAGGGAGCGCTACCTACAAAAACCGACCCTCCCCGGTCGCGAAAAGCCCTCGTTCATCAGGGGATTGTTGAAAAAGTCCCCCAAAGGGGTTTTTGCCTTCCCAATCGAGAGTGTTCACCGTCATTCCGGGCGAGAAGGTGTTTTTCAACAACCCCGGAAGAGGCTGACTGATGAGCGTGACCTTTTCCCTCTTGCGCCTTCTCGCCTGGCGGCGTCTCAAGGAAGAGCCGTTTCGCCTGGCTCTCACGCTGGTGGGTGTGGCGCTGGGCGTAGCCGTCTTTCTCGCCGTCAAGATGGCGAACGAAACCTCCACCCGGGCGTTTGAGAATAGTCTGGTGGCCATTTCGGGCAAGACGCAACTCGAAGTTTCCGCGGGCGGTCTGGGTGTGGATGAGAATCTCATCTTGAGGCTCCGGGCGATGAAGGAAGTGAAAAGAGCGGCGCCCGTCATCCAGCAGCACGTCTGGATAAGAAAGGCCGGTGGCGCAGGCTCCAGGTCGCGGCGCGGCGCGCCTTCGCTGGGACGCGCCGTCCTGGCCCTGGGACTCGACTTGCTGGGGGACAATGATTTCAGGGGTTATGAGTTCGAAAATAAGTATTCGCGCGAGGAAGTTCTCTCGCGCATCGCCGACCCGCAGGGCCTGTTCGTCGCCCGGGGAGCAGCCGATGCGCTGGGCGTCGGGGCAGGCGATTTCGTGGAAATCGAGGCCGCTCGGAGAATGCGCTTTCGCGTCCGGGGCGTCCTCAAGCCGGAGGGCATGGCGAAGTCGATGGACGGGCGCCTCCTCATCATGGATATCGGCGTTGCGCAGGAGGTGTTCGAGCGTTTTGGCCGTCTGGACAGGATCGATCTGATTCTCGAGGATGGAGGCGAAATCGAATCGATCCGCGAGAGAATCCAGAGCTTTATCCCGCCTGGCGCGGTGGTTGCGCGGCCTGCGCGGCGCGGAAGCGACGTGGAGAAGATGCTGGCGTCATTCCAGCTCAATCTCACGGTGCTGAGCGTCATCGCGCTCCTGGTGGGCTGTTTTCTGATCTACAACACGATGTCGGCATCCGTATTACGGAGAAGAGGTGAAATCGCCACCCTTCGCTCACTGGGTATGACGTCGAGAGGAATCGTCTCCCTCTACGGCGCGGAGGCGCTTAGCATCGGCCTGGCCGGCTCTTGCCTGGGAGTTGCGATGGGGACGTTCATGGCCCAGGGAGCGCTTTCGTTCATCTCCCAGACGATACGGAACCTCTACGCATTTCTGGAGGTGCGCCATGTCCCCTTGGGGCCGGAGACGCTTCTCTGGGGATTCGGCGTGGGCTTGGGCGTTTCACTGGTTTCTGGAATCTATCCTGCAATCGTCGCTTCGCGGCAAAGCCCCCGCCAGGGCGTCGTGGATAAGCGCGGAAAAGTGGAAGTGCGTCCGAAGATTATCGCTATCCTGGTTGGGAGCGCCCTGCTCACTGCCCTCATCGCCTACTGGCTGAACCTGGAGGCCCTAACGCGAGGAACTCCTCTGCCTGGCTATCTATCGGCGGCGGCTGTCATTCTGGCCACCGCGCTTTTCAGCCTGCCGGTCGTTTTGTGCGGCTCGGTCCTCGTCCGGCGAGTTTCGTGTGGCGCCTTGAACGCCTGGCTCGCCGCGCACGGTCTGGGCAGGCACCCGCACCGAAATGCGGTCACGCTGTCTTCATTGGCGATCGCCGTGGCCATGCTGGTGAGCCTCATCATCATGATCGAGAGCTTCCGCGCCACGGTGGAAGTCTGGACGCATCAGACGCTGAGAGCGGATTTCTACGCAGCGCCCGCTTCGCGTTTCATCAAGGGGTCTAAGGCGAGCATTTCAGAAGACGCGATCCAGGCCATCGGCGGCGTTCCGGGCGTCGCGGCGGTAGGTGGCTTCCGGGCCGTTCTCCTGCCCTGGCGCGGGGAGCGCATCACGCTTGCGGGCGGTGATTTTCGCATCGAGGCCGAAAGGGGCAGGCGGCTGTTTTTGGAGGGCGATTCGAAAGAAACGATCACGCGGGCGAGGACGCGCGGCGAGGCAATCGTTACGGAGACCTTCTCGAACCTCTACGGCGTGAAGAAAGGAGACCTCCTGCGCCTCCCGGCTCCGGGGGGCGAGGTCGCGGTGCGTGTGGCGGGCGTGTATTACGACTACACTACGGACGGCGGCTTCGTCGTGGTGGATCGCGAATTCCTGAAAAAACACTGGCGAGATGATCGCTTAAGCGCCCTTGCGATTTATCTCACGGAAGATGCGCGACCGGAACAGGTTCGCAAATCGCTCGAAAAAGTTCTCGACCCCACCATGGTACTGATCTCCAACCGCGGTCTCAAAAAACGCGTATCGAGCATATTCGATCAGACGTTCGCCATCACGTATGCGCTGGAGTTCATCGTCGTCGTGGTAGCTCTTCTCGGCGTGGCGACGGGTTTGAGTTCCAACATCCTGGAGCGCGTGCATGAAATCGGCGCGCTGCGCGCCATGGGGTTCAACCGCAAGGGAATCGTATCCGCCATCATGGGAGAGGCGGTCATTATTGGGGTTCTCTCCGTGCTCGTTGGTCTCGCGTCCGGCGTGTGCCTGGCGGCCATTTTGATTTTCGTCGTCAACAAGCTGAGTTTCGGCTGGACGATTCAGTATATTTTCGCCTGGAAGGGAATGACGGCGTATCTTCTCGTCGTGGTTCTCGCCTCGCTGGCCGCGAGTTGGCTCCCTGCGAGAGCCGCCGCGAGGATCCAGATTCGTGAGGCGTTGAGCGAAGAATGAAAAAAAGGTTCGCATATCTTCTGACCGCCGTTTTCATCCTGGGCGCTGCGCCTGCGCCCGCGCACCCTGAGAGTTGGCGGCAGGCGCTTCCCGGCTATCGCTACCAGTTCCCCAGAGACAACGGCGCGCACGAGGAATTTCGTACGGAGTGGTGGTATTTCTCGGGAAACCTGCAGGATTCAGAAGGCGGGAAATACCCCTTCATGCTCACGTTTTTCCGGGTGGGGCTTCGGCCCGGAGCGCCCCGCAAATCGAAGAGCCGCTGGGCGCTCCGGAATCTATATTTCGGGCATTTTTCGGTTCTGGATGCGAAGCGGGAGAAGCACCGGTTTTCAGAGCGAATCAGCCGGGGCGAACTAGAGCAGGCGGGCGCGTCGGATAAGGGTCTCAAGGTATGGCTGCGCGACTGGCGCGCCGAAAGCACGGATGGAGATGGCTCCTCCTCGTTCCGGATAAGCGCGGCGGCGCCCGAGATGAAGCTGCGCCTTGATCTGAAGCCCGCGAAACCCCTCGTGATTCACGGTGAGAACGGAGTGAGCCAGAAGGCGCCGGGTCCGGGGCGTGCGTCTCACTATTATTCGTACACGCGGCTTCTCGCGTCGGGTGCTCTCGAAATCGAAGGGAGACAGCTCGATGTGCGCGGAACGGCGTGGATGGACCATGAGTTCGGCTCGAACCAGTTGACGAAAGAGCAGGTGGGGTGGGACTGGCTGAGTCTCCAGTTGTCCGATGGCCGGGATTTGATGTTATATCTCATGAGGCGAAAAGACGGGAGCGTCGAGCCCACGAGCAGCGGCACGCTGGTTGCGGCGGATGGCAGCGCAACGCATCTGCGCCTCGGGGAATTCCGCTTCCAGGGTGTGGATACCTGGAAGAGCGAGCGAAGCGGTGGCGTATATCCCATGGGGTGGGAGGTCGAGGTTCCGGCGCACGGCCTTCGCTTGCGCGTGGAGCCCTATGCCCGCGCGCAGGAGATAGAATCTGCGGGCAGCACGGGGATCACCTATTGGGAAGGGGGCGTTTTCGCAGATAGCATTTCTGGCGATAAAAAGCTCTCGGGGGTGGGCTTTATCGAGATGACGGGGTACGCTCACGAGGGACGACCCAAATTCTGATTTTCATACTCCCCTCGTGGGAATGGATTCTTATGTGTGGAGACGCGAGATGGCGGAAAGCGCAAATATCGGAATCGTAGGACTGGGCCTCATGGGAACGGCCATGAGCCAGAAGCTGATGGAAGAGGGGCACAGCGTGCGGGGGTTCGACATCGACGGGGGCAGGCTCGATGCGCTCGCCGCGAACGGGGGCACTCCCGCAGGCTCGGCGGCGGAAGCGGCGGAAGACGCGCAGTTCGTCATCATCTCCCTGCTTTACAGCCACGTCGTTCGCGAAAGCTGCCTGGGTGACGGGGGAATCGCGAGCGTGGCGCGGGACGGCCTCGTCATCATCGATACCTCCACGTCGAGTCCCGATGAATCGGCGCAACTCGGGGCAGACCTACGCGAAAGGGGAATCGGCTTTCTCGATGCAAGTCTGAGCGGTTCGCGAAACCAGGTGATCGAGGGGAAGATCGTCTCCGTCGTCGGGGGCGAGGATAGCGATTTCGAAGCGGCGGAGCCGATTCTGGCGACATTCGCCCGCTCCATCCACCACATGGGGCCGAACGGGGCGGGCGCGCGGACGAAGCTCGTCATCAACCTCGTGCTGGGCCTGACGCGCCTCGCGCTCTCGGAGGGCCTCGTGCTGGGCATGAAGTCGGGCCTCGATATGGAGCGCGTGCTTGAAGTGCTCAAGGACAGCGCGGCCTACAGCAAGGCCATGGACCAGCGCGGCCCCCGGATGATTCACGCGGATTACGATAACCCCCTCTCGCGCATCAAGCAGCACCACAAGGACGTGCGGCTCATGCTGGAGCAGGGCCAGAAGCTCGGCTCCCCCATGCTGCTCAGTTCGGTGCACCAGCAGGTGCTCCAGGCCGCTGAGCATGGTGGGCTCGCCGATGCGGACACGGCGGCCATCATCGAGGTATTCAGGCGTATGGCGGGCATTCCCTCCCGCTAGGCGTATGGCTCATACACACTGGAAGGACACGCAGACATGGTGAAAAGAATATCCCCGGTTGTACTCAAGGAATTGATGGAGAGTGACCGCGCGCACGCGGTACTCGACGTGCGTGACCCGATGGAGTTTCACGAAAAACAGATTTTCATGGCGACGAACGCCCCGCGCGGCGAGGTGGAAATCCTTGCGGAGCGCCTCGTACCCGTGAAGTCGACGCCCGTGGTGTGCATGGACGAGGGCGGCCTCCGGGCGGAGCGCGTCGCCGCGCTTTTTGAGGAATGCGGCTATGCGGACGTCTCGGTGCTCGAAGGCGGCCTGGGCGCATGGGAGGCGCAGGGCTTCCCCACGGCTTCAGGCACGAACGTGCCGAGCAAGGATTTCGGCGAGCGGATTCACGTGGAAAACGAGGTGCCCGAGATTACGGCCCGCGAGCTTTACGATCTGATCGAGGGCGATACGCCCCCTCGCATATTCGATACGCGGACGGAAGTGGAATTCGAGCGCTTTTGCGTCCCCACGGGGTGTAGCCTGCCGGGCGGCGAACTCATCCTCCACGCTTGGGATCTGGACCAGGACAGGGAAACGCCTCTCATCATCAACTGCGCGGGCCGCACCCGCAGCATTATCGGCACGCAGGCGCTTCACCGCCTGGGCGTCACGCACGCGCGCGCGCTCAAAAACGGCGGCATGGGCATCATCCTCGAGGGCTTGCAGCTCGAAGAGGGAAAACCGAGCGAGATTCCGGCGCCATCGGAGCAAAGCCGCGCCCACGGTGAGGTGCTCGGCGCGCAGGTGGCCGAAGAGGAGGGGATTCCCTTCGTATCGGTCGAAGAGCTTCGCGCGCTACAGGCGGAAGCCGGGAGCCGCACGCTCTACGTGCTCGACGTGCGCCTGGCGCCCGAGTTTTCGGAAGGCCACATTCCGGGGGCCATCTCCATCCCCGGTGGGCAGGCGGCGCAGCGCACCGATGAGGTGGTCGCCGTGCGCGCGGGAAAAATCGTGACCTATTGCGATAAAAACGCGCGCGGCGTCATGGCGGCATACTGGCTTCGCCAGATGGGACTCGACGTCAGCGTGCTGCGCGGCGGTCTCACGGCGTGGTGTGAGGCCGGAGGAGTGCTCGAAAAACCGAGCGAGGCGGCTTCGGGAGAAAGCCCGGCGGGGGCGGGAGAGGTTCTGCTTCTCGAACAAGCGCGTTCGCAAGCGCGCGCCTATTCGTCGGGGGAGGCGAGCGCCCGGAGGTTCGGCGCGATCCTGGATGTGGATTTAAGCTCTTCCTACGAGAGGGGCCATCTGCCGGGTTCTCTCTGGGTGTCCAGGGGCCGGCTGGAAGAGCAGGCGCCCGAACGGGCAGGGAACAAAAGAGCGCGGGTGATGTGCGTCTGCGATGACGGGCGAAAATCCGCCCTGAGCGCGCTCGCCCTGCAAAGAATCGGATACCGCAGAGCGGGCTATCTCGAAGGGGGCAAGAAGGCCTGGCAGGAGGCGGGGTTTCCTCTCGAAACCGGACGCGAGGGTCTGGATGAACTCCCCAAAGACGTTCAGCTCAAGCCCTACGACATCGGACGCAGCGCGATGGAGGGCTATCTCACCTGGGAGGAAAACCTGGGCAAGAAATACGCCCGGAAGTAACGGGCAGCGTCTATTCCGGCTGCGTGGGGTTCGGCGACAGGCCCGGCCGCTGTTTTCTCGCGTTCAGCGAAGCGATGATCTCCAGTTCCAGGCTTTCGTTGTAGGCGTTCACCTGCCTCGGGATCGTGAACAGATCCACGACCCACCAGACGCCATAGACGAGCAGGGCGAGCAGGCTTAAGCCCGCGGTCGCCCCGCCCGCCTCGGGGTTCGTTTCCGCCATAACGAAGCCGACTACGAAGACGAGGATTAATATCCACGGAGCGACGACGTAGACGACGCCCGTCGCGATTCTGCCCAGATAGAACTTGTGCAGCCCCAGCCAACTCAGAAAAAACCAGAGCGCGAATGTGACGCCCGTCGATTTCCTGCGGCGGTCGAGTTCGATGTTCAGGATGTGGAGTTCGCGCTCGTCCAGCCCGCTCTTGAGGGCGATGAGCCTCTCGCTCTGGTTCGCCATCAGTCGCAGTTGTTGTGCTTGCGCCACATTTCCGCGTTGTGGCCCTTGGGGACGCTGGCGCAGGGGTCCGCCTTGGAATAGCCCCTGAGCGTGTTGTAGGTATCAACCTGCTTCTCGGTGAGAATCTTGAGAGTCTCGATGTGGGCTGCCAGGTGGACGTAGCGCAATTCCTTTTTCGTTTCGGCGATAGCGCTCAAGGAGTCGCGCAGCAGCGCGTCGGTGATGGTCCGGTTGCGGAAACCGCCCTCGAGACGCCGCTCCAGATCGATCAGACGCTCGCCGTGAAGGATGGCCCGGCTCTTCATGCGCCGGTATATCGCGTTGATGGCCGAGCGCTGGCTCTCGTTGAGGTCGATTTTATCCTTCATCTCCAGAAGGTGAATCGGCCCGGGGACGCCGTTCAACTCCGCCGCCTTGGCCAGCCCCCAGCCGCCTCCGCGCTTGAGCTCGGCGATGTCTTCCGCCGAGAGGCTCTTGATCGCCCGGCTCTGCTGGCCGGCGTACTTGGAACGATGGGACGATGCGCCCTCGTTCGCCTCCGCGGCGAAAACGGGCGTCAGCAATGCGAGAATCAATAATACTCTGAACATGCAAATCTCTCCTGGGACTCTATTTCGGCGGCATGTGTATGGCGATGGTATTTCGCTTCCGGCGGCGTTTATGGATCAGGCGTTGATGATGCCGGGTTCGTTCCGGCCGATGTCCCATCCCTTCGATTCCATGAAGTCCTTGAATTTTCCCCAGTCGAATTTGCCGGACTCATGGAACTCGAGGATGGATTCGCGTGACAGGCGGGTCTTCATCCACTGGTAGAGCGGCTCGCCGAGCGTATCGTGGTGCCGGGCGGCGAATTCCACCAGAGGGATTCCCTCCGGCTCGAGCACGATCCAGTAACTGCTTCTGAATTTCACCAGCTTCAGGTCTTCCAAGGGTTTGGGTCCGGTCATTTCTCTATTTCGAGTCCTCGTGAACGAGTGTAGCGCTGTTCGTCGCCTCTGCCCATCCGCAATGCGCCCGCGTCGTGAGAATATACCAAGGCGACGGGCGCGATGGAAGGATAATGCAAAGGTTTGGCCCGGCTAGCCCTCACTCCCATTTCCTTCGCATCATCTTGACGAGTTCTGCGCCCGATTCGCCCGCATCGAACCGTCGGGTGAATTCTTCTTCGATTTCCATGACGATCCGCGTACGCTCGCGTATCGCTTCGATTTCGGCCTGCGGCACCACGGCCACGCCGTCCGCATCGGCGACGACGATGTCCCCCGGCGCCACCCGCACCCCGCAGCAGGTGACGGGAACGTCGCGCTCCGCCGCGACGAGGCGTCTGGAGTAGGGCAGGGGCCTCGCGCCGCGGCACCATACGGGCAGCCCCAGCTCCCTGATTTCCAGAACGTCGCGCGCCCGACCGTCCGTCACGACGCCCGCCGCGCCGCGCCTGTGGATGACCCGCGCCCCGTTGGCTCCCAGAACGGCCATGTCGCTCGCTTCCGTCGCGAGCACGACGAACTTGCCCGGCTCCATCTCCTCGTGCGTCCCGTAGAGGCTCACGCGGGCGGGGTTCACCTCCCCCCGGACGGGCTCGAAGCGCATGGTGGCCGCAGGGGCGGCGACGCGCTCCTCCGTGAAGGGCGTGAGCGGGGCGACGTCATTCATGATGAGGTCGAGCCCCAAGAAAATCGAGGCGTCCGCGATGGCCGTCGTCGGCGCGCGGGAGAAGAATTCGAGAGCGTCTTCCATGGGTGTCTCCATCGGGTGAAAGGAGTGGGTGTAGATATTTCCTTAGCTACGAGAAGTCTCCAGTTTGAAATTAAATATTCAATATAATAGAGTTATGTTGTACGAGCGTTCCAGAGGACCCAATATAAATTTCAAGTCCTTAGGGAGTGCGCGCAAAAATGTCTGCCGAAATGATCGAAATCGCGTTTTTCGGATTCGCTATCCTAGCCTATCTTTACAAGATTGACAGGCGAATCAACTCCCTGGAAGCAAGAGTGTCATCTCTGGAAGCCAGGGTTTCTTCCCTGGCAACGAGCGTGGCATCCCTGGCAGCGAGCGTGTCGTCTCTGGACGCGAGATTGTCTCGTCTCGAAGGCATGTTCGAGGGTTATCTGGCGGGGCTGAAATCACCTGAATAATCGAGAGTTCCTAGTCCACTACTGCCACGGCCCGGCAGGGTGAGCCTTCGATCCCCGGCATCTTGAGCGGCAGGGCGATGACCTCGAAGCGCTCCTGCGGTATGGCGGAGAGGTTCGTCATGTGCTCGATCTGGATGATCCCGTTTCCCAATAATGTTCTGTGGACGACGTAGTTCTCGGGCACGTTCTCGGGAATCTTCTTGACTTCCTCTTCCTGCAAGAAATCGAAACCGGCCGCCTTCACCCCCTTGTCCACGAGCCACCGTGCGCCGTCGCCCGTCAGGAAGGGCGAGTTTCTCAAGTAGGCGTCCGAGCCCCAGAACTTGTCCGTAAAGTCGGTGCGCAGCAGCACGATGTCGTTTTCCCGCACGAGTCCCGTATGCGCCTCCAAATCCTCAGCCGAGATGGCCTCATCCGCCCCCCTGGATGAGAAATCGAGGAGACAGGCGGGCCCCATGAAGCGGTCGAGCGACACCTCGTCCGTCGTCTTCCCCCAGCGGTAGATGTGGCGCGGGCAATCGAGGTGCGTTCCCGCATGGGCGAATATGGAGAGCCAGCTGTCGACGAACACGACGTCGGGTTCTTTCCTGGGCGGGAAGAACTTGCGCCGCACGGAGGTTTCGGCGTTCATCATCTTGCCCACGGCGGCCGCCACGGGGTCCATTTCGTCGTAGTGGGCGAGACTCAAATCAATGATGGGCATGGTGGTTCCTTTCGTATGAGCGAATACGATCCATCGGTTGTTCGTGAGTGAGGTCCATCCTGTCATAAAGACGGCTTTTTGAAAAACTTTGATGGGGCAGTCCCTTGCGCCGCATATTCTTTGCTGGATCGCTTGTTCCAGCCTGGGCGCATCGCTTCTCACGCTCCGGTTTTCAGGATAGTATTTCCCTCATCCATCTAACGCCGACCGGAGGGAGGAGGGATGAAAAAGGCGCTTTGCCTCGTTGTACTCGTCTGCCTTTTGACCGCGCCGACGGTCGTTTCCGCCAAATGCTCACCCGGCCTGGTGCGCTACATGCCCTTCAGGCGAGCGGCGCCCGTATCCTACGTCCAGGTGGCGAAAGCCCCGCGCCGGATCAGCATCCAGTGGTTCGGCCACGCTTTTTTCCGCATCATTTCCCCTAAGGGCATCCGCATCGTGACCGATCCGTTCTCGCCGCACCGGGGTTTTCCCATCCCGAAGACAAGCCCCCACGTGGCTACCACGAGCGAGGTGGCGATGAACCACAGTTTTGTCGAGGTCCTGGGCGGGAACCCGGTCGTCTTGCAGGGCGTGCTCAACCATGGAGAGAAATGGAACGAAGTGGATTTCCGGACAGGCGACGTGCGCATCCGCAACGTGCCCATCGTGCAGGGTACGGGCAGTGACGATTTTGACGCCGGTGAATCCAAGGCCTCGTCATTCCTGTTCGAGACGGGCGGTCTTTGCATCGCCCATCTGGGGGATCTGGGCTCGCCCATGAACCCCGAGCAGTTGAGGAGACTGGGGAAGATTCACGTGGCCCTTGCGATCATTTCAGACCCCGGCGCCATGAACCCGAGAATCATGGCGGATTTCGTCCGCAGACTGAACCCCAACGTCGCGATTCCGATGGACGTCCGCTCGCTCGAGGAGTTGAACGTATTTCTCAGCGCTTTCAGGCGCGTCAAGAGAATCGAGGGCGACACCTACGTCTTCAGCCGCAGGACGCTGCCGCCTCCCACCGGGGTGGTGCTCCTCAAGCACAAGGGGTGGGAGTGGAAGTAGGGAGTTGTCGAGGCCTGTCTTTATTGGTGTAGGGACAGGCCCCTGTGCCTGCCCTATGCCCTTACCTGGTCCGACAAGGGACAACCACAGGGGGTTGTCCCTACGATGGGACGTTCCGTTTATCGAAGCGCGGGTCGCATGAATGCGAACCCTACGAGTCAACAAATATCTCGGGATGGGAATTGCGACCGGGGAGGGATCGCGGATTTGTAGGGACAGGTCGCGACCTGTCCCTACTTGGAAATGACAGCTTCAAGAGCGGAGGAAGCCTGCGTTCAGACTCAGCTTTTCTCCACCTCCACGCGGTAGCTGTTGAACGTCGCGTTTTCGTATTCGGACAAGGCGTCGCCGGTAAGCTGGTTGGCCGCGCCGTCCTCGGGCAACCCGCCCGCCGGAACGTGAACGACTCCGGGCTTGATGCCCTCGCTCACCTTGGCCTCGAACACGGACTCTCCATAATCGTTTTTAAGACGCACGCTGTCGCCGTTTTCGATGCCCCTCGCGGCGGCGTCGACCGGATGGAGAGTCGCGACGTTCCAGCCGTGGCGCAGGAGCTTCGTCGCGTTGTTGAAGGTCGAACTCGCCCGGAAATAGGTTTTCGGCGTGAGGAGATGGAGCGGGTAGCTCGCTCCCTCGTCCGCCGTATTTTCTTCGGGCGGGAAATGCGTGGGCGCGTGCTGCGGGATATCCTCGAAATAGACCTGCGCCCGCCCGTGCGGGGTGTCGAGATCCCAACCGGGAGCGGCGTCCGGGACGTCGAGGGTAATCTGCCCCTCGGCTTCGAGTTTTTCGATCGTGACATCCTTGAACCAGGGGAAGCGCGCGTCCGCCCGCGCGGCTTCCAGGAGTTCTTCTATCCATTCCCTCGATGATTTCCAGGGGAAATGCGCGCCGTAGCCCATTTTTTCGGCCAGGCGGCAGACGATCTCGAAATCATCGAGCGACTCCCCGCGCGGCGGCATGACGCCTGGCGTATAGAGCAGGATGTGTTTGGGGTTCATCTCGCGGGCGAGATGATAGAAGGTGCTGCCCGCCTCCATGCCCCCGGTGATTGCGCAACGCTCGAGCCAGGTGGAGGCCGGCAACACCACGTCCGCGCATTTCGCCGTCGGCGTCATGAAGACGTCCGCCACCGCGCAAAAATCCAGAGAACGCATGGCGCGCTCGGTCTTGTGGGCGTTTCCGGCCTGCCCGACGGGGTTGCCCCACATCACGAGGGCGGCATGTACGGGACCGCCGTGGGAATCGGGGTTCAGGATGGCTTCCGCGGTCTGGCCTGTCGGGATGGTGCGCTTCACCGGATTGGGGACGGCCCAGCGGTCGGTCATCACTTCGGCGAGACCGGTTCCGTGCGCCGTGGCGGAGGAAAAGCCCGCCTCACTCGCTCCGTGGCGCAACACTCCGCCCGAGGCGCCCGCCAGGAGGTTCAGGACGTGCAGCGCGCGGACGGCCTGCTCCCCGTGCACGGTGCGCTGGTAAGACCCGTAGTAGACGATGACTTTCCCGTTTCGCATCGCTCGGGCGATGGCATGCACGTGCTCCGCCGAGACGCCGCATTCGCGCGCCGCGCGCTCGGGCGTCCAGGGTTCGGCGGCGTCGCGCAGGTAATCGAGCGCGGGCCTGCAACCGGTTCCGTTCACCTGGAACGTTCCGCTCAGGGCCGGTTTCGCGCAGGCGTCGAACGGCCTTTCCGAAGCGGTTTCTTCATCCCAGACGACCGGCGCGCCACCCGGGTCCCGCACGAAGCGGCCGTCTTCTGTATCCACCAGGAACGCGGCGTTGCTTCTCGCCCGGAGAAAATCCTCATCGATCGCGCCCTCAGCGAGCATGAGTCTTAAGACCGCCAGCGCAAGCGCCGTGTCGGTGGAGGGGCGAATCGGCACGTGGACGTCGCCGAAGCGCTCCACCGTCCGTGTGCGGAGGGGGTCCACCACGATGAAGCGGCATCCATTCTTCTTGGCGCTCTGTAAGGACTGGAGCAGGCCGCGGTATCCCGTCTCCACCGGGTTGTTGCCCCACAGGACGATCCACTCGCAGTCATCGGTCGGCTTGTTGTTCACCTGCCAGTGGCCGAAGACGTCGTCGCTCGCGCCGAGAAAGGCCTTCCAGCAGAGACTGCCGCGCATATAGGGTTGCACGGCGCCGCCCCACATGTTCAAGAGCCGCATGATGGTGGCGGGGTCGGCATCTCGACCGCCGGGCAGGGTGTGCTGGGCGGAGTAGTGGTACATCATCACGGATTCGTTTCCGCCCTTCTCCTTGGCGGCCTCGAGCCCCCGGGCGACCATATCCAGCGCCTCGTCCCAACTCACGCGTTCGAAGCGGTTCGCGCCGCCCGGCCCCGAGCCCTTCTCGCCCACGCGCTTCATGGGGTAGAGGAGCCTGTCGGGATGATGATACCTGTCCGGCAACTGGAACCCCTTGATGCAGGGCTTGATGCGCATCCTGGGATTCGCCCGGAACGAGGTGATGGTTTCGCCGCTCGCTTCGACCTCGAAACTGCAGGGGTTGTTCCCGCAGTGGGGGGAGCAGAGCGTATAGGTTTTTCGCGTTTCGTCAGACATCGCCGCCTCTTCCCGCTTTCAGCACAGGGATGCTTTACACGATTTCTGTAGCAAACTAACATAGGGCTTCTTTTGTTTCTGAGCAAATGGTGTTTGCCATCATAGAGCGGAACGCGACGACATCGCTTCCATCTACATCTGACCCTTCTGGAGGTAACAGAGAATGAGCACAGACGGAACAGCGCAGGCCGAATTCGTGCCCCCCTCATGGGACACCAAGATGCCCTTGCCGTCCAATCCCGAGACGGGCGAGGACGCGAACGACTATTACACCATCGACTGCGAAGTCCATGTGATGCCCGAGGATTACCGGCGCTACATCAAGTACTTCGAGGGAACCAAAACCTTCGAGTACGCGCATAAGATGTGCAACCAGTGGCAGTGGATCGACCACAGGAACAACAGGCAATCGGCCATGCACCCGGGCATGGACTGGCATATCGACAAGATCATCGCCGACATGGACCGCTCGGGCGTGGACCAGATAGCCCTGATGCGCGAGTCGTTCATCGACACGGCGGGCGACAGCGCGCCGTTTTCCACGAACCAGCACGTCATCGACGCCATCGAGAAATACCCCGACCGCGTGATCGGCGTCTCGAACGTGGGGCCGTTCTCCAAGCGGAAAACCAAGGATTTCCTCTGGGAGATGGAATACCTCCACGACAATTACAACTTCAAGTTCACCAAGTTCTATCAGCCGGAAGACTGCCCCATCAACGACCGCAGGCTCTGGCCCGCCTATGAGATGTGCCAGGACAAGGGCATCGTCGCCTTCTTCCACACCGGCATCACCATCCGTCTGGGCCCGACGCGCTACACCCTGCCGATTCTGCTGGACGAGGTGGCGTCCGACTTCCCGGACCTCAAGATCGTGGCCTACCACGGCGGCTATCCCTACTGGGAAGACCTCATCATGCTGATGTGGAAGCACCCGAACGTGTACGTGAGTTACTCGATTCTTCTGCCCTGGCTCATGCGCGCGCCGCACCGGTTCGCCCACATGGTCGGCACGACGCTGCAGATCGTGGGCCCCGGCCGTTTCGTCTGGGGCAGCGACTGGCCCGCTTCGGACCCCTACCAGTCGGTCGAGGCGGTCCTGAAGCTCCAGATCGACGAGGAACTGCAGGAGAAGTGGGGATACCCCGCCATCACGAAACAGGACAAGGCGGACTTCCTGGGCGGCACGCTGGCGAGGCTTGCTGGCATCGACCCGGTGAAGAACCACCTGAAATTCCCCGGCATGAACGGCTCGCCGGAGGGCAAGACGCCCGAGGGCGACATCACCCGCGCCATCATGGCGAAGCAGGGCGGCTAGCGGAACAGCCCGGCAACTTTGCCTGAAAGCATGAAACCCCGTCCGGGTCCGCCCGGGCGGGGTTTCTTGTCGAGAAAGTCCGGCAGCAACGATTCAGGGTGGAGAGTTGTTGTTCCCGAGAACCCTCACATCTTCGCCAAGATAAACTTGATTACCAGGCTAGTCGCGATAAAGAACAAGGCGACCCGGATGATCCTGAAGAAAAGCGCCTGGTCGATGCGCTCGCGAACCCGGATGCCCACCAGATACCCGATACCTACGGGGATGATCGCCAGCAGCCCTTCGATAAAGCGAGGTTTCGTATAAATGCCCTGGTGTGAAAGGCTCAGGACCATGATGGACATGCCCGTCGCGTTGAAGATGTTCATCAGGAAGATGAAGGGGTTTTTCGGCAGTCTCAGCATACTGAAGTAAATCGTGCTGATGACGCCGCTGATGGTCGTTGTCCCGTATACGAAACCGAGCAGCGCGCCCATCCCGGCGGCCACGATTTTTTGAAGCCCGGAGCCCAGTTCCTTGAAGGAGCCGAGGCGGCTCTCCACGAGCAGGTAGGTGTAGGCCATGACCCCCATCATCAGACGGATGAAATCGGGGTCTCCGAACCCCAGGAACCACACCCCGACCGGTACGAACACCAGAGCGAACGGGAGATAGAGCGATATTTCCCTGATGGCGCGCCACTCCGAACGGAGGCGGTAGGCGTCGACGAAGTTCGAGACGAGCAGCGAGAACGCAAGCAGGGTGGCGACGTTCTGGGGGACGAGAAAGAGCGCGAGAAGCGGGGCGGAAACGAGCGGCGTGCCGAAGCCGATCGAACCCTTGACGAATCCCCCCAGAAAGAGAATGCATACGGCGAAAACGAATTCCAGTTCACTCATGTGAAACCCAAGAAAAAAGAGGGGAGTCTGTCTTCGAAATGCGGCGTAAGGCATGCCCCGCCGGGAGCAGGGGAGCATGGGGGCGGACACGAGACGCTTGTTGACGAGCGCGGCGCATCCGTTTCCCGCCTATCGCGTGTCGCGCCCGGGCGGGTTTTCTCCCGGATGATGGTTCTCCGGCCCTGCGTAACGCGTCTCAGCCCGCGATGTCCTCGCCTCCGTCGACCCGAATCAAGTCGCCCGTCATCCACTGCGTGCCGGAAGTGGCCAGCGTCGCGATGGCGTCGGCTACTTTCTGCGGCGTCGTCAGCTCCCCGTGAGGGTTGATTTTTTTCGTGCCCTCGATCATCTCGGCGTTTCCGGGGATTTTCCGAAGGGCGGGCGTGTCCGTGACGCCGGCCTGGATGCTGTTCGCCGTGATGCCCTTGTGGGCGAGTTCGACTGCGAGCTGGCGGATGTGGCTTTCCAGAGCGGCCTTGGCCGCCGAGACGGCGCCGTACGTTTTCCAGATGCGGTGTCCGCCCGCGCTCGTCATGGCGTAGATGCGGCCACCGAAGCCCATGAGACCGCGCCGCACGAGCGCCTGGCTCCAGTACACCAGGCTGTTCGCCATGACGTCCAGCGTCATTTCGAGCTGCCTGGGGGAGATGGCGTCTTTCTCCTCATCAGCGATGTAGGGCTTGAGCGTGCCGAAGGCCAGGCTGTGGAGCAGGATGCGCACCGCGCCATTCGCGCTCTCGCCCAGGTGTTCCTGTATCTGATCCAGAACGCTTTCGCGTTCCTCGTGGCCCGCCGCGTTCACATTGAAATAAAGGGATTGCGCGCCGTTGTTCCTGATTTGCTCCTGAATGCGTTCCACGTTGGGCAGCGTGGCCTTTCTGTCGAGGTGAACGCCTATAATGTTGACTCCAAGGCCCGATAGTTTCAGGGCGTTCGCTTCGCCAAAACCGCTGCTGGCCCCCAGTATGAGCGCCCAGCTTCCCGCCAAATCCGAGTTCGACACGTTGTTCTTCTCCTTTTCAGGCTGTACGAGCACCACTTTTTTATTGTTTATAGCATATCCGTGCGGGGTTCGGGGTTGCGCCGGCGAGGCGAGATAACGCGGGTTCCCGGTCGGGTTGATTGCTCATCAACTCTCATATGTCGGTCGTGGACGGTCCCTGGCAGGTTCCGATGGGCGCTCCTTCCCTAAACCGCATCGGATATGCCCTGGTACAGGTAGGGGGCAGGTCGCGACCTGTCCCTACGAACGGATGGTTCAGATGGAGGTTCGCGGTTGCGCTTGCTTCGTAACCAAAAACCCGGGCGGCTTCGTCGGAAGTTATCTATTCCGCCATGTAGAAGGTCGCATTTGCCATCATGGAGAGGGGGCGCCAGCCTGCTAGGCTTCTCGCGCGAACCGGTGAATCCAGAGCCAATCGGAGTTCCTGGAAATATCGAAAAATATTGTCATAATATCGGTGATCGGCCAATAGCGCGAATGACCGCACTCATGTAGTATAAATATCTGTTTTATATCGTCTATTTTCATTCCATTCCCGTGTTTTGTTTCTTTCGTTTTCGTCATATATATGCTTAAATACGCGTGGACTTGATGTCGTACGTATGCGTTTTGATTACGGATTTACCGGGAGGGGAGATGCCGAAGAGAAGCGAACTTAAATTAACCAAGCGCACCGTTGACGCGCTCGAAGTTGAGGCGAAAGACGCTCTCTTCTGGGGCCGGGATCTAGCAGGCTTCGGAGTGCGCGCCCACACCACGGGCAGGAAGGTCTACGTGGTGCAATCCAGAGGACCCGGGGGTCCTAAACGCGTGACGCCCGGCCGACATGGGAAGTTGTCGGTCGATGAGGCGCGGAAACGCGCCACCCGCCTCATCGACCGCTTCTTCAGGACGCTAAGGAGCAACTCCTCTGGGTCCAGTGCTTCCCGTCGATCCCGGAACTGATTCGGGCACTGGAAGAATTTCGCGCGCTCTACAACCACCACTGGTTGATTGAGCGTCTGGGATTCGAGCCTCCGGTTCAGGCAAGACAACATCTTGCTTTGAAACCGGTTGCTGGAGTATCGTGTGTCTTAACTGTCCAAGAAATCAGGAGCGGTACACAGTTTCTTACTCCAAGGAGGTTCCTCATGAAATGGTTCGAAGAGCAACCCAGGGTTTTAATGTGTGCCATCGCGGTTTTGGCCGCAGTAGTTGGGTTCACATCACCAGCGCTAGCCGAGTGGCCGGAACGACCAATTAAGATCATCATACCCTGGAAAGCTGGCGCCGGAGCTATCGACCAGATGACCCGCCAATTGCAAAAGTCGGTTGCCGATGGAAAAATTTCCAAACAGCCAATCACGATCTTTAACATCGGCGGCCCAATCCCGATTGGCCTGCGTCAAGCCAAACGTGAAAAGCCTGACGGGTACAACTTCGTTGTCATGCACACAGCGATTATGACATTGCAGGCGGCGGAAAAAATCGATTTCGGCTACAAGGATTTCGAGCCGGTCGCGCGACTGGGACAGTTCTGCCAGACGACGTCTGTGCACAAGAAAACCGGCATCACCTCACTGAATGAACTTCTAGACAGGGCAGCCACCAAGCCGAACACCCTGGTTCATGGGGCGAACTTGGGCGCAATCAACCACGTTTATGGCATCATGGTCCAGGACTTGAAAAAAGGTGCCAAGTTCCGGTTTGTGCAAACCGGTGGTGATGCAGGCACTTTTCCGGAATTCAAAGGTGGCCGTGTACATGTGGCCGGATTTTCCGCGGCGGGCGCGACCAATTTCGCCCTTGGCGCCGACGGGAAACCTGATCCGAAATCCCCCGTGCGGATGCTGGCCTACGCGGGGTCGGTGCGTCACAAGAATTTCTCCGATGTACCGACCTTCAAGGAATTGGGCTACAACCTCCAGTTCTGCGTAGACGGTTGGTATCTCGCACCCAAAGGCACACCTAAGGAGGCCATAGACGGTTTTGCCAATATTGTAAAACGCTCGTTGGCCGACAAAGGCATGCAAAACTTCCTTGCCAAAAAGGCAATGGTGGGCAATTTCCAGACCGGTGCAGAACTGCGGGCCGAGATGGATCGCCAGTGGAAGGCAATTGCCCCGATCGCTGCGCGCGCCAGGAGAAAATAAGCTGAATTGAGATAGCCTGGTAGCGCCAACTCTTGGTGCCACCAGGCTATGTTCGCGTATCCGGGGGAGTTCCTCCACCACCTTTGTGGAACGAACCATGCGCAAATTTGTTGTATCCATTGAGACATGGGTAACGTTTGCCCTGCTGCTAGTTTGCCTGGCATTTTTCATCAGCGCCCACCGCCTGCCTGAGGGCAGCTTTGATCCTCTTGGACCAGGCGCGGCTCCCGAGATGGTTGCCGCTGTTTTGATGGCGTTCTGTGTGATCATACTCGTCCGCTCATACCTCCGCGCCAAGGCTGGTAAAAAAATACAGAAAGCCAGACCGATGGATGTCCTGGAGCGAACCGCAGAACCCACCCCGAAGCCTTTCGTTTATTTCTTCGGGCTGCTTTTTCTCTATACCCTCGCCTTTCAGTTCGAATTGGGTCATTTCATCGTTGTAACTAGTATCTTCGTCTTTCTCGCCGCGATCGCCTTGCACGGTTGGCATCTTAAAACGGCAATTGTCTCCGCAGTCGTCGGCGTGGGACTTTCGGTCGTATTGTTCTGGGTGCTGACGAAATTTTTCGTCATTCGCCTTCCCGGTGCATTTTAAGGCGCTCAATCAGTGATTGACGGGATAGTCGGCACCTTCACGCTGATCCAGATGTCGCTCATCTTTATCGGCGTTTTCTCCGGCATTGTGGTGGGCGCGATCCCTGGCTTAACCGGCTCCATGCTGATCGCGCTGACGCTGCCCATCACCTTCCATATGACGCCGTTACATGCGACCACGCTTTTGGTGGCGATGTATGTCGGTTCCATCACCGGCGCACTGATCACGGCCACATTGTTGCGAATGCCCGGCTCGCCGGCAGCTGTGATGACGACCCTCGATGGCTATCCTCTGGCGAAATCGGGGCAGCCGGGTCGCGCCCTCGGCCTGGGGATCACGGCCTCGCTGATCGGGTCACTTGTCTCCTGGGTGGCCTTGGCAACCATCTCCGAACCCTTATCCGAATTCGCCGTAAAATTGACACCCTTCAACTATTTCGCACTGGTGATGATGGCGATGGTTTTGATCGCCTCGGTAGCCGGGGGCGACATTATCAAGGGCCTGATCGCGGGTTTTTTGGGGATGCTCGTGACATTTCCGGGCATCGACCCCTCCGGCGGTGAGATCCGACTGATCTTCGGCATGGAAGATCTAGTAGGCGGGTTCAAATTATTACCCGTTCTAATCGGCGTATTTGCCGTCAGCCAAATATTCGCCGACGCGTTGGATATGAAGGCCAAGCTCGAAGCGGTGGAGTTCTCAAACAAAGGTCTGTTCATGTCGTTATCTGACCTCAAGACCCAGGCGTTGAACTTGCTCCGCTCTTCTTTGATCGGAACCTTCATCGGTATATTGCCTGGCGTCGGCGCCTCAGTCGGTTCCGCGATCGCGTATCTCTTTGCGAAGCTTGGCTCCAAAACGCCAGAAAAGTTTGGCGTGGGCTCCGAGGAGGGCATCGTTGCCTCGGAATGCGCCAACAACGCCACAGTTGGCGGGGCGCTGATCCCGTTGATCGCGCTCGGGATCCCTGGCTCGGTCGTCGATGCCATCTTGATTGGAGCGCTGACAATCCACTCTATCCAACCGGGACCAGCTCTGTTCTCGACGAATCCGGAGATCGTGTGGAACGTCATCGGCGTGGACCTCGTGGCGACGTTCGTGATGTTTGTCCTAATGTTGGGTCTTGTTCGGTTCTATGTGCGCGTCGCTGCAGTCCCCAAGGTGTATCTACTGCCCCTTATCATGGTCTTTTGCATTGTCGGCGTCTTCTCCCTTAACAATACGATGTTCGATGTCTGGACCATGCTCGGTTTTGGCGTGGTGGGATTCCTGATGGAACGTGCGGGTTTCAGCCTTGGTCCCTTTGTGATAGGTTTCGTTCTGGCCAAAGTTGCCGAGGCCAAATTACGACAGGGTCTGCAGTTTACAGATGGTGATATTTCCCCACTATTCACCGAGCCATTGTCATTGGCTTTGCAACTCGTTGCATTGGCGTTGTTGATCTGGTCGCTTCGGGCAGAGCTCAGACGGGCTCGACCGGGCGAAATGTAGCAAGCCGCTTCGACTGGATAAAGATATTTGCAAGCTTCGAGCTGGCCGGACGAACATCCGTAGGAGACCCTGACATGCGGACAATTTTTGTTCTCTTCGATTCATTGAACAGGCGAGCGTTGGAGTGCTACGGTGGAACGGTTATTACACCGAATTTTGCCCGCTTCGCGAAGCGAGCGATCACTTTCGACAATCACTATGTCGGTAGTTTGCCCTGTATGCCGGCGCGCAAGGACATACTGACAGGTCGGCTTAATTTATTCCACCGTAGCTGGGGCCCCTTGGAACCCTTTGATGTGACCTTTACGGAAGTCCTCAAGCAACAGGGCGTCTACTCCCATTTGATAACCGATCACTATCATTACTTCGAGGATGGCGGGCTTACCTATCACAACCGATACTCAACTTGGGAATTCGAACGAGGCCAGGAATGGGATCCCTGGAAAGCAATGGTTTGTCCGCCCGACGATAAATTCAAAAACCTCTATCATTCCCTGCAATACGACCCGCCGCGCACCCGGTCGGGCCGCGCCCAGGCGATGGTCAACCAGGAATTCGTCAGCGACGAGCAGGATTACTCCCTACCCAAATGTTTCGATCGCGCGTTTGAGTTTCTGGAGGTCAATAATGAGGCAGATGACTGGTTTTTGCAGCTAGAGTGCTTTGATCCTCATGAGCCCTTTTTCTCCCCGAAGCGGTTTAGAGAACTCTATCCGACCGAATATGACGGCCCGATCTTGAATTGGCCGCGTTATAATAGAGTTGATGAGACGGCGAAAGAAATTGCCGAAATCAGGGCCAACTACGCGGCACTCACCACGATGTGTGACGAATATTTCGGAAGATTGTTGGACTATTTCGACACCCATGATCTGTGGGACAATACCGCGCTCGTGGTAACCACGGATCACGGCTTCATGCTCGCAGAGCATGATTGGTGGGCCAAAAGTCGGATGCCGTTCTATAACGAAATCAGCCACATTCCCATGATCATTCATCACCCTCACCTTGCCGACCAGGCGGGTGAGCGGCGACAATCATTGACCCAGAATATCGATTTAATGCCGACTTTCCTTGATCTCTATGGCGCTGAAATTCCCGATCATGTCGACGGGTGCTCCCTCATGAATCTATTGGAGAATGACGAGCCGGTTCGAAACGCGGCAGTATACGGACAGTTCGGTGCAGCAACGAATGTAACTGACGGGCGATACACCTACTTTCGTTACCCCGAGAATATCGCCGAACAGGAACTTTTCGAATACACCTTAATGCCAACACACCAGAAGGCAATGTTTGCGCGTGAGGAATTTGAAGGTGCAGAACTTGCCAACTCTTTCGCCTTCCTCAGAGGTATTCCCATTTTGAAATTGCCGGCGCGGCCACACCCAAATCGTGGCCAGGGCGCGGTTGTCGAAGACACAGAAACCGCGCTTTACGATCTGCATACCGACCCCGGGCAGGAAAGGCCGATCAAAAATCCGGAGGTAGAGAAGCGATTGGTAGATCTGATGATGGAGATCATGAAACGAAATGAAGCTCCGATTGAGTCCTTTACACGTCTAAATCTCGACGTGCGGGCTTCCGCGTAAATATTGATTTGGTATGTGGAACGGAAGCTGATCGAGCAAGGCCATCGTGTCCAGTTTCCCGCAATAGAGCTCCATCGGCGGGATCGCCACGCTGGTGGGGATGGCAGTTGGTTACGGTCGTTGGGGTACCAGACCGCATTGAAGTTTTCACAGCCGATCGGACCATCGACCGGACACACCCACTCGTCCGCCACGGACATCTACTTGATCTTCTGGACGCTGACCTACTGGCGGAACTTCATCATCCGGACTTTTGACGTGTAACTTTAGGCGCGAGCGATCACCTCCATGCAGTTTCGTGTAGGGTAGGCACTTTGTAGCCGACCCACCAGAGGAGCTCCAAGGCTATCACCACGTGGCGGCTGAGTCGCGGGCGATACCCTCGACACCCTTATCGCTGTCGATGCCGCTCATCACGACGCGCCGGATGCCGTCGGTCAACTCGCGGTGCACGTCGCCGGCCAGATTGGCTCATGAAGCCGAGCGCGTCCGTATCGATCAGGGTGAAGGCACGGGTGGCGAGCCCGTCGATCCCCTCGGGCGTGAGATCGCGGTAGAAAGGCATCTGGGCGGCGGCGCATTCCCGATGAAGCAATGGATGCCGCCGCCGATGGGGCTGGGGCACGAGCGCAGGCGAGTACCGGGAACCGGAATCTGAAGGAGTCCCACAGGATCGTCCGAGGCGGACACTCCAGGATGCGGCGGAGGGCGCATTTGCCCGCTTTTGCCCGTGGCGGCGAAGTTCCGGCTCAGGTATGGTGTCGCTTCGTAAAGAACTCGAACGGAAAAATGAATTTCCGAAAAATAAGATAAATATAGATAAATTCACGGGGTTTTTCGATAAATTTCCGGGGCAAAAACTCACATCATTCATTGAAATAATTAATGGAAGCAGCCGTATTTCGAGGATCCGGACTGTTGCCGGAAAGACTCGATTTCGACAGAACGGGATGCTACGGTATTTTGTATTGGACGATAGGGAAATAGGATGGTAAATTTCGATTCGTCTTGATTGAAGAGTGTTTTGATCTCGCGGAATTCAGAAGGCGAGTGAGGCATTGATTTTATGGGGAGAATGCGACTCATGCGAAAAATGGCTGGTATCGTTCTGGCGGTTGGAATGGTTATCGTGGTTGCGGGATGCACGACGCCCGAGCACAATGTCTGGTTTAAGCGCGGCGTGGGCGTGAAGATGGACCAGGCGGTGAAAGACTTGAAAGATTGCGCGATGAAGGAAGAGTTCATATACGATGCGAAAGCCAAAGCCGGTCCCGAAGCGACCAGTTCCGCATCGTCTTATGCGCAGAGCAATTTCGATTCGTGCATGATGGCCAAGGGCTTCAAAAAGAAGAAAATGATGAAATAAGTTCCGAGAGCGTGCGTGGCGAGCCTGCCGGAGAGGTGAACTCCTGCGGCGCACCTTATGATTTTCTTGTAAGCCTCGAGAAGAGCCGGAGGATGAATTCTCCGGTTCTTTTCTTCTCGGGCTTGAGCGCATGAAAACGAATATCGATGAAAGCCGATGCGCAGGAGATGAGAATGAACCAAAGTAAAGGCCCATCCCGCCGGGAGGTCGAACGGGCGGCCGATCTGAAAACGTTTGAAGAACACCGCGCCGAGGGTCCGGACGCCGTTACGTGCGGCGTGCTCACGGTGAGCGATACGCGCAAGGAAGAGAGCGACACGAGCGGAAAATTGATCATGAACATGCTGAGCGACATGGGCCACGAGGTCGCCTTTTACCGTATCGTGAAGGATGAACCGGACCAGATTCGCGAGGCCCTGCTCGAGGCGTGCGCGAATCCCGATATCCAGGTTGTGATTTCGAACGGGGGGACGGGCATCACCAAGCGCGATACCACGTACGACGTCGTCGTTTCCCTCCTGGAGAAGGAAATGCCCGGCTTCGGCGAGTTGTTCCGCCACGTGAGTTATGAGGAGATCGGCACGGCCGCCATGCTCACCCGGGCAACAGCGGGGACTTGCCGGGACACCATCATCATGACGCTTCCCGGCTCGGGAAACGCCTGCCGCACGGGAATGGAAAAAATCATTATTCCCGAGATCAGCCACATGGTGCGAGAGGTCCTGAAGCCATAAGATATCCCGTCAGGGGTCTGAGGTACCGCCCCCGGCTGGATGAGGAAATTCTCCATCTGCCCCGGAATCCGGCAAATTATCAGGCGAAATGGAAAATTGACCCCGCCTGGTCCACGCCGCAGCGTTTGCACGGCCCTCAAGTTGACACGAGATACCCAAAAGACTAGTTTTAACGCGCATTTCGCACAGGGTAGTGGCCCCTTTCGCTTGATATGAGGTTCGTTTCCATGGAAAGTCATGCGGTATACCCGGGAACCTTCGACCCACCGACGAAAGGGCATTTCGACGTCGTTCGCAGGAGCCAGAGGCTTTTCTCGAAGGTTACCGTGGCCATTTCCGTCCATCCTTCGAAAACGCCCCTGTTCAGTTTCGAGGAGCGCAAGAATTTTTTCCTGGAAGAATTCAGGGAATCGAACCAGATCGAGGTTGCGAGCTTCGAGCGTGAACTGCTCGTGGATTTCGCCCAAAATATGAATGCCCAGGCCATCATTCGCGGTCTTCGCGCCGTGAGTGATTTTGATTATGAACTGCAGATGACGCTCATGAACAGAAGGCTCAACGAGGAGATTGAAACGATTTTCCTCATGCCCAGCGAACAGTACAGTTTCCTCAGTTCCAGCCTCGTAAAGGAAGTCGCCTCGCTCGGCGGAGACGTGAGCGAACACGTATCCCCTTCCGTGCGAGAGGCGCTCGACGAGCGGTTCCGCAGCTAAATCCATTTTCTAACTCTGGAGTTTCTCATGCGTTTTGCATCCCGAATGAGCAAGTTGCCTCCCATTCCCACGCTGGCGATGAACACCAAGGCGGCGGAAATGAAGGCGCAGGGCATCGACGTCATCTCGTTCGCTGCGGGAGAGCCTGATTTCGATACCCCCGAACACATCAAGGAGGGGGCCATCGAGGGGCTTCGCGACGGCGCCACGAAATACACGGCGGTCCGGGGCATCCCCGCCCTGAGAGAGGCGATCAGCGATTGGGCGGAGGAGCACAAGGGTCTGCGGTATGACCCGAAAACGGAAGTGATCGTCACCGTGGGCGGGAAGCAATCGGTATTCAACGCCTTGCACGTCCTCGTCGAGGAGGGCGATGAGGTCGTCATCCCCGCGCCCATCTGGGTAGCGTACGAGCCCGTCGCCACCCTGACCGGTGCGAAAGCGGTTCTGGTTCAGACGAGCGAGGAAAACGGCCATAAAATGACGGCCGGGCAGTTGCGCGAAGTCGTCTCCGAGCGAACGAAAATCGTGGTGATCAACAGCCCGTGCAACCCTTCGGGCTGCGTGTACAGCCGCGGGGAGTTGGAGGCGATTGTCGAGGTGGTGCTATCCACCGACGCGATGGTCATGTCCGATGAGATTTACGGGAAAATCACCTATGACGGCGAAGAGCATTACTCGATCGCCGGTTTTTCCGACGAAATGAAGGCGCGCACCCTCGTTCTGGACGGGTTCTCGAAAACGTACGCGATGACGGGATGGCGTTTGGGGTATACGCTCGCAAGGCCTGAAATCATCGAGGCCATGGACACTTTGCAAGGCCAGAGTACGAGCAACGCCACTTCCTTCGCCCAATACGGGGGGGTCGCGGCCTTGAGAGGATCGCATGACTTCCTGAACGAGTGGCTGGCGCAGTACGACGCGAGAAGAAGATCGATCGTCGAGGGATTCAACTCGATCGACGGGCTCAGCGTCGTGAACCCCAAGGGCGCGTTTTACGCCTTCCCCAGAGTGAGCGGCATATTCGGGCGTCAGGGACCGGATGGTGTATTAAAAAATTCAATGGATGTGGGGCTGTATCTCCTCGAAAACGCGCACTGCGCCGGCGTGCCCGGCGCCGGTTTCGGCGCGGATGATTACGTGCGTTTCTCCTACGCAACTTCCCTGGAAAACGTAAAAGAGGGGATCGAACGAATCAGAGCAGCCTTGGGACAACTTGGTTGATGTATGGCTTGGGGCGCGCTCTGCAATTTCTCGCCATGGTGGATTGCGCGATTGCCTTGTTCATAGGCATTTCGAATCCTTCGGCCTATGCCATACAACTCATTATTTTGGGCTCAGCAGTCATTTTGTTTTCTCTCGGGCGCCTGATTCAGAAGAAAGCACGTACCCCATCGATAGGTCAGAGTGAACACTCATCCATGCCCGAGAGCGAATGAGGGTGTCTCCTACCGCGCGGCGAAGTTTGTTTTACGATTGGTGGGAATCGACCTGTGAGTTGTACCTGCATGAGAATTTTGGGGACGTAGGCGAGCAAATCAGGCAAAACTTCACCCAAACACTTTTCCCTCCTCATGCGGAACCCATCTTGCCCGAGCAGGTTCTCCCGATTTCTTTCATCCACATGAAGTTGTTGGCTGGTGAGGAGTTGGGGTTCGTGCTTCAGCGCATAGGTAAGCTGACGGCGCTTTTTAATGCTCGGGGTGCAAAGCCGGAAATCGGTATTATATATCTGATGTTGACATCCCTTACGTCGAGACGCGGAAAATTGTCCTCCATGGTAAAGGCGCAATCGGCCTTTTTTAGTTTGTTGCTCCGTCGTTTGGCGAGCATGTACGACGACGGCGTGGGTGAAAACGTCATACGAAAAGAACTTTCCGATGTATGGGAGATTCAAACGGAGCAGGCCGTGAATGCTGCCCTGGAATGTGCTCGCGGCCTTTGGAGACGCTCCAATGATCCGAATATCGGTTTGCATCCTCTGCAAATGAATTTGGATTCATGGCTTGATGATAATGGTTTAACCGAAAAGGTAGCCGAAGCCCGTAAAATGTATGGAGATGTAGAAGAAGATTCACATTTGTCGGAATTGGTTCGTCGATTGGCTGCGATTGAGGGTTTGGAGAATTCTATTGAAGCTGGAAGTGAAATCGAGCGAATGACAAAGTGGGAGCGTATGCAGGCTGAATTAATGAGAAGTCTTGATAGCGCTATGGCAGGCGTCACTCCCTGGGAGTCGGAAATCCTACGTCCAGCGTCGCCATTGTTGATTTCTTTGCTTGCTTGGGCGGCAAAACTCCAATTATTGGATGAGGGTGAAACACCTACGGCTTATCCAGGACGGGAGAGATTGCCCGATTGGTTGAAATATTTTTTATCCAATATGGACGATGGAGGCGATGTTCTCTCATCAGACAGGTTCATCGTAGGAGGTGAAACTTATATCGTCATCGGCGTTGATGCTTCTGCTTCCCCAGAATTGCTTTCTGTCGTTTTGGATTCCCCGAAATGGGCCGATTTGACTAGGCTGGTCTTGAATCTTCGATTCGGAGATGGAACGAGAAAATCATTTTCATTCGATCTGGAGAATGGACGAGACCTATTGGCAGCGATGTATCTGTCGAGGCAGGATGATGTTCGCCTGGACATCATCGTCCGAGGAACGGATAACAATTGGCGTTTTGGAGCATCCTCTTATTTGGTGATGTCACAAGAGCACCGGGCGGATTTGGTTCAAGGACTGCTTTCTTTTTTGGAGAAACAATTTGGTAGTGATGAAAGCAGGATTCGTTTGGAAATTTTAAAAAGTATCAAGCGGGAAAATGACAAATGAGGTTGAACCCAAGTACGCGGGCCTCTCTAATTTCCTGATGAAAATCGCTTATTTATGCTCGCACCCTCCAGACGAGCAGTATCGCAATGAGTCGACTGGCTGCCATGGCCGTGAACACCCAGAACCACCCATTTGAAATCGCTAGAGACAGCCATCCAAAGAATATGGCTTGCAGCGCGCCATAAATATACCCATGGGCATCCAACACGCCCGCCGCCGTTCCGGCCAGGCGCCTGCCGGCCAAGTCTACACCCAGCGCCTGAACAGTCGACATGTTGACGCAAAATCCACCGACAATGAGCAAAATAATGGCGAGGGGAATGTTATTGGCGGGCGCATAGGCGATTCCCATCATCGCGGCGGCGCTCAGAAAGGCCGCGAGTATAATCACGATGGAGCGATTGCTCTTGAAGAATCGATCGGAAATGATTCCGCCGAAGATTGGCCCGAACAGATATCCCAGAGGGTAGGCGAAGGTCAGTAAACCCATCTCCTTGAGATTAAACCCACCAGCTTGAGCGTAGTACAAAGGCGCCCACGAGACGACGCCGTAACGAACCACGTTGTCCAGTCCTTTGACATGGCACGCCAAGAAGAAGCGCAGATTGGTCATCAGGTGAAAATATGCTTTCAGTCCATGTTCACTCTCGCTGCCTGCCGTTTCTGCTTCGCGGGATACGTCATCTGACTCTATATATTCAGGGAGGTCTAGTTCAGAGGGTTTGTCTTTGACGATAAAATAAAAAATGATTCCCAAAGCGGCGATGATCAAAGGAGGGTAGCGAATCGCGGTTCGCCAGCCATATTGCGCTGCCGTCCAGGGTACGACCGCCCAAACGATGAGGAGCGCGATACCGGCGGCTGTTCCCACGAGCCCAATCGCTTGCCCCCGCTCCCGTCTGGGCCACCATTGCGCCACGAGGCCGAGTCCTGGCCCCCATGTAGCCGCGTTCACAAAACCGACAACCGCCCAGGGTATGGCGAGCGTAGTGATGGAATATCCAAAACTCGCGATGAAATTGAACAACGACGTGGTTATGGCGGCGAAGAGAATGGTGTTTTTATAGCCAATTTTTTCCGCGATTCGCCCAAATACCAAATCCCCGAAAGCGAAGCCCCAAAACATCCATGAATTGATCCATCCGGTATCGACTCGCGTGATGCCTAAATCCTGAATGACCGCGTACTGCACCAGACTGAAGTTGAATCTGCCGAGATAGTTGAAGGCATAGAAAACACAAAAAGCGATAAGAATTCGCCATTTCCACTGGTGAAACTCGGGAGGCAGGTCATGATATTCGACCTGGGCGACGCTTCTTCGTTCGCTCATGTTTGGAGGATTGTTTCGGTAGAGCCGAAACGCCGTCGGATATGAAAATTCATTTTCAGCATCAATAAATGTCTGGGAATTTTCAAGAGGATATACTCAATTCTCATAACGATATGCGGCAATGATGATTTCCGTGTTTATTTACCTTTCAAATTCTAACAGATGATAGTTCTTTTTTCCCTTACGAAGCAGGATGTATTGGCCGAACAATATATCGTCATCAGACAATACACTTTCCTCATCCGTGACTCGGCGGTTGTTCACGTAGATCCCTCCGCTCCGCAATTCTTTTCGCGCCATAGTTTTCGACTTGGAAAGGCCAGTTTCCAATAGGATATCAATAAGCGGAAATGGTGGTGTTCCCGATTGCTGGGTTTTTGGCATTTCTTCTGCCGCTAAAAGTAAATCGTTTTTTTCGATACCATCGAGTTGAGCACCAAAAAGTATCTTGGCGGCGCGTTCTGCGCTTCGCGCTGCTGCGGTGCCGTGCACGAGTGTCGTCAATTCCTTAGCCAGGAGATGTTGTCCTGTTCGTTTCTCCGGAAACTGGAGATGTTCCTTCTCAATCTCATCAATTTCATCAACGGGTAAAAAAGTAAAGTATCTGAAAAACCTCCCGACATCCCTGTCGTCTGTCTGAATCCAGTATTGCGAGAATCGGTAAGGGCTGGTTCGCTTCGGATCCAGCCAGATATTCCCTTCTTCCGTTTTGCCGAATTTTCTGCCGTCGGAAGTCGTGATGAGCGGGAAGGTCATTCCGTATGCGGGTTTTGCGCGAACGCGTCGGATGAGTTCGATCCCCGCCGTGATGTTGCCCCACTGATCCGAACCGCCGATCTGCATGGTGCAATTTTCTTTCTCAAACAGGTGCAGAAAATCATACGCCTGAAGCGCCATGTAGCTGAACTCGGTGTATGATATCCCTGCATCGGCGATACGTGACTTCACCGATTCTTTCGCCATCATGTAGCCGATGGAAAAATGTTTGCCTACGTCGCGGAAAAAATCGATGAGGCGGAGTTCATTCAGCCATTCCCCATTGTTCATCATACGCGCAGAGTTTGGACCCGCATCAAAATCCAGGAACCTTTCGAATTGAGCTCTGATTCCTTTGAGATTGTGTTCCAAAATTTCTGCGCCCAGGAGGTTTCTTTCTTCTGATTTTCCCGAAGGGTCTCCAATCATCCCGGTTCCGCCGCCGATGAGGGCAATCGGCCGGTGCCCTGCGCGTTGAAAACGCATGAGTCCCGTAATGGGAATCAAATTTCCGATATGCAAGCTGTCTGCCGTGGGGTCGAAGCCGCAATAGAGGCTCATTCCGCCTTTTCCCAATATTCTCTGAATTTCCGTCTGGTCCGTGTGATCATGGACCAAACCGCGGAGTTTCAGTTCATCAAACAAATTCATGAGTGTTCCCCAAGTTGTTCTTGTTGTATCTGGAGCAGTTTAAATTGAATCCCCGTCAAGAATGCGATCTTTCAACTGATATTGTATCTTATTCGATATATATCAGGGGAGAAGGCTGGCTGAAAGCTGTGCGTTGGCTTCGGGATCATCAAAATGACACTCCGTTTTGACTTTCATGGCAAAAAAGTACTCTTGACCGGTGCCACGGGAGACGTGGGCAAAGCACTCGTTCGAGGATTTCTGGATAGCGGCGCAAAGCTTGTCGCCACAGGTCGAAGTTCAGAAAAACTACGTCTCATCAGAGGTCCCGAGGCGATGCTGAAAAAAATATCCTGTGATTTCGAGAATTTCACTGAAGTGAAAGCCATGCTGCAAGAAGCAATCGCATGGCTGGGTGGATGCGACATCCTGGTTCACACGGCGGCGAACATGCTGGTGAAAGACCCTCTCTCGCTCGATGAATCCGACTGGAGGCGCGCTCTGAGCGTGAATCTCCTATCCCCTTATTTTTGCATTCAAGGGGCGATGCCTGCGCTCATGGATTCTCCGTCGGGACGGATTATCCTGTTTGGCTCAGGGGCAGGAAAATCGGGGGGACTGGGCCCGAATCTCACATATGGCGCTTCAAAAGGTGGTATTTTGGCTATGACGTTTAACCTTGCTCGCGAACTGGCGAAAACTAAAGTGACCGTGAACTGTTTGGTCCCCGGACCGATTGATGGACCATTGATGCGAGAATTTGGGCCGGATGTATACAACAAAGCGCTGGCAAAACATCCGATGGGAAGGTTCGCGATGGCTTCGGAGTTGGTGCCGCCCACTTTGTTTCTTGCAAGCGAAGAAGCTGCGCATATCACCGGAGAAGCCCTGGATGTAAACGGGGGATATTTTACGGATTAAAAGTATGTCCCGGTTGCCAGGGCGAGATGTTATGACTTTCGAAGCAGGAATTTGGAAATAGGAGTCGATTTTGCACGATAAAACCTCAGACAAGGAAGAATCGGACGTGAGAGTAGTTGAAATCAAAGGAGTGTCCCTGCATCTGAGCGGGCGCACCGATTCCGACCAAGCGTGGATCGGTCAGACGGAGGTACTGCGACAGCTTCTGGCCTGCTGGATGATCGTAGCGGAGGAGGATTTTTCTCTCTCTCCGAGAATTATTGGTTTCCCGGGGATCGGGAAGACGACGCTGGCGATGGCGGCGGCGCGGGAACGAGGCCAGGAACTTTTTATTTATCAGTGCACCTCTGATACCCGCCCGGAGGATCTCTTGATCACGCCCGTATTAGCGGAATCAGGCAAAATCGCCTATCACGCATCGCCTCTTGTTACAGCCATGATAAGGGGGGGCGTTTGCGTGTTGGATGAAGGCAATCGGATGAGTGAAAAGAGTTGGGCTTCGCTGGCTCCGTTGCTTGACCATCGCCGTTATGTGGAGTCCATTGTGGCCGGCGTCACGATAAAGGCGCACCCCGATTTCCGCTGTTGCGTAACGATGAATGAAGATGCCTCAACATACGAGGTGCCAGATTACATCCTTTCGAGACTCCAACCCACTCTGGGGCTTGAATTCCCGAACAAAAAAGATGAAATGGCCATCCTGAAATATCATTTGCCGTTTGCTCCCAACGAGATGTTGGCCTTGACGGTGGAATTTTTACAGGAAGCCCATGAACTGGACCTGGAGTATTCTCCTCGGGACGGAATCCACATACTTCAATTCGCCCTGAAACGCCTTGCGCAGGACCCGGAGCATCCACTCTCTCGAGACGAAGCGTGGAGAGAGGCGCTCGCCAAGGTTTTGGGAGATGACGCATTGGACCTGAAAAGCCTTGCGCAAAGAAGACGACAAGCCCTCGGCGACGAACCCCCGCCGCTTGATTTCGGCGATATTTTCTTTGGAGGCGACAGCCCCTTGCACCCTGATCGAGACGATTGATTGATGAGTGCAAAAGATTTTCTGAACATCACCGAGCGGATCAGCGTACTGCCCGTCATCCACGGGTCGGGAGACTTTGCAGTCGAAGTGCGCGACAGGATTTTGCGACTTGAACCCGATTGCGTTGCGATTCCTCTGCCTCCGTCTTTTCAGGATGAAGTAGAAGCGGGTGTAGATGAGCTCCCATTTGTCTCCATGGTGTCCGTGAAAGAAGATGACCCGTCATATTTTAGAGATGATGAAGCGGAATTTGATGAATCATGGGAGCAGTACACTCAACCAGAAAAAGATTTGGGTACTGAAGGAGAATTATTCTCAGATGATACAGACTTAACTTCTTGTAACTATGTACCCATTGACCCTTGCCAACCCGTGATTTCCGCTTTGAGAGTGGCGATGGGAGAGCGTATTCCCAGAGTATTTGTAGATATGGAAGTGGGGTGTTTTCATCAGGATGTTCATACGCTGCCGGATCCGTATGCGCTTAAAAAAGTACCGATGGAGGCATTCGCTGCATCTCTTATAACGGCAGCTCCCAAGCCCTCAGCCTCGTCGCAGCGCGCAGCAAGAATCCGCTGGATGGCCGACGCCTTGCTGGAACTCGAAGCGCGATACAAGCGCATCGTCTTCGTATGTTCCGCGATGGATTGGCCCTGGATTCGCTCGGCCTGTCTGGAAGGCCCATCCAGTGAGGAGAAATTATTCGAACTCCACTCGGGCGCGTCTCTCAATCCGCCCCGAAGGCATGGGGTATCAGAAGACACCCTTGCTTTCCTCTTGGGAGAGTTTCCCTATTTGACGTATTTATACGAAAAAAAACGCGAAGAATTCATGGGGGATTTCAATCTTTCTATCGACGGCGTCAAGGAGCTCCTCCTGGAGGCGAGAGAGTTATGGTTGAGAGAACATCGGCCCGTGCAAAACTGGGTGACACCTCAAAGACTCCAGATATTCTTGGAATACGTCCGGAATTTGACACTGCAGGGAAGGAGGTTGACGCCGGATTTATTTACTCTCGCCCTTGCCGCCAAGCAGACCGCGGGCGATGCTTTCGCATTGTCGCTGTTAGAAGTTGCGCGAAAATATCCATATCAGCGTGAAACTCCAGAATTCGATGAAGACGATTTTGTCCAAGTTGGCGTGGATCGCGCGGTATTCCCTGATGGAGACGTCGGGACGCTCAAGAACCGCCTGGGTGGTTCGGCCGTCGTTTGGAGGAGGGTTTCCCTCAAACCGAAACCCACGCCTTTTGAAAGACGCGAATGGGCCCAGAGGTGGAATCCTTTCGGCATGTGTTCCTGGCCGCCGGAAGATGACGCCATAGAGAGTTTCCATACCCACGTGCGTGAACAGGCCAAGGCGCTATTGGGAGAAGACCTCGCTCGCACCGAGAAATTCACGACATCGATAAAAGACGGACTCGATATCAGGGAAACGCTCCGCAACTGGCATACGGGTGACCTCTATGTAAAGGAAATTCCCCCCGCGCGAGGAAATCTGGAGGTCGTCGTCTTTTTGTTCGATACGCCCGCCGATGCCGAGAAGTACTCATGGCGTACGATGTGGTACGCCGAACACGATCAGGAATCGACGCTCTGCATGTATGCGACCCCGTTCGGGGACAATCTGGTTGGTCCCGGCATTGCGGAATCGCAATATGGCGGAGCTTTTTTTGTTTTTCCTCCCCGATATATCGAGGACGTCTGGCGGGATTCGCGCTTTCACTACGCGCAGACACTGGAGGAACGATTGATCGCAGGGGCATGTTTTCACTCGCAAGAGCGTTTCATCGCCCTGGTGAGTCCCCGACCACCCAATTCACGATGGCGGCGGATTGCACGGCTGCACGACAAACATCTGGTTCATATTCCCATAGGTCGATTTTCTGGAGAGACCATCGCCCGCATCCGTCGGTTCCATGTGCTGAACGGGAAAAATATAAGGAGCTACGCCGCTCGGTTCATACGGGAAATGTAATTCTTGAGCTTTTCATAAGGTTCGCACGTTTTTATGTCGCAAGAAGAGGATATGGCGAGTCATACTGCTCGACATCTGTTAAACTGAGTGGGTTGTTCCATTTGAATGATCAACTGATGAAGGAGTAGTAACGATGACCATCCAGGAACTCGTTGTCAGATTCCCCGAGATTCCCGAGGATCTACATAATGAGGAAATTCTGTCCCAATTTGCAGTTGTATTTGAGGGGCCACTTTCCATCGCCCAAAAACCTTCCGCCTGTTCTACGGAGCATGACGCTGGAAACCATTACTATATGAAGCTCATTAACCCGATGGGCATATATCGCCTGGGGTTTATGAAACGCGAGATGCTGCTCTCACAACTAGCTGAACTTATCGAAAAACAAGAAGCGGACCCGAATTATGCCGAAACGCTCGTTCCATCTGGTGTTGCGGCGAGTGAAATCAGAGGTCCTGGCTGCGGATAGGCATTGCGCATGTGAATATCCCCTCGCCCATTCGTGGGTGAGGGGATTTCTTTGTGAAGTCAATTGGTCATTTCATAATGCGGGTCAGATATATGCATTTTATCTCCAAAATCAATCTTGTGGGCGTATTCGCCAGAGAGTTCCTTGACGCACCAGATGACGCAACAATCATCGGTGTATTTCGCAGAAGTATGTATCTGGAAAATTCATCTGGCCAGATCGCTTGCATCGGGGAACGGGGTATCGGGTCGGGTCCCCTGAATGCGCTTTGCGAATTCTCGGACGACGTGGATTTCACGCGAATCGTGGAACCAGGAAGCCATGCCGAGATTCGAGATGGTTGGATAAAATTCGGCCCTCGGATGAAGATCGATATATCCAGTCCGATGGATTGGGAGCCTGAGCCACTCCCGATTGGCTGGGATTTGAAGGTTTTTCAGCAAAACCTCCCGTTTCTCATTGAATATATAGCCGAAACGGGTCCTCGGGAGGGATTGGCCCCGCTCATTGAGCGCATTGTGAGTGGCGAGGAAATCTCAAATGAGGACGCATTTCAAACAATTTCCTGGGAGGGAATCTCGGATTTCCGGAATTGGCTGTCACACTCTCTGAATCAGGGGGGAAACCTTGATTTTCCTGCCAACGCTCTCCAGCTGGTTGGTCTAGGTCCGGGACTCACACCATCGGGAGATGATTTTTGGTGTGGTGTGATGATAGCGTTGCGCGCGCTGGGGCATTTTGAAATTTCGAGAAAAATTGCGGGCGCCGTATTGAGTCAGGCCAAGGATCGGACGAATAGAATCAGTTGCGCGCATATGGAGTGCGCGGCCAACGGACAGGGAGCGCAGGCCCTGCATGAAACGATTTCGGCGATGGGGGTGGCGGATGAGGCGCGTTTGCGTTCCGTTTTGCGCGCGCTGAATAAGATAGGACATACCTCGGGCTGGGATTCTCTGGCCGGCGTTGTGTGTGTCTTGGAATCCGTAGCGTCATGGAAGGGCCGCCCGGTACCGGTATGAATTTCTGGGAGCGTTGTTGATGAGCAATGTAGCCGTGTTGGGGGTCGGCGCCATCGGGGGCGTGTTCGGGGTTCGGTTATGCCGGTCAGGCAGGCACGACGTGATGTTCTGTGTGCGACAACCCATCGACAAACTGGTTGTGGAAACGCCCGACTCCGTCATTGAATCGCCGGTGAAGTGCGTCACCTCTCCCTCGGAGGCAGGGCCGGTCGATTGTATTCTCCTGGCGGTAAAAGGGCACCAGATACAAGATGTTACAGATTGGCTGGAGGCTCTCGTAGGTGAGGATACCATCATCGCCGTTTTGCAGAATGGCGTGGAGCACAGAGAACGAGTGGAGCCGTACGCCAGGGGGGCGGAGGTCGTTCCGGTCGTGGTGAATTGTCCGGCGGACAGGCTGGCTCCCGGCCATGTGGCGCAGCAGGGAGGCGCCCAGCTCGTTCCCGAAGATGGTCCGGGCGCGCGATTTCTTGCGTCTCTTTATGAGGATACAGATGTTCCGGTGAAGCCGACTTCCGATTTCACGACCGCCTCCTGGGCGAAATTGTGCAACAACGTGGGCGCAGGCCCCGCCACAGCGCTGACGGACAAGGGCAGGGGGGTGCTGCTTGAGCCGGCTGTCGCCGAACTCTGCCGCGGACTCGTGCGCGAATGCGCCGCCGTGGGGAGAGCGGAAGGCGCGAAGCTGGCGGATGACGTCGCCGAGCGAACCATCGAGCGCTTACGAGACGCCGACCCCGAGGCGACCACCTCCATGCTCGTCGACCGGCGCGCCGGGCGGCGGGTCGAGGCGGACGTCATGACGGGGGCGGTCGTTCGCATCGGCGCCAGGCACGGCATTCCCACGCCGCTGAACGGAGCGGTTCATGCGCTGCTGAGCTCCATCAACGTCCCGTCTTCGGGAATAACAAATTAAATATCAATTGGTTATGACCCATCGTTAAAGCGGCGCGCGATGCCCGTCTCTCCCGGGAAACCCCCGTTCCATCAGGCCCTTGCGCCTGTGCGAAGCGCGTCCGGAGAAATTTCACCCATGCAACTCCCCGCATTTGCCGTCATCGCGTGGAGTGCGGTCCGTGGCAGAATTCCCCTGCGCTGCGATACGGCGGCGGAATCCGGCCGGCGGAACTGGTATTCGGGCCCCGCAAATCCCCGCATTTCCCCTCGAAAATTTATGGAAATTTATCGAAAAACCCCGTGAATTTATCTGAATTTATCGATATTTTCGGAAATTAAACGCGAGCGATGAGCGAGCGTTTGACCCGACCGGGGAGGGAGGTTTCCATATCCTTGAGCGAAGCGCTCGGCTCCGGAATTTTACCGGAATCCCCCGAATCCGCGCGGACGGCAATTGCGGGGAGATGCGCTTTGCCGGCGGCCGCCGCTCCCGAATCGCCGAACTCGTTCCGCTCGGTCACGCACGCCCCGGAGCGGCGTCTTGCGTCCGTTTCGTGTCAAACGGAGCGGACGATCCTTCAAGAATCGGCTTGACTGGCAGAGCCCCGAACGTACAATTCCCTGCCGTTATCTATCCGGAACCAGAACGAGAGGTTGTCATGCCACTGACCATTCGCCCCTTGACTGCCGAAGACGAATCCGATTGGCGGCGCCTGTGGACCGCCTACCTGGCGTTCTACGAGTCCGGCGTATCCGAAGAGGTCTACCGTTCCACCTTCGCCCGTCTTCTGGACCCGGCCCGAACCGAGCAGAACGGACTCATCGCGCTCACCGACGGGCAGGCGGCGGGCCTGGTTCACTACATATTTCACCCCCACAACTGGCGGGTCGAGGATGTGTGCTATCTCCAGGATCTCTACACCGATCCCGCCTTCCGCGGCAAAGGCGTGGGCCGCGCCCTGATCGAAGCGGTCTACGGGGCGGCCGATGAGAGGGGGGCGCCCTCGGTCTACTGGCTCACGCAGGATTTCAACGAGACGGCCCGGTTCCTCTATGACCGCGTGGCGAATCTCACCCCGTTCATCAAATACCAGCGCTAGCAGTTTCTCGACTCCACCCCGCGGCGTATGCCGGGTTGCAAACCTTCTTCGATGTCGTCTTGTGAGTCGCGCCGAACCATTGCCCTTGAGACCGTAGCGGACAGGCCCCTGCGCCTGTCCGAGGCCCCCGTGCCTGTCCGAGGCTGTGACCAGTTCGATGCCTCCGCGCCTGTCCCTTCGAAGCGCAGCCACGGGGATGGACATATCCGGTACGGGCGGCCACGGTCGAACTTCCCTCTTCGGGAAGTTCGACGCCCCTGCAAGTGAATGCGGTTTTTGTCGTCATTCCGTATCAGGCCTTTTTCCTTTTCGCACGGCGTTTTCGGGGCTTCGGCGCCGGGCGTTCGGTCAGGAACCAGTCGAGTATCTGCTCGCCGTCCCAGCACACCACCCCCGGTTTCGAGAGGATATGCTCGAAGGTCTCGCGCACGTATTTGATCCGGTGCGGCGAACCCGAGAGGTAAGGATGCATGGCGATGGACATCACCTTCGTGGATTCGTGGCTTTCGGCATAGACGGTCTCGAAGTAGTCAATCGCCCGGTCGCGGAAGACCCGGGACTCGTGGTACTGGATCGCCATGCTCACGATGTCGTGGAGTTCGTAGTTGTAGGGCAGCGCCACCACCGATTTGCCGACCGTCGTCTTCACGTGCACCGGCTGGTCGTCGAGCACCCAGTCGCCGATGTATTCAACACCCGCCTCGGCGAGGAAATCCAGCGTCCGGTAGGTCTGGGTCAGCCCCGGTCCGAACCAGCCGCGCGGCCTTTTGCCGCAGAATTCCGTGATGATGCTCATGCACCGCTCAATCGTCTCGCGCTCGTCGTCGAGCTTGTGCATCGGCACCTGCTCGTAGGAATGGGCGTTGAACTCCCAGCCCGCTTCCAGGCAGGCCTCGGAGACGCGCGGGTATTCCAGGCAGGTGCGGGCGTTCAGCGTCACCGTCGGGCGCACGCCCAGATCGTCGAGCATGCGTTTGATGCGCCACACGCCGACCCGCATGCCGTACTCGTGCCAGCTCCAGTTGGGATGATCGGGGAGCATCGGCACCCCCTGGGGCGGGGGTATCACCATGCGCGCCATCGGCCGGACGATGTCCCACACCTCCAGCGCCAGGACGGGCCAGAGCACCAGGCGCGCGCCTTCGGGAAGTTTGAGGGGTTTGCGATCGACGATGGCCGAATAGGGCAGGCGGTCTCCGGGCCTCATGCCTTCTTTCATGTCTTGTCTCCGATTAGGTTGCGCCGGCCGGATGGAGCGGCGCGCGGTTTATGTCTTGTGCGGGCATCCTATAGCCAAGAAAGCGCGGGAGGCAACCGCACCGCCCTTCTGGCTGAGCCGGTGCGGAAGCGGAGACCCGCGTAGCCGATCATGCGTAGGGACAGGTCGCGACCTGTCCCTACAAAACCTCTACAAATCGAAATGAAGTAGGGGCGGACCGGCGTGTCCGCCCTGCGGTATTGGTTATTCTTGGGGGCGGCATAAATGCCTGTCGGCGAGAAGCCTTCTGTGCGCGGGTCGGAAATCCCTGTTTTCACGAGTTGAATAGACTTTTCCAGGTGGGTTATCAATCAGTTGCCTCTTCTTGAAGTCCCCTTGCAGATCACCATCGTTCGAGTACAACAAACGCGCGCCGCTCACCTGGGCCAGGGCGAGAACGTGCGGATCATTCGACTCGTATCCGCCCTCATTCTCGAGTTCTCTCGTCCTGTCGTCGACATCATCTTTATTCAAGACTCTCATCTTGCCTGCTTCTGCGGCCTCGCTTGCCCATAGCCTGAAACCTTCCGAACTTGCTTCAAGCTCTTCAAGAAGTTTGCCGCCGACCACGAGACGTTCATTGCCTTTTTCAAGCCAATCAAAGAATCGCTCGCCTGCCGAGGGTAGATTGGAACCGAAGACTTCATGGACAACATTTGCGTCAATGATCGCGCACATTCATCAGGTCCCTATGGCTTACTATCGCTTCCATAGAGACCGTCGTGTCTCTTCCATAAAAAACTTCCGGTAGGTAGTAGGAGCGTCCCGAACATTGCCCTCTTCATCAAGGCGGATTGAATGAATGCGGACGTCCAAGTCATCGCGCTCGAAGAACAGAATGGAAACGTCCTCGGGCTTCAAGTCCGATACGCCGTCACGCACGTCCATCCGTACTCGGCTGAGCAGGTGGTCGCCGTGTGTTTCGACGATCAGTTGGCGCTCCGGGCCGGCGACCCGGCAGAACAAGCTGCCCAGAGCCGCCTGGGCGCTCGGGTGGAGATGCACCTCCGGCTGCTGCAGCAAGAACATGGGTGGCGCATCCTTTTCCAGCAACTCGGTTATCACGGGCAGTACCTGGCTGACGCCGTAGCCCATGTCGATCAGGTTGCGCCAGGGGCCTTTTGGACTTCTTGCTCTGTCACCGGATTTTCTCACCTGCACCTGGAAGGGTTCGCTGTCTCTTTTCCCGAGGTGCCGGATGTGTATTTCATCGAAAAGGCCCGCTTCTTTCCCGAAGCCCTCAAGCGCTTTTTTGAGCCTGCTCCATCTGTTTTGGTCATGGTGAGACAAATGAGCGAGATGCATTGGAATGTAGTCGCCTTCGGGGTCCGGCGTCGGGCGCGCGGGGTCGTAAGTTCTGCGCGGCTTGGAACGAACGGGCGTGCCGGCGTAGGGTCTTGTGCGTCTGTAACGATGGAACCCCATCCCGGAAAAGATATCTCCAAGTTGCTCGATTCGCTTCAAATCCTCGTCCGCAGGCTTCGAGGGGCCTTGTGGCGAGACCCGTTCCGCCCGGTTTTTGAGTTCTTCCGGTTCGCTTAAGAATTGATCATACCAGAAGAAAAACGGTATCTGGCCATGTGTGAAGGCAGATCCGAT
>LXNJ01000095.1_pt1 | contig 58917 bp, 54 predicted proteins | sample 809081 | NCBI WGS metagenome assembly LXNJ01 (sample SAMN04870510, study PRJNA318959) | sponge metagenome | biome: sponge; feature: marine sponge reef; material: water | host: Petrosia ficiformis | place: Greece: Milos, Mediterranean Sea | collected 2013-05-29 | depth 5-7 m
CCCCTTAAAAGGCTGGACAGATTTTCTAAAACAGTTTAGGAGACTTAAATTTAGAAGATTATGTCAAAGAGAAGAACGTTTACCAAGGAGAAGAAGCTCCGAGGATAATCCCTCGAACAACTCTTGTAAGCCAGCTTTCGATATTTCTTGCTTTTTCATATCACTAAGTTAAGTGACACACTTTTCTGAACAGACTCCAATATGGTGAAACTTCTCCCAATCATTGGGCACAACGAAAAACATACCGACATTAAAATTTGTGTAACAGTATGCGTAATATTTTCTCTTCAAGGAGCGGTCAACCCTTTAAAAAATGTTACACTGGTGTAACATTTGGTGTACAAAGGAGATCGGCAGAGAACCCAGTAACTGTAAGGGTTCATGGGCTTTCTTTTTCTAATTTTCGGATGTAAAAAAATAATTTGGTGGAAAGTGTAACATTTTTCTCCTACGCGAAAACGAATCGTTTGAACAGTGGTAATCTTGACGAAAAATTATCTAAATGTTATTTTTTTATTGATCCGACCTCTACACTTTTTAGGCGTGAAATCTGATGATTTCGTGAACGTTTCATGAATAGTCATGAAACGTAGCAAATTGTTCAATGTCAATCCTCTAGGTCCGGTAAAACAAATCTACCCATCTTGAGCAGGTTTTCACGGGCATCTGCAGCGTAGCGACGCACCTTTTCGTCATTACTTTCAAGTCCCGCTTTAAGGATGGTTTTCGCCTCTTTGGTCTGAATATAGAAGTTGTCTTTTTTGACCCGCTCAGTTAATTTAAAGAAACACTCAACTACTTTAGCAGTGTGATTAGGTAACATTTCGCACAATGTTTTAAAATGGAACCCCCAGTCTTCTACTTCACATACATCCAAGACTTTGGAATATGCCCTCAATCGCCACTCAGTGTCTAAGCACTCGACTTGCAACCATGTAGTAAAATATTGGAGTTCAGTCGGTTCTTCAAATTTGAGCCGCCAGTCACAGAATTTTCTTACTCTGTCTTCTGTATTTTGGTTTAGGTGTTTTCCAGTATTCCACAAGCGATGACCTATATGGTTGAACAGATTAGCCCAATGCTCTCGTTTTTTCTTTGTTTGTTGATAGAATCGTTCAAGCAAACTTTCTTGACCTTCAAGTGGAAACATATCCAACAGGTAATAGTGGAACAGACGTTCACCTAGGACAGTAATTGGTTCATGACCACCTTGATTGCGATTTTTAATATCGCTTAGATGTTGCAGCGCAAAATTGAAATCGTCTTTAAGAATCTTAAAGATAGGCTTGCATGCCTGATTGCAGAGCACAAAACTACGAAATGCTGCCGCCCACTCGGGAAGTTTACTCTGTGGGAAAAAGTCTGATTTGTGCTTGGTCGCCCATGCTGTATCAAGACTGAAAATATAATAAAAACTTCTACCGAGGATAGCATACTCCGGCAGCGTCAAAGAGTGCTCGGTTTCAGGAGAAAAGCGCTTTTCAAGAATCGTTGTTACTTCCGGAACATCACACTCTGAATCATGCCGTCGTAACCAAACACCGAAGTTGACGAGTTCCTGTAAGGCACGACTCCGTGTGTTATTGATACCTTTGGTAAGTGGGTCATATTCATTCATGACTTTCGGATGGTTTTCATCTAATGGCCAATCATATTGTGTGCAAATCGTTTCTAAAAGTTTTGCTAATTGTTCTCGGGCAATGATCGGAATATCTACCTCCTTTTCAAGGCATACACCGATAAAGTCGCCGACTGCACGTCGCGAATTAGACCAGTTTGGATTCTCCCGAGATTCGTCGCTTCGTCTATAACCCTCGTTTTGCTCTCTATCGGGATGTGTAAGCACCCATTCGCTAAATGCCAGCCACTCATCGAGTTTGTTGAAGTTCTTTGTCTTTACATCAACCTTCATGGCCTCAATCATCGCCCGAATGTAAATGGGACGTTCAACCTTTTCTCGATTTTCCATCCAGAACCTAAGCTTATTGGCATCAGGAATGATTGATTCCTTGAAAACGGTCTGAAATTCTCCAGCAAGTGCTTCAATGTTGATATTTATAAATCCGTCATTTTTGTAAAGTTTATCTTCTTCCTCCCAATCATTTATATAATTGAGTAATACTTTGTTTGGCAAAATGGCAAGGTCTTCGGACGAGTATGGACTGCGATTAGACACCCATCCGCTCTTAGATTTAAACGGAGGATAGTCCTCATCGGAAATCTCTTCATTAGATGCCCTTGCTAATTCTTGGAAGTAAGTTTTATATTCGCCAAATAACACGGCTGCGAAAGGTGTAAACTGTCTTCGATGAAAATCACGTTGGTGTTCGTGGAAATCTTCCTCGGTAAAACTCTCACCCATTCGCTCTCGGAAATCTTCTTTGGACGGACCGCTGAAGATGGCATTGAAAATTCGTGTGCGTTCCTCTTTCGTGAGTAACGTTTCCTTGAAGTGATTACAGGCCTCGCGTATCATCTGTTGGAATTCGTAAGAGTGTTCTGACTGGTGATAATCTTTACGCCCCAGAATCGATTCTCGTATCCACGGTTTGGTTTTTTCATTTGGATATTGAGCATAAAGGTAATGTCGCAGGCGTTTGAAAATTTTCCAATGTTGGTTTTGTAGTATCTTATTCAAATCTTCAATTAGATCAGGTAATTTTTCAAACACTTCCCTGCACGCAAAGGTTAGAGTATGAACAAGCGTTTCCTCCGGATCACTGTAGTCACTGTCTGACTCATGAAGTTGTTGACACCAAAATTCAGACTGGTCTTCCTCTTTATCACGGTCTACCGGATGTGTTCGCAATCGAATCATGTTTGCAGTAGTATCCATGAGAATACGTGAAACCTGATAAGGTTCCTTTTTAGCAAGTGGATAGACCCCTTCAGATATTAAATCCCGATAATCCCAAAGGTCCAGTCGGGATAAAGGATTGGGTAAAGTATTTTGATCTGTTAATTGTGGTTTAGCGGTGAACGCAACAAGGACCTGTAAAAGTTCCAATGCGACTGATGTTTGATTTTCCGCTGTCCAGTATGCCAACAATTCCGTGTATTTATGCGGCAAAAACTGATAATCTATACCTGTATATTCAAGTATCTTGTGCTTTAATTTTTCAGACTGTTCGCCATGGAGCTGCAAAGCGATATCCAAAATCCCATCATAAACTCTTGGGTTATCAATTTTGGGAAGTTGCAGCACAAGTTCAATGGCTTCATCCGGGACTTGACTGGAGATTTTCGCCAGATAGCGGATTGGCCACCAAAAAGGGTAAATCGCATAGCCATCATCGGTTAGTTGTGTTTCCGGCGGATGTGTAAAATATCCTTTTTTCTCAAGAAAAGGTAACCACGTGATATCTGTTTTTTCGGATATTTGCGTAAAAAAGAATACAAAGTTGGCTCCTCTACGCTCAATTAGTGAAAACATACGTTCAATATCGTTCTCAGACCTATCAGGGGCCTTTAAAATCGTTTGAATTTCTTTTTGATCTTGTGCAGTTATGGGCGCAAGAAGATCAAATATCGTATTTTCCAGTTCTTTCAAGCAGTTGCTAAACTCTTCAACATCTGGATTATTGTTATGATGAGCAAATCTTTCCAATCTTTTCCATAAACGGTGTAACTGATCTCGCTTCCTTTCTCGAATCTCACTATCCAAGGAATTAACCATCGGGTCAATAGTAGCAACTGATTGTTGTATCCGTTCTCTCCGATTTGGCTGCTTATTGAGTTCAAAATAAGTTTCGATTTTTCTAAGAGTTTTGTCCAAATGCGTATTAATTTGTTTACCTTTCCAACCTTCAGAATAATGTTTTTTGTCTTTCAAAATGCGATCGTTTATACCGCGTCGCATTCCCTTGAAATCAATTGTGCCTATTTGAACATCACTTTCTTGAACGACTAGCGGGAATTTTTCAAGCAGCTCTCGTAATGAATGGGCTGCCTGTGAGATTCGGTCAGGATTATCAGGATTATATTGATTATCTAATGCGTAAAGTGCCCCCAGATACCACTGGCTCAGGGGGTGTTTTTTCGTTTCTTTACTCTGTAATGCTTCCAAAACATTCCGTTGTTGATCGGTTAGCACCAAAGGTGAGGGAACGTTAGAACTTTCAAGTGCTTGCATTACGATTCTCCATGGGTCGGTATCATTAACCTGATTCCATTTATAAACATAACATATTTTAAGTATATCACGCGCCAGGCGGAAAGTCAAGGGAGGAGTATAATTTTGGCAAAGGGGTTAGTTTTATGAGTTTTGCCAATTTTGAAGGGAGGCGCGATTGGAATCTGTTCTGTAAGGAATTAAGGGATTCTAACGGAAGTCCAGGCGGTATAGAGTGTAGGCGAGATTGTTTTACTTTGTTTGGAATTAAAAAATCCAGTTTTCTCTTTCTGTTAGGTCTACTATCTTGATGCACTGAAGGTTAAAATGGGCACAGACATCAGGAATTTTCGGTCTATTTTCGCTTTGTTTGTTTGCCTTAAATTTTTATTTGAAGATTGTGTCATAACTATTTCTGTGCCAAATCATCATCATTAACGCACCTATTATAACATTATATTAGTATCCTGTGTTTTAACGATTGACACGCCCAACAACCCAAATCGCCCGACCTCTCGCCCACACTATATGGCTAAAGATTGACCCTCTACTAACGACCAGAGTGGTTGGTGTTTAAACTAACACTCTTGCCTGACGATTGACATTAACTAACAACACAACCCGCAGGGAATCTATTCTTATACACAACCTAACCCCTACCCTCGGAAAAAGACTAAAAAAGAAGTCTCGCAAAAAACTTCCTTTCAACTTTTTTTGGGCGGCATTTTTCGTGCCCTATTCGAACACATTAAATGGTAAGGAAGGTTTTTTTGCTCGGCTCTTTATCGTCGTTTTTCCGAGGGCAAAGCCACCCACTGTGCCGGAGTGAGTAGTGACGGCCCTGGTGGCTTTGCGGTAATACCGAGTGGTCTGGATTTCGGCACCATGCGGTTTGTATTGCCAGAGCGTGTTAAACGAGCGAGCCACCACAGGGGTTGTACAGGTTCGGAATCGGTTTTGGTCTTGGTTCCTGTTATAATGTTGGTAACTGGTTGGTTGCTTCCTGATCAAAAAAGTTTCGAACCTCGTTCCAAAAAGACAGCCAATTAATACCCCCGCCCTTGCGGGGGTATTAATTGGCTGCCCGACTAGGACTCGAACCTAGACTGACGGTACCAAAAACCGCTGTCCTTCCATTAGACGATCGGGCAATTCCGTAAACGGTTGGCAAAAATACACATTTATTTATTTCTAAAACAAAAATTAAAGGCTGCTAAATTCTTGTTAAACCACTCTCAGGCAAAAGCTTTGCGCTTCATTTTTCCTAAATTCGCCACGTTCTGAATATTCAGGATTTTTAGTCAGATGAATTATACCAAGACCAACAACATCACTGGATGGGCAACCTTTGCGATTGCCGCCGTGGTGTACCTGCTCACAATTGAACCCACAACCAGTTTCTGGGATTGTGGTGAATACATAGCAACCGCCTACAAATTGCAAGTTGGACACCCCCCGGGTGCACCCTTCTTCCAGTTCATGGGAGCCTTTTTTAGCATCTTCACATTTGGTGATGTTACCAAAGTGGCCATGATGGTTAACGCCATGTCGGCCATATCGTCGGCTTTCACCATTCTATTCCTCTTTTGGAGTATTACCGCTATAGCCAAGAAGCTGGTCGATAAGAATGAAGATGGAAGTCTGGATCAAGCCAATCTTATTGCGGTAATGGGAGCCGGTCTTGTAGGCGCATTGGCCTACACATTCTCTGACTCCTTCTGGTTTAGTGCTGTGGAAGGTGAGGTTTACGCCATGTCGTCTTTCTTTGCCGCCATTAGCTTCTGGATGATCCTCAAATGGGAAGCCGAAGTGGGCAAACCCGGAGCCAACCGATGGTTGATTCTGCTCTTCTTCATGATGGGTCTGGCCGTTGGGGTTCACCTCCTGGCTATACTGGTGTTTCCATCGGTGGTCATGATTTACTACTACAAAAAGTATAAGCCTTCAAGACAAGGCTTCGTAATTGCTAGCATCACCGGAATCGTTGTTCTCGGCATCGCATTTAAGGTCATTCTGCAGTTTGTGCTGACCTTCTCGGCCAAAATGGAACTGTTCTTTGTGAACAGCCTTGGAATGCCATTCGATAGCGGAACCATATTCGCTTTCCTTGCTCTAGCAACTGCCATATACTTTGGAATTCGTTGGACAAGAAAGAAAAACTATCCACTGCTAAACACCATATTACTCGGTGTCATCTTCATGATTCTAGGGTACAGCGCCTTCCTTTCACTGGTGATTCGCTCCAACGCAAATCCCCCAATCGATGAAAACAATCCTGAAGATGCGGTAAGTCTGATCTCCTATCTGAATCGTGAACAGTACGGAAACTGGCCTATCCTTCACGGATGGTATTACAATTCAGAATTGGATCGCAGGGATCCATTTGATGACGGAAATCCCGTCTATGAGCGTGACGAAGAATCTGGAAAGTATGTTGTCGTGAACGATATGCGTCAATCCATTCCGAAGTACGACAAAAGAGGAACTTCATTCTTCCCGCGAATGTGGGACAGAAACGAGCCCAGCCATGCCGACACCTATAAAGAATGGGGACGTATTAAAACACCGGACGATCGCATGCCTAGCATGAAGGAAAACCTGACTTACTTCTGGCGCTATCAGGTTCAGTATATGTATTTCAGATATTTCTTCTGGAACTTCGTTGGACGACAAAACGACGAACAAGGTAGAGGTGGAATTTCAGAAGGAATGTGGATCAGCGGGATTAACTTCGTCGATGAAGCTAGACTAGGACCTCAAGACAATCTACCGGTGAAGTACACCCGAAATAAGGGTAGAAACCGATACTTCGCCCTACCATTCATCCTTGGGCTCATTGGCCTGTTTTATCACGTTCGAAAAAATAGAGGTGACGCCTGGGTGGTTGGACTGCTCTTCTTAATGACTGGCCTTGCCATTGTCGTTTACATTAATCAATACGCCTATCAGCCTAGAGAGCGAGACTACGCCTATGTAGGTTCTTTCTATGCCTTTGCGATATGGATCGGTCTGGGAGTACTCTCCCTCTTTGAGATACTCAAGAAAAAAGCCCCTCCAAAAGCAGCTGCCCTGGTGGTTACGGCAATTTGTTTGTTGGCTGTGCCAACGATCATGGCCAAAGAAAATTGGGACGACCACGATCGATCCAATCGATATACGGCCCGCGATTTTGCACGAAATTATCTGAACAGCTGTGAAAAGGATGCCATCCTGTTTACCAACGGTGATAACGACACTTTCCCACTCTGGTACGTTCAAGAAGTTGAGGACTATCGTACCGACGTACGAATCGTAAATCTGAGCCTGCTCAACACCGATTGGTACATCGATCAGATGAAACGAGCAGCCTACGATGCGAAACCGGTACCTTTCTCTCTAACCAAAGATCAATACCGTCAAGGCACGCGCGACATCGTATACTACTTTGACAGAGGATTGGGTGATAAACGCTGGGATGTAAAAGATTTTATGAAGTGGATCGCCAGCGACGAGAAGATTACTAAGGTTCAAACACAGGGTGGAACAAATGTAGATTTCTTCCCGGTGAAGAAACTGAACATTCCTGTGGATAGAGAAAAAGTGGTTGCCAGCGGACTGGTTGCTCCTGAGGATTCAAGCCTAGTGCCTGATAATCTTGAGTGGAACCTGAAGCGCAACAATCTATTGAAGCGCGACCTGATGATTGTTGACCTGCTTGCCAACAACGATTGGGAACGCCCAATTTACTTTGCCATTACGGTGGGAAACAGCCCAAGTGCCTTCTTGCATCTGACAGAATATTTCCGTCTAGAAGGAATGGCTTACCGATTGGTTCCCTACAAGAAATCGGATAACGATGGCCAAATGGGATATGCCCACGGAGAGGTCATGTATCAGAATATGATGAATGAATTTGAGTTCGGAAACATGGAAGATCCAAATGTATATATGGATGAAACCAATCGACGAATGACGATGAATTTCCGTAACAATTTTGCACGCTGTGCACGAGCTCTCAGAGTTCAAGGCGATGCTGTTCGGGCAGAGGAAGTGTTGGATAAAGCATTTGAATTGATGCCGGATGAATCTTCGACCTATGATTTCTTCTGCATTCCTTTAGCCGAGGAATATTATCAACTCGGAAAGAATGACAAGGCCGGTGAAATCCTGGATATCTTAACAAGTCATTACGAGCATGAGATGCGCTATTATACTGGCTTCCCTCAAGATAAAATTGGAGCCGTAAATAGAAATCTACGGCGCGCCACCCAAATCTATTCGAGCTGTGCTGGATTGGCCAGACAATATGGAGATGGCCCTCGCTTTGATGCCTATAATGCGACTTTGAATAACGTACTCGGCCCACGCTAAGCAGATCCCGGTCTAGGCCGGGATTTATATGATTTATAAAGGATACATCCCAAAATGGATTCAAGACCTGTTCCCGTCTATCCTGTTTAGGATTGAGGACTCGGAATACGTGTACTTGACTTTCGATGACGGGCCCGATCCGGATGCAACTCCTCAGATCCTAGACTTTCTAGACGCAAAGGGATGGAAAGCGACCTTTTTCCTTTTGGGATCGAATGCCATTGCTCATCCTGAATTGTTGGAGCGAATACAAAAGGAAGGTCATCTCATAGCGAATCATGGTTACGATCATATCGACGGATGGAAAGTTCGATCGAAGGAATTTTGGCAGAACGCTCAAAAAGGCGTGGAGATCCTAGGCACGCAGCTATTTCGTCCTCCATACGGTCATATCTCCATAGCCGCCTATTGGAAACGACCCAAGGATATGACCATTGTTTTATGGGACGTGCTCAGCTGGGATTTCGACCTTAAAGTGAATCGAAAAGAAAGGCGTAAAATATTGGAATCGCATACCAGAGCCGGATCAATCCTCGTTTTTCACGACACGAAGAAATGTCTCACGGCAGCCCTCGAAAGTCTGCAGGACTTAGACGAAATTCTCGCAAAGAAGAATCTAAAAATTAGACGTATGCCTTGAGCGTACTTACCAACTGATGGCTAGGAACTACACCAGACTGGTGCCAAACCGATTCACCATCTTTGTAGATTATCAAACTGGGTACACCTTGAATCCCAAGGGCATTGGCCAACCGGGGATTCTTATCGACATCGATCTTGATAATACGAACCTCATCCTTCATATTACTTGCTACCTCTTGAAGAATGGGAGCCATCATTTTACAGGGCTGACACCAGTCCGCATAAAAATCAATGAGCACAGGTCGATCACCTGAAATAAGTTCCTTAAAGCTACTCATTAGAGCGAATAATTTAACGACCATATTCCTCGGAAATCACCAACTTCATATCCTAGGGCTTTGTCATTTGGATACAAATTCGAAAGATGGATTCCCATATCGGAGATTACCTCCTCACCGACCGTTCCATGGCAATTCAAACACATAGGCTGAATCATTATAGGACTGAAATAGCGCACGGCACCTTGGCTATCTTTGACTACCATAGGTTCCAATGCTTCTCCCTCTTCATGTCGGCGAGCATATTCTCTTAAAATCAATTCCTCATAAGGATTGGGCTTGTTGTTGGGATTCCTCCACATCAAACTGGTCCGATGTACATCCGTATTGGCCAATCGGGCGAGTGTATCGGTGAGCAACAAGGCGTTGGAATAACAATAATCGGCCGCTCCTAATGGACCATATTTAGAAATCATCTTGGTCAACTGCCCTCCAAGCACACGAGTACCTTGATCCACTATTGACTTTCCACTCGCCATGTAGGCTCCCTCCTCTTCTGGAGAAACGGGCACAAAATAATAGGTGGATTCATCGATACCAGATGCACTTGACTCCTCTTCTACAACTTGATCTTTTGATTGGGTTTTTTCACCGCCATTTTGTTGACAAGCTACTATGGCAATCATAGCAAACAATGCAATCCAAATTCCTTTTTTCATCCGTTGCTTCCTTTAATCGTGTCTAAAATTAATCCGCCCATCAACATACCGTATCCGGTACTTTTCCACCATGACGACCAAATGGCGCAACCATCGATGCATCCTATTTGATGCCAATACAGCCATCCTAAAAATCCACCTATCACGGCTCCAATAGCTATTCGCTTTATTCTCATTGCTCTACAGGTATTCCAGCTTCCAACCAGCCATCAAAACCAACAGTCAAATTATACACTTCGTTAAATCCTCTTTTCTTTAACATGTCCATTACACTGGCTGATCGTCCCCTGGCCTTGCAATACACCAAAATAGGATCTTCCATATTCAAATTTCCAAGCTTCTCTTCAAAATCTGAATCGTAGTAGTTCATAAAATGAGCACCGGCAATAAATCCTTGATCCCATTCTTCTGGTGTTCAAACATCAAAAACAAAGGCATCCTCGCGCTTCATTAATTCCGCAAAAGAAACGGCATCTACATCCTTATAAATTCCCTGATCATTTGTTCGCTCAACCGCAGTATCAACCGTTTCTTCTGATGAAGATTGGTTTCCACAACCAATAAAAACAAAAACGGAAAGGGTTTTCAATCTATGAATCATAATCTGATTAATTGTGAATTAAGATAGAACCAAAATACATTCAATATTGCATTACTCTGGTTTTGATGCACAAAATTAATTGAATTGCTTACGATATTAAGTCACCTAGGTCACATAAAACAAGTATGCACATTCCTCCATTTGCAATCAGCTATGAGAAAAACTAATATTGGGCATGCCGCCTAAGACGTCCATTGTTCTTTTCATTGTTTCGATGATCATTTTGGTTATCGTTCAGGGCCACCTTCTACCAAGGACGGATTTCCATATCCTTTTCCTGCTCTGGGGTGCTTTGATTGCTTTATGGGGGTATGCTGGGCAGATTTCATTCACTAATTCCAATCGCATCATCCTATATTCCATCCTCGTACAGGCTTCCGCCCTGTTCTATATTCCGAATCTAAGCGATGATGTTTACCGATTTCTTTAGGATGGTCATCTTTTGCTTAATGGGGAGAATCCATTTAAGCAGTTGCCCTGCTATTATGCGGTCAATGAAATGTGGCAAGGAGGACTCGATCCGCAGCTTTATGAAAACTTGAATTCACCCAAGTACTATTCCGTCTATCCACCTTTAAGCCAGATGGTCTTTGTCCTTGGAGCATTAGTTGGATCCAGCTCTGCTCTAAGCTCTATAGTAGTGATGAAATCAATATTGCTTCTGGCATACAGTGGAAGTTTATTTGTGGTGCGGAAGATCTTGCTCGAACAAGGGCGATCAGAAACAAAAGCTGATTTGGTTGGCTTTTATGCCACTACTCATTATTGAGTGGATTGGAAACCTCCACTTTGAAGCAATCATGGTCTTCTTTCTATTGCTTTCTATTTGGAAATTGCACCGCAAGAAATGAATCAGCTCGGCCCTTTATTTCGGACTAGCGGTATCCGTCAAGCTTATTCCATTGATTTTTCTTCCATTTATTGATTTTTCTTCCATTTATAATTCGGCGAATAGGATGGTTGAAGTCTCTCATTTATGGTTTGATCGTCCTGGGTCTTTTCATTGGACTCTTTATCCCCTTTAATCATCCACATCTGTATGCAAACTTTACGGACAGTCTGGACTTGTATTTCCGTTCATTTGAATTCAATGGAAGCTCATACTATTTGGAACGATCCATTGGAACCGCTTTAGTCGGATACAATCCCATTCATTGGATTGGCCCCATAAATTCCGTGCTGGTTTTACTGGGGATATTGTTCCTGGCTTTTCGAGAGAGGGATGCGAATTTGAATTCACTGTTCATCCAAATGGTATTGGCGCACAGCATTTATTTATTCTTTGCTACCACGGTGCATCCTTGGTATTTGAGTTTAACGGCGGTGCTGGCAATATTCACCAATACGAGATATGTATTTCTTTGGTCGGCTACCATCTTACTGAGCTATGGAGCTTACAAAATAGAAGGTGTGCGAGAATCTACTGTATTGCTATTGCTTGAATACGTGCCCGTTTTTATACTCTTGATCCTTGATAAAATGGAAGGTCGATTTAAATCGATTTCAACCGGCTATATTTAATGTCGTAGAAGGCCACAATTCCAAATCCAAGGGAAAGAAGTGCATGATAGGGAATCATCCCATATTCCTCCGCCTGTATACCTAGATACAATCCAAATGAAAAATAAAGGAAGAGCGAGAGTTCAAGTAAACTAAGCCATGGAATAGATCGCCCTAAATAATAGCTGCTCTTTATACTTCCATTATCATCCATCAAACGAAATTTAGGTGTTCGAATAAAAGGAGTCTTTATGCCTAACAGCCCTTGACCAACAGCGATGCTATTGTGCAAACTCATACCCATACTTACGGACAGGAAGGCTGGAAATCTCCAAAGAAACGATCCCGGTTTACCCACTTTTCCATCAGATCTGCTTTTAAACGAATTCCAATAAAACAAAGCGAGTATTCCCAAGCTTAATACGAACAATCCGCCCAGTATGAACAAACTCGTCCATTGAGGACGGTCAATTTTAATCTGAAGGATCGGAACACTCAATAGCGCCGCTCCCAATACCGCTAAAAAAACGGTACTATTCAAAAGATGAAAACTACCGTGCACCTTGGTCCAAAAAGGAAAATCCTCGCGCCATAAGCTTGACAAATTCTTCCTTGCACATTCTGCTGCTCCTTTGGTCCATCTGAATTGCTGCGATTTAAGTGAAGGCATATGCGCTGGTAGTTCTGCGGGAACACCTTCTTCCTCTAAAAAGATAAACTTCCATCCTTTCATCTGTGCCCGATAACTTAAATCTAGGTCTTCGGTCAAAGTATCACTCTCCCATCCTCCAGCATCCTCGATGCAGCTCTTCCGCCATATCCCTGCCGTGCCGTTGAAGTTCATGAAGTGTCCAGCGACATTCCGAGCTTTTTGCTCGATGCTAAAATGGGCGTCCAAAGCAAAAGCTTGCAGTTCGGTAAGCAAACTGTTGGAGCGATTCAAATGCCGCCATTGTGTCTGAACCATTCCAATCTGATCATCCGTGAATTGAAGCAAAGTTTTTCTTAGAAAATCCGGATTGGGCAAGAAATCGGCATTTGTCAGCCGGTTGGCATTTGATAAAGCGCCAGCTTTAAATCCCTCCCTTTGATCCCTACGTATATGACGAATTTGAAATCCTTTTGCCCTCCATTCCCTCACCTTAACTGAAATTAGCTCGGTGGTATCTGTACTATCGTCCAGAACCTGAACCTCAAAACACTCTATGGGATAGTCCAGCCGCATACAGCAGTCAATTAGGTCATTGACCACATACTTTTCATTATAAACGGGAAGCTGCACACAAACTTTCGGGAAATGCTCAAGCTTTGTTCGAACATGATGGGAAGAAAATTTCTTGTAGATACGAAATAGATCGAATTGGATAAGACTGTACATGAAAATAAACAACAAGAGTAGGCCGTATATCACAAGAACAAGTAGCATCCATAAACTCATGTACCGAGGTATCGAAAAATCGTAAAAAGGATTTTATATCCTGCTAAGATCGTCCCTTTTATGGTTCCAGAAGCTTTGGACGTGCCAATTCGCTTTCTATAGCTCACGGCAACCTCGGTGCAGTTCAGTTTCATCTTAGCTGCTTTCAGTTGCATTTCAACGGTCCATCCATCGTTCTCATCCTTCATGTCCAGACGAATCAAGCTCGAATAGGTAATGGCCCGGAAGGGACCTAGATCGGTGAAACGGACCTTATAAAAAGTCCATTGCAAGGATGTCGCTAGCCAGTTGCCAAATCGTTGTGGGGTGGTCATGCTACCCTTCCCAGAAACACCTAAGGACCTCGATCCAATCACGAGTTTGGCTTCTCCATTCACAATAGGTTCAATTAGTAAAGGAATCTCCTCCGGATAATCGCTATAGTCTCCGTCCACGAAAACGACTATGTCTGGCGGTGTAGCAGACTGATTGATCCGATCCATCGCCTTTAGGCAGGCTTTTCCATAGCCTCTCTGAGATTCATCAACAAGCACAGCTCCAGCTTCACGGGCTTTAGTAGCTGTTTGATCTGTACTTCCGTTGTTGGCGACAATAATATCTCGTACAAGCCCAGAAGGCAGATCACCAATGACCTTCGCGATACTATCTTCCTCATTGAATGCAGGAATAATTAGATCGACTATTGGATTAGAAGGCAAGAAAACAGAGATAATGAAGACAGCTTAAAATAGCCCTCTTACTTAAAGGCAGGAATTCCAGTTACGTCCATTCCAGTAATCAGCAAATGAATGTCGTGGGTTCCTTCATAGGTAACCACAGACTCCATATTCATCATATGACGCATGATAGAATACTCACCGGTGATTCCCATTCCTCCAAGCATTTGTCGTGCTTCACGACCAATTTTAAGGGCCATGTCCACATTATTGCGCTTGGCCATAGAAACCTGAGCAGAGGTTGCCCGGCCTTCATTCTTCAATTGACCCAAGCGCCATGTCAGCATTTGAGCTTTGGTGATTTCGGTAATCATCTCAGCCAATTTCTTCTGTTGAAGTTGAAAAGATGCAATCGGCTTCCCGAATTGGATACGCTCTTTCGAATATCGCAAAGCGGTATCGTAACAATCCATTGCTACACCGATGGCTCCCCAAGCAATACCATATCGCGCACTGTCCAAACATCCTAGTGGAGCACCCAGACCGCTCTTGTTTGGAAGCAAGTTCTCTTTAGGAACCTTGACATTGTCAAATATTAACTCGCCCGTAGCTGAAGCTCTAAGAGACCATTTATTATGCGTCTCAGGAGTAGTAAATCCTTCCATTCCTCGTTCCACGATCAATCCGTGAATGCGACCTTCTTCATTCTTGGCCCACACCACAGCCACATCGGCAAATGGGGCATTGGAAATCCACATCTTCGCTCCATTAAGCAAATAGTGATCACCAATATCCTTGAAGTTAGAGATCATTCCACCAGGATTCGATCCATGATCCGGCTCCGTAAGGCCAAAACATCCCATCCACTCACCCGTGGCAAGTTTTGAAAGATACTTTTTACGTTGCTCTTCGGATCCGTAGGCAAAGATTGGATACATCACCAAAGAAGATTGAACAGAACAGGTGCTTCGCACACCAGAATCGCCTCGTTCAATTTCTTGCATCATTAAACCGTAGGACATTTGATCCAATCCAGCTCCACCATATTCGGCTGGAATATATGGCCCAAAAGCTCCTATTTCTCCTAGTCCATTGACCAGTTGTGTTGGAAACTCGGCTCGTTGACAGTAGTCCTCAATAATGGGTGAAACTTCACGCTTAACCCAGTCGCGAGTAGCGTCACGGACCATTTTATGTTCCTCACTTAAAAGCTCATCCAATTGATAATAATCCGGTGATTGAAAAAGATCAGTTGCCATGCTCAAACTTTGAAATTTCGAACAAATGTATTGGTTTTAGGTTCAAATAAGTATCTTAAACAGGAATTAAAATAGATCGCATATGAACAAGAAAATTATTCTAACTGTATTTCTTTTCTCCCTACTCTTATTGGCCTCTTATAATCCGGCATTCACGAATGCGGGCGGAGCTCCGGCAGGTAAAGCGGGATCTCCAGGGGATGGCGCTACCAACTGTTTGCAATGCCACAGTGGACCTGGGCTCTCCAGTCAAACCATGAGCGTTACAATTAATGGAGTAGACTCCTTATCCTATTTGGCGGGTAATACTTATGACATAGTGGTAACCATTGATGCCATGGGAAGCACCTTCAGCAAAGCAGGATTCACCATTACTGCAGAAAAGTTTGGAACAACTTCCAAGGTTGGAAATTGGATTGGATCCAGCGAAACGCAAATAACCGGAGGTACACATGTGACGCATACTAGCAGCTCAAATACGCCTATGGGCAGCACCATGAGTTGGACTTTCCAATGGACGGCTCCTGCCGCTGGAACCGATGATGTAAAATTATATGCTGCTGGTATTGTTGGAGATGGAGATGGAAGCAATTCTGGAGACATTATGGTTTCTAAGGTTGCCCATCTTACGGAAGATGAAGACTCAAGTATTGAAGCCTTGGAAAATCAAATCAAGATTTATCCGAATCCGGCATCTGAAATAGTTAATGTCATTGATGCAGGCGAGCAGCTGGATTACGAAGTGTATGATTTAAAGGGACAACGCGTGCTAAATGGAAGCAGCAATTCGGCATTGCACACTCATAAACTAAATGTTTCCGATTTGGAAGCTGGTTTGTATATCTGCAATATGATTGTGGATGGAAAGGCATCCATCCGTAAGAATTTGGTCGTTATCGATTAAAGAGTTTATCGAAACTATATTTTCCTGGACCCATAAAGAAAATGGTCAGGAATACAATTAAGGATTCAAGGGCATGGGAGGCTTCTCCTATGCCCGTTCCTGTTTGTAAGTGATATTGAGCCGCAACCAGCATTACAAAGGCAAGTAGCAAAGCATTCCATTTGGTAAACAATCCCACGGCAATAAAAATAGCTCCGGCAAACTCAACAAGAGAGGCCGAAAATCCCCAGAAGATGGGCCAGAAGTCTATTCCCAGATACTTCATTTGTTCACCCAGCCATCTCCAGCGTTCCTCTCCACCGCTAATTTTTGGCCATCCATGCAAGAAGGCGAAACTTAAGCCCATGCCCAATCGCAAGAGCAGTAGTCCTGTGTTTCTGTAGTAAATTCCTTTTCCTAAAATTGACATCCGGATAAATGTAGAAAATATTTGAAGTGCCTGCCTAAGCCAACTACCTTTGTTGCATGGAAGGGCTTCCTCTATTACATAGCGAACGTGATTTCGTCACTATAATTTTAATTCTCGGCTTTGGAGTGATCGCCTATGTGCGTACCACCTATCCGGTTCGTTGGTCGTGGGTAATTAAAGGGGCCTTCAGTAGGGGCTCGCAATTGGAGCGAGACGATAGATATTGGCTCAATAACTTCAATGCCTGGATGTGGATCGTTTTCCTAATTGGAACGGGTAGCTACGCATTCATTTTTCAGACCTATTATCCCATAGGAAGTGAGCAGTCCGTTTTTTCACAACTCTTCACCTTTTTGGGCGGCCTGGCAGTCTATTACTTAATCAAGTTCGCTTTCATTTATTTAATTGGGGTCCTCTTCCGCATTCCTAAAACCATATCGAAACATACCCAACTTCGATTTACATCCATCCATTTTGGAGGGATTGTTTTTCTTGCATCGGTGGTTCTTGTCCTCTTTTTACCGGTAGGAAATAAGCTTGCTCTTCAGACAGGAGGTATCATAGGTCTAGTTCTCCTGATTTTCGGATTGTTACGCCAACTTTATCACTTAAGTAAGGGTCGTGTAAAGCTAGTTTGGTTTTATATTATTTTGTACATTTGCACGCTCGAAATAGCGCCTTTACTTTTCTTCTTCGAAATGGGATTGAAGGTTTAGTAGGCAAGTAGAATCGATAACTGAAAAGATTCATGAAGGTAAAGACTATTCTCGTTTCGCAGCCGGAACCAAAAGGAGAGAATTCTCCATATATGGAACTGAGCAAGCGCCAGAAAGTGAAGATTGATTTTCGTCCTTTTATTCACGTAGAGGACGTTCCAATCGCCGAAGTTCGTAAGAGCAAGATTAATCCTGCCGATTATTCAGCAGTGATTTTGACGAGCCGAAATGCGGTTGATCATTTCTTCAATCTCTGTAAAGAAATGCGGTATCAAGTCCCGGACGACTTGAAGTACTTCTGTATGAGTGAAGCCATTGCGTTTTACCTTCAGAAATATGTGGTGTATCGGAAACGCAAGATTTATTTTGGCAAGTCTCGTTTTGAAGATTTGATGCCTTTGATTAAGAAACATAAGGACGAATCATTCCTTCTTCCTTCATCAGACATCTTAAAGCCAAACATTCCAGAGAATCTAGAGAAGAACAAAATCAACTATACGCGCGCCATTTTGTATCGCACGGTTTGTAGCGACCTTACTGACTTGGCCAATGTATATTATGACATCCTTGTTTTCTTTAGTCCATCAGGAATTAAATCGCTCTATCAGAACTTCCCGGAGTTCGAGCAAAACAACACTCGAATTGCCGCTTTTGGACCAACAACTTGGAAGGCGGTAGAAGACCACGGACTTCGTTTGGACATCAAAGCTCCAAGCAGCCAAGCCCCTAGTATGACCATGGCCTTAGAGCAATACATTAAGGAAGTCAATAAGTCGAAATAATATTTATTACCTCTACGATTTAGAAGGGTGGCTGATTGATTCAGCTGCCCTTTTTTTTCGATATTCGTAACTTAGATGAAAGAACGATTGAACTTTCCGAATTCCGAGCGTCTCAAAAGCCGTAAGGACATCGAGTTGTTATTTCAGGAAGGCGAGAAAGTTAAAAAGTTCCCCATCCTGCTCGTTTACAGATTTGTTGAAGATTCGGAAAAAAAAGTAATGTTTTCCGTTTCAACGCGAACCTTCAAACGAGCGGTGGATCGCAATCGAATCAAACGGCAGATGCGAGAAGTATATCGCCTGCATCGAAAAGAATGGTTCGAAAACGAAACAAGGGGGCTGCACTTTTGTTTTATCTATCTAAGTCGGGGAAAATTGGAACTGGGAAGAATAAAGGAGAGAATAATGGACGTAATGAGCCGTTCCAATATTAACTACACAAACACAGAAACATGAAAAAAATCGTACGTACCACCCTGATGAGCCTGGGTTTTCTAAGCTTAATGGGGATCGCCGTTTTGACTTCGGCCTTTAGTGGAAGCTACTTTGAGCTGTCAAAGCAGCTCGACATTTTCACCACTTTATTTAAAGAGATAAATACCTATTACGTTGATGACGTAGAGCCCGGTGAGTTAATGAAAACGGGTATTGATGCCATGCTTGAAAGTTTGGATCCATACACCACCTACATCCCTGAAAGTGAAATTGAAGACTTCCGTTTTCAGACCACTGGAGAATATGGCGGGATTGGTGCCATCATCCGTAAAAAAGAAGATCTCATAGTTATTGCGGAGCCCTATAAAGGAAGCCCGGCCGATCTAGCTGGTCTTAAAGCCGGTGACATATTGTTAAAAGTAGACGGAAATGAAGTAACGGGTAAATCAACTGGACAGGTAAGCAAAATTCTTAAAGGGGAAGCCGGAACCACGGTGAAAGTCAAAATACTTCGAGAGGTTTCTGGAGAAGAGTTTGAAACGGAGTTTGAACGTGCCGAAATACAAGTAGAATGCGTGCCCTATTATGGTATGCTCAATGAAAACACCGGATACATTCAACTTACCAGCTTTACAGACAAGGCCTATAGAGATGTACGTGCGGCCTATAAAGATCTTACGGAGAACAATGAGGTTCAAGGTGTAGTGCTCGATCTAAGAGGAAATCCTGGCGGATTGCTTCGTGAAGCAGTGACCATTTGTAATCTGTTCATCGATAAAGGAGAAGAAGTTGTATTTACCCGCGGAAAGATCAAGGAGTGGGACAAATCGTACAAAGCCTTGAATCAACCTTTAGACAAAGAAATGCCGATTGCTGTTTTAGTGGATCGCGGCTCTGCCTCTGCCTCTGAAATTGTTTCTGGCACACTGCAAGATTTGGATCGCGCGATAATCATTGGGACACGTACCTATGGAAAGGGATTGGTTCAACAACCAAGACAATTGACCTACAATGCACAATTGAAAGTGACCATTGCTAAATACTATACACCATCAGGGCGCTGCATTCAAGCCATCAATTACGCCGAACGCGAGAAGGATGGTAGTGTTAAAAAAATGCCCGATAGCCTGCGTACCGAATTCAAAACCCGAAATGGTCGAGTGGTACTTGATGGCGGAGGTATTGAGCCAGACTTGGATATCGAGGATGAAACCTTCAGTGACATCCTGAGAACCCTAGTTCAAAAAAGTGTCATTTTCGATTTCGCCAATATCTATGCGTATGAAAATGCTGATCCTGTAGATGTGCTAAGTTTTGACATCAGCGATGAACTCTATGCCGATTTCGTAGAATTCGCGAAGTCCAAAGATTTTACATTCTCAACGGATACGGAAAAAGCACTCAAAGACCTAGAGAAGGTGGCTGAGTCTGAATCCTATTTAGAAGGGATTGAAGAACAGCTCATTGCCATGCGCGCAGCACTGGAAGTTGAAAAAGAGGACGACCTAAATCGCTACCGCGAGCAAATAAGCCGCTATATGCGTTCAGAGATTGTACTTCGTTACCATTACAGAATTGGTCAAGTGCAAAACGATTTGCAGGACGACCCTTATGTGGAAGAGGCTATAAAGCTTCTTGCCAACAGCGATGTATATAATGAAACCCTTGCGATTAAATAAACTTGCAAGACGATGTTTGGGATATAAGAGATAAGAATAGGCTGTTCTTTTACAGCCTGTTTTTTCTTTGTGTTAGTTTACCATTCCAGTGCTTCCTCCCCCCGAGTTATGGATTTGGGGTGTTGTTTCTTGGTTGGTTGTTGCAATCGGGATGGAAGGCCAAAATGGACAAAGGATACAAATGGGCATTCTTCGCCTTTGGTGCTTTTGTTGTTTTCGCTACGGTTTTAGAGCTCATTCAGTCTTCGGCTTTTCAACAAGGGTTTAGGCTCATGCCATTGCTTCTCATTCCCCTATTTATCGGTGGAGGGTCAATCAGCAAAGAACAATTCAAGTTGACCCTTGTCGGATTTGCCATTTCCTGCAATCTGGCCTTGCTTATTGACGTCTTAATTGGGCTCGGAAATGTCTTTGCACATTTAGATAATTGGGATGTTGTGCCGGCCTGGAATCATCTTTTCTATAACAAACTCAGCTTCCTGATTCCAAATCAAGCGCATTACTTTGCGCTCTATCTAACCCTGGCCTTTTTCATTTCCTTATCACAGGCCAGTAATGGATTTAAAGAGTGGAAGTTACGTCCCGTATGGACGATCTCAAGTGCGTTACATTTAATTGGTTTAGGCCTTCTTGCAGCCCGTGCCCAATTGCTTGCTTTTGCCATTGTTTTTGTTGTTTTCCTACTTGTCTTGTCTTACCAAACCAAGAAGGTAAATACGATCGTTTGTCTGTTTGTTGTTGCCGCAGCCATCTTGAGCACCGTGGTTCTCGTCTCTCCACGCACCATTCAGCGAATTAAAGAGGCCAAGGAGAATATCGCCTTTACAGATGCCGACAAACAACCACCAACCCGTCTTTACATTAGGAAAGAGGCAAAGTCACTGATCGATCAGCATCCTTTCTTTGGGGCTGGCATTCATGAGGCCTATCCTAAACTATGGTCGCGAGCCAAATCGGAAGTGTCGCTTCTTTTGAAATCGACCGACTACATTCAAATTTCAAAAAGCGATCATCCCTTGCGGCATGAATTGCTTTCTGATTTATTAATGGAGGCTGAAAATGAGATGATCCTCCATGAACAAGATCTCTTTTGGTCAGGACGTAAGGACAATACCGTTCTCATTCAAGAAGAGAATAGCACAACTGGGCTCTATAGAATTAGCACTCGAGGAAACTATAGAAAGCGTGGAGGGCTTCAAGTATTCGATGGCAACCAACGCATTCTTGGAATTCGAGATGCCCTTTCCGACCCCATTTCGAGTACTCACTTTTTTGCAAGTAGTGGCGGTCGATTGGAGCTGCGGGAGGCCCCTTGGGTAAAAAACGAAATTATCATCGATGATTTATGGGTGTTTACATACCCTGATCTCCACACCAATGGCCATCCAGTCCCTCCGGCCATTTGGACGGCAGCGGAGACCTATTTGCACCATTTGCTCAGCCACAATCAGTTCATCGATTTATTATTGCGGTTTGGATTGATTGGATTCCTATTGTTTATGGCAGGAATACTCAGCATTATTATAGATGCAATTAAGAAAAAGAAAGTGCTCTTACTTTTGCTTGTAGGACTCTTGGGAATTAGTTTTCTCTTTGAACATATGCTCGCTCGACAAGCGGGAATATTCTTTATTCCACTGTTTCTATTTCTACTACTCAAACATGAGGAACCTCAGGTTTAGGAAGAGATATACGTCCGATGAATGCGCTTAGAAATTGAAGTGAGCACTTCATAAGGGATGGTCCTAGATCGCTCGGCAAAGTCGATTAATTGGTCGGCAGTTTCAAAAATCACTACTTCGTCTCCTTCTTCGGCTACAATATCAGTGATATCAATCATGCATAAATCCATGCACACTTTACCTACGATGGGACAAGCCTGACCATCGATATACACAAGACCCACTCCATTGCTTAAACTACGCGGAATCCCATCGGCATAGCCCAAAGGTAAAGTCGCAATCCTCGATCTCCGCTTAGTAGTCCACGATCGACCATAGCCCAATGACTCTCCTTTTTCGATGCTTCGAATTTGTGAAATACTTGCGCTAAAACGAACACAGAGATCTAGTTGTTCCTGCATTTTTTTGGAAGGATCTATCCCATACAGACCTATTCCCAAACGAACCAAATCGTACTGATGATCTGGATACATGCTAATACCACTCGAATTGAGCACATGAATGCGGGCATCTTCCGCAACGAATTCCAAGGACTTCTTCATTAATACGAAACGGCTAAGCTGATTCTCTGAGAAACTCCTCTCCCCAGGATTTTCGCTGGCGGCTAAATGGGTAAAGATCGACTTAACCTTAACCGTGCTCGTCTTATTCAATACATCGCCCAGTTCTTCCAAATCATCCTTTCCAAAACCCAATCGATGCATTCCGGTATCCAATTTCAAATGAATGGGATAATCACTTATGGCTTCTTCCTCACACGACTTGATAAACTCATTAAGCATCCTTAAGCTAAAAATTTCGGGTTCCAATTGATTTTGAATCAATCGGCCAAAGGATTCAACTTCTGGATGCAAAACCAAAATAGGCGTGTCAATTCCTCGGTTCCTTATCTCCTTTCCTTCGTCTGGATAGGCTACCGCCAAATAATCAATGCCTTCCTCTTGCAATACTTCCGCCACTTCGATTAGACCAGTTCCATAACTAAAAGCTTTGACCATGGCCATGACTCCAACATCTTCATTGCATACCGCTCGATAGGTACGGAGATTCGCCCGGATGATTCCCAAGTCGACTTCCAAACTGGCTGGATGATCCTTTAATTTGAGTAATTGTTCAATCTGCTCAAAACGAAACACCCGTGCTCCTTTAAGTAAAATCAATTCATCGCGAGGTGGGTTTTTCCTGAAGTAATCAAGCAAGTCGGCTGTATCGCTAAAGAAAAGAGTCTCCTTTGGAAAAAGTTCTTTCTGCGTTTGAAATTCATACCCGACCAAAGCAATTCTATGAAGTGGTCGTTCAGAGAGAATGGAGGCCACATCTCGTACCCAAATGTTGGTTTCCTTTCCTGTTTCCTTCAAAGAAGATAGAACGATCATGCGTTTATCGAAGCTACTGCTTCGGTATAGTAAGTCAATGGAAGATCTCAGGCTATCGATATCGGCCGTATAAACGTCGCTAATTATACGGCATGAATTACGACCATCGACCTGTTTTCTCCTTAATTCAAGTGGATGGAGACGAAGGACTCTGGCCTGTAAGACCCCAGGTTTAACGCCTTCTAATATTCCAATCATCAATGCATAAACGAGATTGACTATCTCCGCTTGGTTGTTCATTAATTCTGGAAGCAGAAACGAATAAGACGTCTGACTTCCTTGAATGCGTAAATCTTTCCGATCCTCGTTCCACTCCACTTTGTAATCCGCATCCTCGTGGTCAAACGCCCAACGCATGGATCGCTCTCTACCCAAAAGAGCATCCACCTCCGCCCGAACTTCGGTGTCATCCGATTGATAGATCAACTTCTCAACACCGGTGAACAGTTTCAGCTTCTCTTGAATCTTTTCCTTCCGATCAGCGAAACCCGCATCGTGAGGGCTCCCTATGGTACACAACAATCCAAAATTTGGCTTGAGAATGGCCTCTAATTTCTCCATTTCACCTTTGATCGAAATCCCGGCTTCAAAGACGTTCAGGTCATTTTCAGGTTTCGCCGCAAGTACAGAAAGTGGAACGCCCAATTGAGAATTAAAACTTCCTGGGCTTCGTCCGAGATGAACACTTCCATTCAATAATTCATAGGACCATTCTTTCACCGTTGTCTTTCCAAGACTTCCTGTGATGGCCATTACGTTGCCATCAAATTCATCGCGCCGAGCACGAGCCAACTGTTGAAGGGCCTTCCAGCTGTCGTCCACCACCAAAACATTAAGCCCTTCGGTAGACCCAACCCATCGCTCCACCAAAAAATTGGTATAACCGCGATCTATGAGCTCATGAATGTATCGATGACCATCTCTATTTTCACCCTTTAAGGCTACAAATATGCTTTCGGAGGGTGGGGTATACTTTCGACTGTCAGAAAGAAAAAATGAAACCGATTGATCGGGCCGATCAATATGATGTGAGCCATCCTTTAAGACCTCGGCAAGCCAAGAAATTTTTAAGGAATTATTCCTTTCCATCTTGTTCCATTCGTTCAACAAAGCTAGAACGGTCAAGTGGTTCGTATTCGTCTTTTTCTCCCAGCATTACTATGGCATCGTCGCTGCTTTTGCGAAAACTGTAATGCGCGAGGTTTCCTGTTTCCTTGCAAATGGCATGCACCTTAGTCACAAATTCCGCCGTAGCCAATAGGTTGGGCATTGGGCCAAATGGATTCCCAAGATAATCGAGATCAAGGCCGGCTACAATTACCCTTGCACCTTGATTCGCCAATTCATTGCATACACGAACAATATCATCATCAAAAAACTGCGCTTCATCCACCCCAACTACATCAAACTCATTTGCAATTAGAAGGATCTGCTCAGCCGAAGGAACAGGTGTCGAAGGAATGGAATTCTTATCGTGAGACACGATCAAGGCTTCGTCATAGCGCTGATCCTTCTCTGGCTTAAAGATCTCCACTTTTTGACCAGCAATTTGTGCTCTACGCAATCGTCGCATCAATTCTTCCGTTTTACCGGAGAACATACAACCAGTGATGACTTCAATCCAGCCACTTCTGCGATGAGCTCTTTTATTCTGTTCCAAAAACATCCTTGGGAAGGCTTTCCGCAAAAATAGCAAAAGGAAATACAGGATAATCTAAAAACGTTTTCAAACGGAGAATAATTTGCTTTCGTTCTCCAATTCATAAAATGATAATTCCACTACATTTACATAGATGAACGACATGAATATTCAAAGACTTAAGCAAGAGATCAAGCAGCTTATTGAAGAGTTGAATTATCGTACCGAGCAGAAGTCTGCCGATGAACTGATTGAATTGAGTCAACGACTATTTCGTGCTTGCCTTCAGTTGGAAATTCACGAAAATGCCGGACACGACTCGTCTAGTTCCGAAGAACATTCAAATCCCATTCCTTCGCCTCACATTGATGCTCCAAAATTTGAAGTAGAAACCAGCTTTAGCACAGCCATTCCGCTTCATGAAGAGGATGAAGAACATGAAGAGGATGAAGAACATGAAGAGGATGAAGAAGAAAAGGACTCTAAACCTGAGGAACTCAGCGATGTTCATGTGGAGGAATCAAATGAAGAAAAATCGATTGCCGAAGCTCTAAGTCCAAGTTTGAATCAACGCCTATCCAAAAGGATTATGGTCGATTTCAACGATCGTTTCGCCTTTGTGAATCAATTGTTCGATGGAAACCAAGAAGACTTCAATAGTGTTATCTCGCAACTGAATACCATGGGTAGTTATAAGGAGGCATATAACTTCATTGAGAACATTGTGAAGCCCGACTACAACTGGAAGGACAAGGAAGAGTATGAAGAACGATTTCTTGCATTGATTGAAAGGCATCTGAGTGAATGAAGCCACACCTAATCATTGTACCCACTCCCATCGGAAACTTAGGAGACATGAGCATTCGGGCCATTGAGGTTTTGAAGGAAGTTGATGTGGTCCTAGCCGAAGACACACGAACAAGTGGACGCCTATTGCAACATTTTGAAATCGAGGCCAAACTCCGTGCCTTTCATATGCACAATGAGCATAAGAAGGTGGACGTCTTGGTGGACGAGATGGCTGCAGGTACTCAAATGGCCTTGGTTTCAGATGCCGGTACGCCCCGCATCAGCGATCCTGGATATTTACTCGTGAGTAAATGCCTAGAAGAGGGTTTGGAGGTTGAATGCCTGCCTGGTGCTACCGCCTTTGTTCCGGCCTTGGTTGTGAGCGGATTTCCTACCGATCGATTCAGCTATGAGGGTTTTTTACCTCAAAAGAAGGGTCGACAAACGCGCATCAAGGAAATTATAGCCTCCGATAGAACCACTGTACTCTATGAATCTCCTCATCGGGTCGTGCGCCTTTTGAAAGAATTGATAGAATTGGGAATTGAGGATCGACCCCTATCGATTAGTCGAGAATTGAGCAAGAAATTTGAGGAAACACGAAGGGGAAGGGCGATTGAGCTATTGAGTCATTTTGAAAACACGGATGCACGAGGCGAATTTGTATTTGTCATATCCGCTCAAAACAGGAAAAAGAAATGAGTCCCGATCCAAAATTACAATTGGACCTCAACGGATTCAAGAAAAATCCGTCGCCCTATATCATCGCCGGTCCGTGCAGTGCTGAAAGTGAGGATCAGTTGCGTAAAACGGTAGGCCAAATTTTAGATGGGTCCAATACCATTACGGCCATACGCGCTGGTATTTGGAAGCCCCGAACCCGACCAGGTCATTTTGAGGGAATTGGAAGTCCTGCATTGAAATGGATGCAAGCCATTCAAGAAGATTTCAATATTCCAATTATTACCGAAGTAGGAACGACACGCCATGTAGAGGAAGCTCTAAAGCACGGATTTAAACATCTTTGGATTGGGGCTCGAACCACGGTTAATCCATTTTACGTTCAAGAATTATCAGAGGCTTTCCGTGGAGCTGATGTTACGGTCATGGTTAAAAATCCTATTCACCCCGATTTGGGTTTATGGGTAGGGGCAATGGAACGCATCAATGCGGCTGGGGTCAATTCTTTGGCCGCCATTCACAGAGGTTTTTACAGTTCCGATACGGAAACTTACAGAAACGATCCAAAATGGGAGTTGGCCTTGGAACTGAAGCATCGAGTGCCTGATCTACCAATCATTTGCGACCCAAGCCATATTTCGGGCAGAAAGAAATACATATTGGAAACCTGTCAGACGGCCTATGACTTGGACATGGATGGATTAATGATTGAAACCCATTACCACCCCACAAAAGCTTTATCCGATGCCGAACAACAAATTACTCCCGAAGAACTTCACGATCTCTTGGATAAACTCATATTGAGGCAATCGAAACTGCAAGACCCGAAAAAAAATCAATCGCTAGATTCTATGCGGGTTGAGATCGACGGTGAAGATGAACGTTTATTGAATGTGTTGATTGAACGCATGAAAACCGTTGATAAAATTGGCGGCTTTAAGAAAGAAAACAATCTGACCATCTTCCAGATCGATCGGTGGTATGAGATTATTTCATCCCGAAAACTGCAGTCGGAGGAATTGGGACTGGATCCTAAAATGGCCGATGAGATATTTAGAATTCTTCACAAGTATTCCATCCAGCGACAAACGCGAATTCTCCATGACAAGAGCGATCAACAAGACTAGACATGGAATTTCGTTGGCGCATTAAAGAATCACCCGATGAGAATACATTGGATACCCTCGAGAAAGACCTAAAGCTCCCTAGGGCCGTATGCCATATTCTCTGGCAACGCAACATCCGAACATTGGAGGACGCAAAGCTTTTCTTTCGACCTAAATGGGAACATTTGCATGATCCTTTTCTAATGAAGGACATGGATAAAGCCATTGCTCGAATCCTTTCAGCCATGGATCAAGGCGAGAAAATCATGGTCTTTGGCGATTATGATGTGGACGGCACAACGGCTGTTTCTGTTCTATCGCAGGTGCTCTCCGATCTCGAGATGGATATCATTACCCACATCCCGGATCGATATAAAGAAGGTTACGGACTAAGCAAAGCTGGAATCGATGAAGCGATTGAACAAAAGTGCAGCATTTTAATTGCTTTGGACTGCGGTGTCAAGGCCGTTGATTTGGTTGATTATGCTGTGAAATCCGGATTGGATGTGATCATCGGAGATCATCACACGCCTGGGAAAGAACTTCCTCCGGCTTTGGCCATCTTGGATCCTAAGCGTAACGATTGTGATTATCCCTACGATGAACTCTGTGGGTGTGGAATTGCTTTTAAAATAAGCCAGGCACTCTTTAAGGAGTTGGGATATGATGAGGAAAAATTGAGCGCTCAATTGGATCTGGTTGCCTTGGCCATTGGAGCCGATATTGTTCCCATTACTGGCGAAAATCGGGTTCTCGCTCATATGGGCATGAAACAATTAAATGAGTCACCAAGACCTGGTATTCAGGCATTTATGGAGCTCACAGATTCCTATGGCTCGATGAGCATCACGGATGTGGTCTTCAGGATTGCGCCCCGTATTAATGCCGCAGGACGAATCGATCAGGGAGCACTTGCCGTTGATTTACTGCGTGAAATGGACTTGGATGCCGCTAGAGAAAAAGCGAAAGTGGTTCATGATCACAACAGCTCACGACAACATATTGACCGAAACATTACCGAATCTGCCTTGCAACAAATAGTTGATGAAGGATGGGAAGATCGTTCGAGCACAATGGTCTATAATCCTGATTGGCATAAAGGAGTCGTGGGAATTGTAGCTTCTCGATTGACGGAGAAATACTATCGTCCGACAGTGGTATTGACTAAAAGCAAAGGTGTGTTGGCTGGATCGGCACGGTCCGTTTCAGACTTTGATCTGTATGCGGCCTTGGATGCATGCTCCGAGCATCTCATCCAATTCGGCGGGCACAAATTTGCAGCAGGCATGACCTTGAAGGAAGAGAAATTGGATGATTTCAGAGCGGCCTTCGAGGAAGTGGTACAGGAACGCATCGAGCCCTACATGAAACAAGCTGAGATTGTGGTGGACATGGAAATAGACTTGGATGAAATTGATGGTGATTTGTACAAGAATCTCAACTACTTGGCTCCTTTTGGACCGGGAAATCCACGACCGATTTTCGTAAGCAGGGAGTTGAAGGATACGGGATATGCCAAACACGTTGGTGCTGACGCTAGCCATTTAAAACTCTGTAGTTATAGAATTGGCGGACAACATTCCATTAACGGAATTGGATTTAAGCTAGGGGATCGATTGGACATTGTAGCAAATTCAAGCTTCAATGCTGCGTATCACTTAAATATTAATGAGTGGAATGGGAAGCGCAGCTTACAGCTCGAAATAAAAGATATAAAAGAGTAGTGAACGGAACTAGACCACTCTTCCGAGGTCTGCATTCACTTTAGCCCGGACCTTATTCAACTGGTTTAAATAAGAAATCACAGAGGGATTTAGTTCTTCTGTTTTACTCAAAAGCTCATGACTTTCTTTGAACATATTGAGGAGCTTAATACGTTTAAACCGTAAGAGTCGGGTGGTTACATCCTTACTCAATCGAGAGGCAATTGTCGGAGGAAAAATCCCTCTCTTTTCCCAATTCTTACTTATCTCATGACGCTCACTTAGAAGGTCAGCAATAATATTCTGTACTCGATCCGATTCATCGCGTAGGAATTCTGAAGCGGTCAACAGCCTTCCTTCATCATAGGCCGTTTCATATTCTTTATAAATCCAATTAAAATCGGGGTCAACAAACTCCATCTGATCCACTTTCAAATCCTCCACCACTATATTCATGATGTAGGATTCATAGTTTTCCTCTTCCGAAGATTTCATCTCCACCGCCTGATCCCCATATTTTAACAAAAGTTCAATCAAACTCCTCTCTTGCACATGGAGTTCGTCCACCACAACTTTTGTTGTCTCCTTATGGACCACCACCATTTCACCTTCTTGCAGAGGAGGGCTATTTTTTCTGAAATCTTCATTGTGGTTCTTTCTTCGTATACGACTAAGCTCCTGAACCAAGACCTCTTCCTGCATTTCAAAAATGCGGGAGGTTTCCTTGACATATAAGTCACGGGTGATTAAATCTGGGATCAATGCAATGGACTGCAGTATATCCTTGATCAAATTTCCTTTTTTGACCGGATCACCGCCGGTCTCTTCCAACAAAAGATGGGTTTTGAAATGGATGAAATCTTCTGATCCAGCAAGGAATTCTTCCAATTTCTCAAATGTCCGACGAGAGGCGTAGCTATCCGGATCTTCACCTTCAGGAAAAAGGGTCACGCGAACATTCATCCCTTCCTTTAGAATAATATCTATTCCTCGAAATGAAGCTCGTATTCCAGCAGGGTCTCCATCAAATAAGATGGTTATGTTGCTGGTGTATCTTTTTATTAACCGAACCTGATCCGGAGTGAGGGCCGTACCTGAGCTCGCTACCACGTTTTTAACTCCGGTTTGATGCATTCGAAGAACATCGGTATAACCTTCAACCAGGAAGCAATTGTCCTTAGACACCATCTCTTTGCGAGACTGAAATAGACCATATAAGACCTTACTCTTATGGTAAATCTCTGACTCCGGTGAGTTCAGATATTTGGCGGCTTTTACATTACTTTTCAGAATTCTACCTCCAAATCCAAGCACACGACCAGATAGGTTGTGAATAGGAAACATCACTCGACCCGCAAAGCGATCAAATAGACTTCCGGTATCACGTTCAATCGACAAACCCGTTTCAACCAAATACTCTTTCTCATATCCCTTGGAAACCGCCTCCTCACTGAAAGCTGTACGCTTCTCGGGGCTATATCCCAATTCGAACTCCTTTACGGTCTCATCCGTAAATCCACGTTCTGCAAAATAACTGTAACCAACAGCCCTACCTTCACCTTCGGTCATTTGCGACACGAAATAGTCACGAGCAAACTGATTGATTAAATAAAGGCTCTCACGTTTTCCGCGTGCCTTGATATCTTCAGGAGTTTCCTCTTTCTCCTGAATCTCAATATTGTACTTCTTTGCCAAATAGCGAAGGGCTTCTGGATAGGTGAAGTGCTCATGCTCCATGACGAATTTGACCGCATCACCCCCTTTTCCAGTACTAAAATCTTTGAAAATTTGCTTGGCCGGACTCACCACAAAACTTGGCGTCTTCTCCTGTGACCATGGGCTTAGAGCTTTATAATTGGCCCCAGCTTTCTTCAAGGGTACAAAGTCGCCTATTACCTCTTCAATTCGAATGGATTCATAAATACGATCGATGGTCTCACGCTTGATCATCGGTCCCGCTCAACAACGTAGTTTACTAGAATCTCAAGGCTCTTTCTGGCATCATTCTCAGGAAACTCATGCAGAACCTCCAAAGCCCTATCCCGATACTCCAACATTTTTGAAGAGGCGTATTCCATCCCGCCTTTTTCCTTGACCATGCGAATCACTTTAGCCACACGTTTAGAGTCTTCCGAATAATTCTTCACCGTCTTAATCATAAACTTCCGATCCGGCTTATCAGCTACATTCAAGGCATAGATCAACGGCAGTGTCATCTTCTGCTCTTTGATATCAATACCGGACGGCTTGCCCGTTTTCTCGCTATAATTATAATCGAAGAGATCATCTTTTATTTGGAAGGCTATTCCGGCCAGTGTTCCAAACTCATGCATTTTTTCAACTTCTTCTTTTGACCTTCCCACCGAAGAAGTTCCTGCTGCACAACATGCTGCAATCAAGGTGGCTGTTTTCTGTCGTATAATTTCGAAATAGATATCCTCTTTGATATCCAATCGACGCGCTTTTTCAATCTGTAAAAGCTCACCTTCGCTCATTTCTTTTACAGCTGTGCTAACAATACGAAGTATGTCGTATTCTTCATTTTCAACCGCTAGCAGCAATCCTCGCGACAATAAATAATCGCCTACCAAAACGGCAATTTTGTTTTTCCAAAGAGCATTTAAGGAAAAGAATCCTCTGCGCATGTTGGCATCATCCACTACATCGTCGTGAACGAGGGTGGCTGTATGAAGAAGTTCAATTAAACTTGCAGCTCTGAAAGAGGCATCATTGGTATCTCCAAACAACTTGGCCGAGAGAAAAACGAACATGGGACGCATTTGCTTTCCTTTTCGCTTTACGATATAATGCGTTATCCGATCCAGTAAAGGCACCTTGCTGGCCATGGAGGTGCGAAACTTAGCCTCGAAGGCCTCCATTTCTTCTTTAATCGGTTGTTTGATGAGCTCGGACGTCCGCATAAGGGAATCAAATATACTATTTGATGGTTATTTTAGTCGGCAATTTCAGCTGTCTTATTTTTATTCGCCAACTGACCGCAGGCCGCATCAATATCCTGTCCTCGGCTACGTCGTATTCGAGCGATTATTCCATTTCTATGCAAGCTCTCTTGATAATTGTCAACGACTTCGTCATCGGCTTGTACGAACCTGGGATCATCAATAGAATTGTACTGGATTAAATTCACCTTGGACGGAATGCGCTTACAAATAGCGACCAACGCATCAATATCCTCTTGTTGATCGTTGACCCCTTTCCAAACAACATACTCAAAGGTGATCTTTCGTTTGGTTATGCGATACCAATACTCCAATGCTTCGGTTAAATCTTTAAGCGGGCTCTTCTGATTGAAAGGCATAATCACATCCCGGACTTCATCGCGGGCACTATGGAGGGATACCGCCAAATTAAATCGCACCCCATCGTCTGCCAATTGTTTGATCATTTTAGGAACACCAACTGTACTTAAGGTGATTCGTTTGGGAGACATTCCTAAACCCTCTTCAGAAGTGATCTTGTCCATGGCGGTTAGCACATTCTTGTAATTGAGTAAAGGCTCGCCCATTCCCATAAGAACGATATTCGTCAGCGAACGATCATAAAACTGTTCGCTTTGCTCCCGTATAACCGCAACTTGATCAAATATTTCATCGGGATTCAAATTGCGCATACGCTTTAAACGAGCCGTAGCGCAAAAAGCACAATCCAGACTGCAACCCACTTGTGAGGAAATACAAGCTGTAATTCGTTTTTCTGTTGGTATCAATACCGATTCAACCACTTTCCCATCAAACAAACGAACCGCATTTTTTACCGTTCCATCGGTACTGCGTTGCATTTCATCGACATGAATATGGTTGATCACAAACTCGTTTTTGAGCCGATCACGCAGACTTTTAGACAGATTGCTCATCCGATCAAAGTCTTTCGAAGCCTTATTCCAAAGCCATTCAAATACTTGATCGGCCCGAAATTTCTTTTCGCCTATGGATTCAAAGTACTCTCGTAAGTCCGTTCTGTCCAAGGCCCGTATATCGCGTTTGTTTTCCATAGAAAGCTGCAAAGTTACCTAAACCAAAGGGATGATTACATTTGGGCATGCGTTATCTGAAAGCAGATAGAATTTTTGATGTAAGCGGGCGGTTCAAAGAAAAGCTCGTACTTATATTGGATCATAGAGGTGAAGTTTATGATATCGTTCCTGAAAGGGAGGTGTCCGAGGAAAAGATTGAACATCATAAAGGATGGTTGGTCCCGGGATTTGTTAATGCTCATTGCCATTTGGAGTTGAGTCACTTAAAAGATGTCATTGCACAAAAGGAAGGGCTCGGATCCTTTATTCAATCGGTACAAAGAAACCGACAGCATGAAGAAGAAATACGGACAGAAGCCATTCGAAGGGCCGATCAGGAGCTCAAAAGAGAAGGGGTTGTTTTGGTTGGGGACATCTGCAATGACGACAGCTCATTTCAGATTAAAAATGAATCTTCTATTGAGTATTACAACTTTATTGAGCTCTTTGGCTTTGACCCTAATAATGCCGAAGACCGGCTTAACTATGGTCGCAGCTTGCTGAGCAAATGGAATGGTATGAACCCGGGTAATCGAGGCAGCCTAGTTCCTCATGCCCCTTATTCAGTAAGTAGGAAGCTATTTCAAAAAATTGGTCAAGAGTGCTATCTCGATGGTTCAATTGTGAGCATGCATAACCAGGAAACAGCCAGTGAGAATGAGTTTTACTTGAAGGGAAGCGGTGAATTAAAGGATAAATTGGAAAGTCTGGGGGTTGATTTCGGTGACTGGAAAGGAACTGGTTTCCGGTCGACCGCTAGTGTGGCTCATGAAATTCAACGATGCAACGATCTCCTTTTGGTCCACAACACGTTCTCTGAGGCGCAGGATATTGACTGGGTACTTAACTATACGGATCGTTCGTGGTGGTGTACTTGCCCAAAGGCCAATTTATATATTGAAGATCGTATTCCCGACTACAGATTTTGGTTGGAAAAGGGATTGAGAATTGTGGTGGGAACCGATAGTTTGGCCAGTAACAATCGACTATCCATTGTTGATGAGCTCAACACCATAAAAATGAATGCTCCCTTTCTTGAAATGGAAGAACTATTGAAATGGGCAACCATTAATGGAGCAGACCTATTCGGCAAGAAGAATCTGGGCAGATTTGAAAAAGGATCTAAGCCAGGAGTAAATCTTATTCAGCTAAATGATGGTCTCATCTCAAGCCTCGAGGCACTTCATTAAGGCCTCAGCAATGGCTAGATCTCTAGGTGAAGTAACTTTAATATTATTCTCATCCCCCTCTACAAGATCGATGGCATAGCCCATTTTTTCGACCACAGAAGCATCATCCGTGAAATCAGGACGGAAGGTCTGATCGTAGGCTGTCATAATCCACTCTCTTTGAAAACACTGAGGGGTTTGAATGCGGCGTACCTTTGATCGATCGAAATGAGCAAATCCATTCTCCCCTTCAATTCGAATGCTATCGGTCGATGCAATGGCTGGAATAGCCGATCCATTCGATGTCGCATGCTCGATGCATCGCTCTATGAGATCCGTACTTAGCAATGGTCGTACACCGTCGTGAACACCAATTACGGCGGCATTGGCAGAGACCGCATTCAATCCATTTTTAACAGAAAAGAATCGTTCCTTCTCTCCCTTAACGAGTGTATGAGGATGATTGAACGAATATTCATCACAGCATTTCTCCCAAAAAGAAAACTGATCCTCGGGTAAAACGAGGACCAGTTCCATAGATTTATTCGCGCTAAGTAATCGTTCTAAAGTGTGGATTAGAATGGGTTTGCCATTCAATAAATGAAATTGCTTGGGGAGCGAGCTCCCGAAACGTTTGCCAGAACCTCCGGCAACCACCACCATAGAAACAAGGTGATCCATTTAGATAATCAACATGGCATCACCATAGGTATAGAAGCGATACTCTTCCTTCACAGCAACTTTATAGGCTTCCATCAACAAATCAAAACCAGCAAATGCGGCCGTCATCATCATTAATGTAGACTTTGGCGTGTGGAAGTTGGTGATCATAGAATCGGCAATCTGAAACTGATATGGAGGGAAAATGAACTTGTTGGTCCATCCACTAAACTCATTCAAGTATCCTGCTGTTGACACAGAACTTTCTGCGGCACGCATTACCGTAGTCCCAACCGCACAAATTCTCTTCTTCGAGTCTTTGGCGTTGTTCACAATGTCGCATGCATCCTGCAATACATGAATTTGCTCGGAGTCCATTTTATGCTTGCTCAAATCTTCAACCTCAACTTGGCGGAAAGTTCCTAATCCAACATGTAAGGTCAACTCGGCAAAGTTCACTCCCAAAATTTCCAAACGCTTCATCAATTGCTTGCTGAAATGCATTCCGGCTGTTGGAGCAGCAACCGCTCCTTCATGCTTGGCAAAAATGGTTTGATAACGTTCTTGATCCAATTCTTCAACCCCACGCTTGATGTACTTAGGAAGAGGAGTCTCTCCCAGTTCGTATAATTTCGAGCGGAATTCATCATAGGGTCCATCAAACAGAAAACGCAATGTTCTACCTCTTGAGGTGGTATTGTCAATTACTTCAGCAACTATACTATCGTCATCACCAAAATAAAGCTTATTTCCTATTCTAATCTTCCTGGCCGGATCTACCAACACATCCCATAGGCGGTGTTCTTCATTCAATTCACGAAGCAAGAAAACTTCAATGCGGGCACCTGTCTTTTCTTTATTACCAAACAAACGGGCAGGAAAAACCTTGGTGTTATTCAACAACATGACATCACCATCGTCAAAATAATCGATGACATCTTTAAATAATTTGTGTTTAATTTTTCCGGTCTCACGGTGTACGACCATCAATCTTGACTCATCACGAACATCCGCTGGATACTCCGCTAAAAGTTTCTCTGGTAGGTCAAAATTGAAATGTGAAAGTTTCATCTTCATAGCTTACGGGCTTTGAATATTAATAATTAGAAAGGCCGGCAAATATACGTTCTGGAAACCCCCTTTGTCAAGTAATTCCCGAAATAGTCTGATAAACCACTAATAACTAGTCCAGTTCACCCGCCAATATAGCTTCTGCCCACTCCTGCGGACTTCGCGCTTCTATAACAGAAAAATTACCGCTTTGTGTTCTTCTCAACTCGGTCATATAGGCACAACTATTCAGTCCAAGGCCAATATCTCGAACAAGCGAACGAATGTAGGTGCCTTTGCTGCACTTCACTATAAATGCAATTTCAGGGAAGTTAGATGCATCAAGCTTCAATTCATAAATATGAATCCGACGTGACTTAAGTTCTACTTCCTCTCCTTTACGGGCAAGTTCGTAGGCTCTTTTACCATCCTTTTTAACTGCCGAAAAAATAGGAGGAACCTGATCAATCTCCCCTTCAAAAGTCATCCTGACCTGATCAATAAGTTCCTCGCTAATATGATTGATCGGCATAGATACATCCACTTCGGTTTCAACATCAAACGAAGGAGTGGATTTTCCAAGAATTAACTTGCCTTCGTAAATCTTGAACTGTTCTTGAAATTCCGGGATTCGCTTTGTAAACCGGCCAGAACAAATGATTAGCAATCCGGTGGCCATTGGATCCAAGGTGCCGGCATGTCCAACTTTTATTTTTCGGGTATCTAAGTGTTTTCGAAGCGTATTTCGAATCTTCGCAACGGCATCAAATGATGTCCATTCCAGCGGTTTGTCTACCAGAAATACTTTGCCTTCATGAAATACGGATGGAAAATCGCTCATAACCAAACGGAGGCGATAGCAATGATCCCTACCACCCAACAATAAATAGAAAATCCGGTTAGCTTCGATCGTTTAACCAAGGCTATCATCCACGTACAGGCCAAATAACCCGAAACAAAAGCAGCCAAAAACCCTATGATTAAGGGAAGACTTGATCCAGCAATTACTATATCGCCTTCTAACAAATCCTTTAAGTCCAAAATTAGTTTTCCGAAAATCAGTGGGACCACCATTAAGAATGAAAATCTTGCCGCCTTCTCCCGGTCCACGCCCAACAACAATGAAGTCGAGATTGTAGCTCCAGATCTCGAGATGCCAGGAAGGATAGCTATGGCCTGTGAAACACCAATTATAAATGCTCGCATGCCATCTACTTTGCGATCTGTCTTTTTCACACGATCCGCATAAAAAAGCAGGAATCCAGTTAAGAGAAGCATCAGACCAACCAATAGGATTTGACCAGTAAAGAGAGCCTCAATTTCATCTTCCCACATTAGCCCAACAAAAACGGCAGGGATCATCGAGAGGATGATCAATCCAATAAAAGATCGCTCTTCATTCCCTTGAGATTTCAAACTATTGAAAACCAGGGAGCTTATGTCTTTTCGAAAAACAACGATGGTCGATAATGCGGTGGCCCCATGAACAAGCACAGTAAAAAGCAAACCCTCTTCGGGTAGTGCCTCACTTCCCATCAGGGCTTTGGCCAATTCCAAATGTCCACTACTAGAAATGGGTAAAAACTCGGTAAGACCCTGGATGATTCCTAAAATCAGGGCTTCCAGAATACTCATTCAGTATCTTGTTTCGGGCGGTACATGATGGCGTAAACTTCGATAGCAAAGCCAATTAAAATTATTGTAGGTGCTACCACAATGCGTTTTGAGCTAAAAATCTCTGGATTAAACACATTGGGATCTTCAGAACCACCGCCTATCATTAATATGTATCCTATGGCAAGAAATGCAATTCCAATCAACATCAGAATGTAATTCTTACGCACAAAAACAAACCCTTTATCTTCATTTTCCATCGCTAGAGGTATAATTGATCCGTATTCAAATTCAGGTATTTCCGTACCGCAAAGAAAGTACATACCCAAGATATAATTAGGCCCAAAAGTACAACACCACCATAGATGATGACCATTGTTTGCGGGTCACTTAATACTTTTAATTCTGGCAAATTTCTCCATCCTAAATAAAGTAGTCCACTTAGCATACCTAAAGATAAGATGGAACCGAAAAATCCAAGTTGCAAGCTCTTTATTAAGAAAGGTCTCCGAATGTAGCCTTTCGTTGCCCCAACCAACTGCATGGTTCGCAATAAAAAGCGTTTGCTATAAATACTCAATCGAATAGATCCGTTAATTAATCCAATGCTCACCAAAATAAATAGGGAAGAAAAAACCAACAAACCCAATCCAATTTTCCGAATGTTCTCATTCATTAATTGCAACAAAGAACGATCGTAGTATAATTCTTCAACAACGGCCTGAGCTTCGAGATTGGAAGCCAATTCATCCAAATACTCTTCATTGGCATAATCGGCACGTAGGTAAACAACGATGGAATTTGACAGTGGATTAAATCCTAAGAAGGATACGAAATCCTCTTCAAGCTCCTCGCTTAAGCGCTCGGCGGCTTCATCCTTACTAACAAACTCTGTTTCTTTAACATATTCATGAACATCAAGCTCTTTTTGAAGCTGCTTGATTTCCAAATCCTTGGCTTCAGGGTCCAATAGAATGGTCATTGCAAAATTCTCTTTCACATGATCGCTGATACGTTTTGCATTCAACATCAGAAAGGATAAAAGCCCCAACATGAGTAATACCAAACTAATGCTCACAACCACACTGAAGTAGCTGGAACGGAGTCTTCGTTTATTGAAATTGTCCAGTTTAGACGCCATAACTCAAATAAGGTTGGCAAGATACAATTTACCTCAACCCATATGCTTTAAGAAAATCATAATATTCACAACAGGCATTGAATTATGTAACTTCGCAGCGCTTAACAAATAGGCCCCCATGGAGTACAATTTTCGTGAAATAGAGCGTCGCTGGCAGAAGCGATGGAGTGAAGAGAAAACCTTTAAAGCTGAGAATCATTCAGAGAAGCCGAAATTCTATGTCCTTGACATGTTTCCTTATCCTTCAGGAGCAGGCCTACATGTAGGTCACCTACTGGGATATATAGCCTCTGATATCTATGCTCGATACATGCGTCATCGTGGATATAATGTTCTACATCCTATGGGCTATGATTCTTTCGGATTACCTGCGGAACAATATGCCATTCAAACGGGTCAGCATCCTGCGGTGACCACCGAGCAAAACATTGCTCGTTATCGAGAACAGCTCGATCGCATTGGATTTAGTTTCGATTGGGATAGAGAAGTAAGAACCTCGGAGCCATCCTACTACAAATGGACACAATGGATCTTCAAACGCCTGTTTACACATTGGTATAATACCGATGTCGATCATGCACGTCCTATTGAGGAATTGAAGGCACTCTTTGAACAAGGGGGAAGTGTTGGAATTAAGGCACAAAAGGAAGAACACGATCCGTTCACAGCAGAGGAATGGAAAGGATTCACCGAATATCAGCAGGAGTATATCCTACAACACTATCGTTTGGCTTTTCTAGCAGATAGCTGGGTAAATTGGTGTCCTGCCCTTGGAACCGTTTTGGCCAATGATGAAGTAAAGGATGGACTTTCTGAACGCGGAGGGCATCCGGTGGTTCAAAAAAGAATGCGTCAATGGTCATTGCGAATTACTGCATACGCCCAACGATTATTGGATGGCCTTGATCATATTGATTGGCCAGACGCCTTGAAAGAGCAACAAAGAAATTGGTTGGGCCGATCTGAAGGTGCACGTGTATTCTTTGAGGTAGAGGGTCACGATGAAAAAATTGAGGTGTTCACTACACGTCCTGACACCCTTTTTGGGGCTAGCTTCATAGTATTGGCACCTGAACATGAATTGGTCAATAAAATTGCAAGTTCCGAATACAAGGAAGAGGTAGACCAATATGTACTTGAAGCTGGTCGTAAGAGCGAACGCGATCGTCAGGCCGACACCAAATCGATTAGTGGAAAGTTTACCGGAGCCTATGCCGTGCATCCATTTACAGGTGAGTGCTTGCCGATATGGATTGCGGACTATGTGTTAGCAGGGTATGGAGTTGGAGCGATTATGGCGGTGCCGGCGGGAGATCAGCGCGATTGGGATTTTGCAAAGCATTTTGGAATTGACATTCCAAACATTTTTGAAGGAGTAGACCTCAGTGAAGGAGCAATGGACTCTAAGGAGGCCATACTAAGCAATTCGTCCTTCCTTGATGGACTTTCTGCAGTAGATGCCATTGGTCGGATGATTAAGGAGTTGGAGTCTATGGGAATTGGTGAAGGCAAGGTGAACTTCCGCCTCCGCGATGCGATCTTTAGCCGCCAGCGGTATTGGGGAGAGCCATTCCCGGTGTTTTTTGAGGGTGAGCTTCCTCGACTACTGGAAGACAAAGAATTGCCTCTTGGATTACCTCAGGTAGACAAATACTTACCTACGGAAGATGGTGAGCCACCTTTGGCACGTACCGAACAAGGAGCTTGGCCTATTTTGAAAGGAGATCGAATGGAATACAACACCATGCCTGGTTGGGCGGGATCTTCCTGGTACTTCTTAAGATATATGGACCTGGATAATACCGAACAATTGGTTGGTTCGGAAGCTGAAAAATACTGGCGATCTGTAGACCTTTATATCGGTGGATCGGAACATGCCACTGGGCACCTACTCTATGCTCGTTTCTGGCAGAAATTCCTCTTCGATTTAGATTTGGTAAGCGAGGAAGAACCTTTTCGTAAGTTGATTAATCAAGGGATGATCTTAGGGACTTCGACTATTGTATATCGAATCAATGGCACAAACACCTTTGTTTCCAAAGGATTGAAAAACGAACATGAGACCACCGCTTTGCATGCAGATGTAAATATGGTGGATGGAGACGTCTTGGATATCGAAGCCTTTAAAAATTGGAGGCCAGAATACCATGATGCCGAGTTTATTCTTGAAGATGGCAAATATCATGTGGGGGCTGAGGTCGAAAAGATGTCCAAAAGATGGTATAATGTGGTTAATCCCGATGATATTTGTAATGACTACGGTGCAGACACCTTGCGGATGTATGAGATGTTTCTAGGTCCTTTGGAGCAGTCCAAGCCATGGAACACAGCGGGAATAAGCGGGGTTCATAATTTCTTAAGGAAGTTCTGGAGACTCTACCACAATCAGGACGGTTTCTTTGTGAGCGATGAAAAGGCCACGGAGAAAGAATTGAAAGTGTTGCATACAGCCATTAAAAAAGTGAATTCAGATATTGAGGACTATTCCTTTAATACTTCGGTCAGCGCCTTTATGATTTGTGTAAATGAATTGCAAGATTTAAAATGTACGAAAAGGGAAATTCTTGAACCACTGTGCTGTTTGCTTTCGCCTTTTGCTCCTCATATTGCCGAGGAGATTTGGTCGGAGATGAGTGCAGACACTAGTATAAGTACGGCACTTTGGCCTGTACACAACGAAGACTATTTGGTTGAGGCCAGTAAGGAATATCCTGTGATGTTTAATGGTAAGTTGCGTTTTAAGCATGAGTTTGCATTGAGCATGAGTCAGCAAGACATCACTTCAATCATTCAATCGGATGAACGAACAACGAAATACCTTGATGGCAAGCAGGCCAAGAAGATCATCGTCGTTCCTGGAAAGATTATCAATGTTGTTTTCTAACAGTAAAAGTTCTCTTTAGCATAGCCTTTGTATTTTGGCAAGCCTTTTGAATTGATCTAAGAAAACATCTGGATCATGAAAACGCGCTTATTTAGAATTATGCTTTCACTTATTGTTGGATTGAATCTGTTCGGAATCGCTCAGGCAAACTTGGACACCATAGCAGTTTCGGATACCACCGACTATTCCTCTATGCGTTCGTTGGAAAATGAGGCCTTTGATTCCGGAGAGTTCTTGAAGTACCGAGTTCATTACGGGTGGATCAATGCCGGAGAGGCTTTCGTGCAAGTGAGGAAGAAGCAAGAGCGCGGTGCACGTTCCGTTTATCATATTCATGGCGAGGGTCATAGTACTGGAATGTTCCGTTGGGGGTATAAAGTCGATTACATTCTCGATTCATATGTAGATACCGAGTCCATGGTGCCATGTGAGTTCGTTCGGGATGTTCGGGATGGAGGATATGAACTCTATCGCGAGATCAACTTTGATCAGCTCAATGAAGTTGCTTATACGGATGGAGACACCTTTCAAGTGCCTGCAAACGTACAAGACCTCCTCTCCGCCTTCTACTATAGTCGTACGGTGGACATGAGTAATATGTCCATTGGTGACACCATATCAATTCCTACTTTCTTGGATCATGAGATTTTCCCGCTTATCTTGGTATACAGAGGAAAAACCGTAGTGGATAGTGATTTAGGAGACATTGATTGCTTGGCTTTTCAACCCATCGTTCAAGTAGGACGTGTTTTTAAAGAAGCCGAAGGAATGACCATTTATGTTAGCGATGATGCGAATAGAATTCCGGTTCAACTGAAATCTGAGTTGATGTTTGGATCAGTTAAAATAGACCTGACTTCGGCCAAAGGATTAAAGACTCCACTGCGAACCCATTAAATAGCAAGGAATTATCTAAACTCGACTTCTGAGTAAAACCCATGTCCCAAACCTATCAGTTCGTTCAAGATTTTAGGAAAATCGTCGAGCATTTTGAATTGCGCGAAGACGGTTTATACTATAAAAAGGAAAAGAGAGAGCTGCTTCTTAAATGGAGTGCTTTCTCTTTTGTTCGTTTGAGGTATTTCCCGGGAAGAATTAAAACCAATCAATACGAGTGTTTAATAAAGGTGAATAACGGGATGAACCTAAGAATTTCATCGGTCACCTTTGAGGGTTTTGGCAATTTTAAGGATCAAGTCGATGACTATGCCGAGTTTGTGCGTGCTTTAATAGAGCGTATTTGGAAGGAGAATCCAGAAACTGAAATTCAATTTGGCCATTTTGCATCGCGTTTTACTTTTGGACTCATCTCTCAGCTACTCATTTTTGGAACATTAGGATGGGGGGTATTCACCCTACCCATTGGTGGTGCAAGCGTATAGTTCCGATTACTATATATCATCTTCTTTATACCGTACTTGATTAAATACTTCATTAAGAATCGGCCCATGAAGGAGAATTTGTCCACCTTGGACAATGTTTTACCCAAATAATCGAAAAAAACAATTTTATATCTTTAAACTCAATCAATCCAAATCCATTCAGTCATGAATAAATTACTTAAGAATCATGGATTCTGGGGCATCATTATTTTGATCGCCATGGGATTCATCGTTTCTGTTGTCATGAAAGATTCTGCACCATGGGTACTTGGCGATGCCGAACATATGATCTTCTCGATTGTGTTTAGTTTGGTGCCAGGTCTACTTTGGCTCTATTTCTTTTACACACAGGACAAGCATGAACGTGAGCCTAAGCATTGTATGCTCGGTGTGTTTGTGCTGGGAATGCTACTCGGTTATTCCTTCTCTTACCCAATCGAACCGTTCTTTACCGAAAGCCATGTTGGCTCCAGCTCTCCTGTAGTTGAGCTTCTTTGGGCAATACTTGTATTCGGTAGCATACAAGAACTCACTAAATTCTTGGTCGTACGCTATTCCGTATACAACAGCAAGGAATTTAACGAACCTGCCGATGGCTATGAAGATGTACTGGTTGAAGTTGAATTAACTGAGACCGATGCCTTTGTCATCACGATGCAGAAAGCGAGATAATTTTCATTCACATAAAATTGTGAATACGAACGGGGGCAATGCCCCCGTTCTTTTGTTTTAGCAAGTATATTTGCAAAGTTGAGGAAGGACAAATGAAACGTATTCACCTATTATTTCCATTGATATTGATCAGCCTGCTATTGGGCTGTGCCAACGAGAAGACCGTTGAAGAAGCGGAGGTAACCATTGGGGAGCCGAAATTGGCCTACGGCTTGGAAGTGGATTCTTTTATTATTTATCAGGATAAAATTGGAAAACAGCTCTTCGCAGAAATTTTGCTTCCACATGGCATCGGTTATCCGACCATTGACCGTATCTCCAAAACCGATAAGGAATTATTCGACGTACGCAGATTAAACTCCGAAAAGAACTACAGCCTATTTTGCTCGAAGGACTCTGTTGAGAAAGCCCAATACTTTGTTTATGAATACGACCCCATCAATTATGTGGTGGTTGATATGCGTGATAGCATTCAAATTTATCAGGGCGCAAAAGAAGTGGAAATTCGAGAACGAGTAGCTTCCGATGTCATTTCAAGTTCACTCTGGAACACCCTCCAAGAAAGCAAGCTGAGTCCGGCCCTAGTTATGGAGATGTCCCGGATTTACGCCTGGACCATTGACTTCTTCAGGATTCAAAAAGGAGATCGTTTCAAAGTAATTTTTGAAGAAAAGTTTGTGGAGGATGAATTTGTTGGCATTGGTAAGGTCAAAGCAGTAGAGTTCATTCATATGGGTGATACCTGCAATGCTTTCTTTTTCCAGGATGAATTCGGCGATTATTTTGATGAAGAGGGCAACAATCTTAGAAGGGCATTCCTAAAAGCTCCTGTTGAGTATTCCAAAATTTCTTCGAGATACCAGAAGAATCGTTTTCACCCTGTTCTCAAGAGATACAAATCGCACCTGGGCACAGATTATGCCGCTCCGCATGGAACCCCGATAGTTTCTACCGCAGATGGAATTGTAATCGCTGCGTCATACACTAGTGGTAACGGAAATTATGTAAAGATTCGTCACAATAGTACCTATACGACTCAGTACCTGCATATGAGCAAATTTGCCTCTGGAATGAGAAATGGCATCCGCGTTCGTCAAGGTCAAGTTATTGGGTACGTTGGAAGCACGGGTTTGGCAACAGGACCTCACGTATGCTACCGCTTTTGGAAGCGTGGTGTACAAGTGGATCCTTTTTCTCAAGATCTTCCTACAGCCGATCCAATTACAGCTGAAAATGCCGATGAATTTGATCTGCTTCAAGATTCCCTAAGGAACATATTATCGGATATACAGTATCCCGATGAACTTCAAGAAGAGGTTACTACCGAGATAGCTGCAGAGCTTTAAACGGTTTAGATCGTATACCCGAGCAACTCGTCCACAGTAATTCGTGAAACAGAATGATAGTTCGGTCTCGCTTTCCTATAAATCTCAAGCGCTCGTTCTGGATTCCCGTCTTTCTCCAATAGTGCGCGATAGGTTGGCGTTAAGAATTTCCTTCGACCTACCTCAATAAGAAACTGTTCCATTCGAGCATCGGCATTGGTATAGTCTGAACGTATGGTCACTTGGAACCAAGCAGCCAGGATTTCAGAGTTTCCGGAAGAGGTAAATCCAAACTCTTCGTCGAGAGTCTTTACCTGTTCTACATTAATACTCATAGGTATACTTCTTATGAAATGCAGCCATTCATGGGTTGTCCAATCATCAACTTCCAATTCATAAGCGGAACGAACCCCAAGCATGAACTGATTCAGCTCCGCCATAACCAACTCAAATCTGTTGGATTCAACAATCGGACAGTTCTCAGGAATCCCAGGCCCATACACCCATGCATCAATCAACAAGGACCCATAGGTGTCATCGTCTATGTCCAACTCCTCTTGCAGGAGAGCTAGGAAAAACTCGGTGTCCATAACCTCAAAAGCATTGGTTGTGAAGTAATTCTTTAAAAATGAATCAAAACGTTCTCTGCCAAAATGCTCTTCAAGCATGCGCAAAAAGAAATACCCTTTTTCATAGGCGATATCGGTCATTCCATCGTCTGGATCGCGATTTTCTAATTCAAGTTTTAGATGGGTATCGCGGTGGTCCTCACCTAAATCTTCAATCGTATGAAGTAAGTCTTGAAATCCAAGTTGGGAAAGCATCTCGCTGTATTCACGGCCTTTTACCGCCTCCATAATTCGACGCTCGAAATACACGGTGAACCCTTCATTTAACCAGAAGTCATTCCAGGTAGAGTTGGTTACTAGATTCCCAGACCAACTATGTGCCAACTCGTGGGCCACCAATGCAGTGAGCGATCGGTCGCCTGCTAAAATAGTTGGAGTAGCAAAAGTCAATCGAGGATTCTCCATTCCTCCGAAAGGAAATGAAGGAGGCAGGACAATGAGATCGTACCTTTCCCAAGCATATGCCCCATAAAGCTCTTCTGCGGCAACCAACATTTCCTCCATTTCAGCAAATTCCCATGCGCTTGCCTCAATTAATTCAGGTTCCGCATATACTCCAGTATGGGCACCAACTTCTTCAAACACCAGATTTCCTACGGACATGGCCATTAGGTAACTCGGAATGGGCTGATCCATTACGAAAGTGTACACCCCTGACGAATCAACTTCCGTTGGATTCTCAGCACTCATCAAAGCCAACATGCCTTCAGGAACACGAACCGTCGCATTGTAGGTGTACCTGATTCCAGGTGAATCTTGACAAGGGAGCCAACTCCTGGCCAAAATGGCTTGTGATTGAGTAAACAAGAAAGGATGTTCCTTTCCTGCGGTCTGCTCCGAATCCAACCACTGCAAAGCCTTAGCCCCAGCTGTAGTTTCATAGTCAATCTTGATTTTGCTCGTATTGTCTTTTAATTCTATATGTAATTCACGACCCAAATGCCCTTTTGGATCTTTAAGATCGTAGGTTAGTACCTCCTGATCTTGGTCAAATACTCCGTGGATAATCAATCCTTCGGTATCAAAGGAAATGGATGTAGAGTCATCAGCTCTTTTCATCTCATAGGTAGCTGAGCCTTGAATGATTCTGTTTTCAAAATCCACCAAAACATCCAAGTCTAAGTGTTCCACCCTTGCTTCATTAGGATTAGAGAAAGAATGTGGGTCCTCAGCTAGTACTGCGGAGATAGACGTTGCTGTAGATTCTGATTCTGAATGTTCAACTGGAGAACTACAAGACAAAAAAAACAGGCTTAACCCCAGGCAAGAGAAGAATAAATACCTCATGTTCAATTTTTAATTCATCGCGAAGATAAAAAATGCAGCATCGAAAATGATGAATATCTTCTTCTCAGAAGAAAAATATCAATACATTCGAGCCAGAAAAACTAATCATATGAAAACTCTTCTTAGCCTAGCTTTAGTGCTGGCATGCTTTACGTCATTCACTCAAGTGACTACTGAAAAACGGATTGAATTTGAGCAGTCTGATGAATTTGATATTTATGGTTTTACTGAATTTGGCGAAAATGGCTTAGTTATTTTGTCGTCAAGCAATAAAACCAATGACAAACAAAAAGCACATCGATTTGAGTATTATAGTTCAGACCTTGAATTAGAAGACGAAATATTTGAATACTTACCTAAAGGGCAATTTCTTGACGAGCGCTATGAAAGCGATGAATTCACACATGCCTTCTTTCTTGACAAAAAAGGAAACTATTCATTGATAACCATTGAAGGAAAGAGCTTCAGCAAGACGGTAGTTATGGGGATTCTTCCAAAAAAAGCAGTTGTCAAAGAAATGGTAGTCGTTGGAAACTGGGCCTATTTCAATGCGGTTATTAAAAAGAAACCCTACCTGTTTGGTATTCATTGGAGAGAAGGAGATCAACAATTGATTCCAATTTCGGCCGGAGGCCAAAGCATCAAAAAATTAAGCATCAACGATATCCAGGCGGTTGAAAATGGATTGGACGAAGTCTTTGTTTATATAGACTATAGAGAATCCAATCAAAATCTTGAGACCTATGTACTTCATTTAAACGATCAGGCGGAAAAAATCGACACCTATCATATTTCAAAAGGATTACGAAAGAACCTCATTTCTACATCTGCCTCACGTTGGGACGAGAATAGCTTTCTACTTACAGGAACCTACGCCACCAACTCAACCACCATGGCGGAAGGTTTATTCATATACAAGGTTTCAAAGGAAGGAAAGGAATTTATTCAGTACTATAACTTTCTCGATTTAGAGGATTTCACCTCGTATTTATCTGAGAAGAAGCAGGAAAAGATTGAAAAGAAGAAAGCCAAAAAGGAGAAAAAAGGAAAGGAACTCTCTATCATGATTCGAATGACCAATCATGATATACGCAAAGTAGGTGATGACTTCATTGTTTTGGGTGAAGCCTATTATCCAACCTATCGAACGGAAACTAGGACCACGACCACCTATGTGAATGGGCAGCCACAAACGCGCACAGAAACGGTTCGTTATTTTGATGGATATCAATACACCCATGCTTTAGCCGCTCGATTTGACAGCGAAGGCAATCTCCTCTGGGACAAGGTATTGAAGATGTATCCCTCTCATAAGCCCTTCTATGTGAAAAAATTCATCTCTGTGGATGAAGACAATCTTGAAACACTGGACATGCTGTATGTCAACGAGTCGGAAATTGTTTCCTTATCGATTTCCTATAATGGAGTCATCCTTAGCGAACGTTCGGAATATGTTATTGAAGGGCAACACGAAGGGGATAAGGCGAAGAAGACGTCTGGAAACGTATTTCATTGGTATGACAACTATTTCATTACCCATGGAGAACAAGTGTTGAAGAATAAGGAAGATGAAGATGTGGATCGTAAAAGGAAAGTGTATTTCGTCAACAAAATCACCTTCTAAAATTCTCGGATATAAAATGTTCGGAGGGAGTAAAAACAGGTCTGAATAATCTTGCGCTGATTCAATTTTTTAAAGCTTTCAGCACTTAAGAATGAATCCTATGGAACAATTTATCGCTTTAATCTCGGGATCTAAATGAAGGCTTTAGTAGCTGAACAGTTGTTCCAAGACTAATGATTACAAAACCCAAATGCATTAGTCCGCCACTAAGAATTATTACATACAATGCCCAAGCATTTCCGAGCCAAAGTAATTTCAACCCTCCAAAAGTGAAGACCAGTGAAAGCATGAGCTCGAAAGTGCAAAATCGCTTTAGCCAATTTGGCCAATTCGTCACTGAGAAGAGCAGCCCTAAGATTAAGAAAATGGGTGCCAAAGCAATGACATGAGTATGAATCAGTCCCGACAATTGGGCCTCTGACATTTTGAATTTAAACTCTCTAGCACCCACCTCATCCTCATTACCCAGGACTTGTTCATTTACTCCTTTTGGAGTCAAACTTGTTCTAAGCTCTAATAAATTTAGACCTGAAAAATATCCGAAGTTAAGCACAAGGATAAACACGACTACAAAGTAGCGGAATTGTGACGGCCAATTGGATATGTTTAACATCTCACTCAAGACGTTTGCGCATTTCGTTGGTTATCTCATCAATTTTAACCGTTATACTCCGGCAAGACAAGGTTGCGCCAGAGATGGCTTGAACATCATCGTGAAAGACGATATCTTCTCTTCCAAGTCCAATAAATTGCCTAAGCCATCTTTTACTGCTAATTTCAAAACCGAAATCCTCTCGATAGACGAGCACCTCAACATCTTTTATTACAGCATTTTGGTCATATGAAATCATAAAGTCAAAGTTGTCGTATTTACCGAAAGCTTTGGCTAGAACAATACAGCCCATGGTATCCTTTTCTTTCGAGACGAAATAGAATTCACCAACTTGGCCAACAGCTTCAGCTTCACCCACCATGGCCGTTTCACCATACATCTTCAGACACTTTTTGTTTATGTCCTTCTGATAAGTTTCACTCCAATTCAATGCCACTAAAAGAATCCAGACCGGAACAAGGATAGCTATCCATATGTACTTAGAACCAAACACCTACTCCTAAATTTAGAATTCTCTCCTTATTAGCTCCGTTATCTTTAGTCAGCCATTGATAATCTGCTTTTAAAGAAACTCCTTCATTCGGTAGAAAAGTTAATCCCGTTGTCAATACATAACGATTGAAGTTCGAGTTCAACTCTATGCCCTGAGTGGTTTGATGCGTGTTGAAATTTTCAGCTCTCGCGAAGATCCATAACTGCTGACTACGATCATCAGACATTAAGGGCAAGAAATTCCAGGCTACCTCAGCAAAACCTCCGAAGTGAGAAGAACCGAGGTCTGTATCTCCAAAAGCATTGTAAGCTTCCGTATTCGCAAGATTGGTATGGATAAATTGACCTTTAAGCTGAATGGTTTTATATCTGTAAACCACATCCAAACCAAGCATAGAAATCCTCACTACTGAAGAATCGACTGCCTGCTGATTTTCATCAATTTGTGTATCCAAACTATTCCATAAAGTTGATTGAGAATCGCCGAAATATCCGCTGAATCCAATTTTTAAACCAGGTAGACCGTAGTATTCCAAGCGACCATTTACAACCGGGGTTTGCATTTGGGCCTTGGAGGCTTTTTGTCTTCCTCCCCTCAATCCAGATGAGCCATTGAATCTAGCCTCTCCATCGTAACCCATGAGCCCATTGGTCAAGTTAAACAGGTACTTGATATCGGCCTTTTGGATTCTTCCTTGAAATCCAATTCCAATCTCACGCCAGGTTGTTGGAACGATATACTTGTCGACAAAAGTACGCTCTACTCCATGAAAGGTAGGTGGTTCATGATATTGGTTGACAATTCCCATAGGAATAAGCATCAATCCAGCATTAAACGAAAAATTTCTTGCAACGCGATAATTCAAATAAGCCTGCTCCACCCATATTTCATTGGCATGTTCATACTCAATCTCCGATATAAATGAGAGCTGATTGTTAAACGTATACCCTAGGAATAACACCAAACGATGCACATCTAGAGCGGCATTGGGCTGCATGCCTTCTTTCATTAATTGGTTATAATCCACTTGAGCATATCCCCCTACGGTTAAGCCCTCGTTATTGACGAAGTTTTGAAGGCGCGTATTTCCGTAGACTACGCTGTCCTGACCTTGCGCCATCGCCAAGCCCGAAAAAGCTACTATGGCCACAAGTGTCATTTTGAAATTCTTCATTATCCTGATAGTTTGGTGGGGCAAATGTAAATCAAAATTGGTTTATTTAGAATGATTCTAAATACGGTTTTTGCCATGTTTTGATCTTTTTAAAATCGGCCAAGAACCAAAATAAGATCTCCTTTTCAGGCCAATGCAAAAGCCAGTATATTAGATGAAAATTCTTTAAATGAGATTGTTACTAAAGCTAGTTGTCAGTGCCTTAGCCGTATTGGTCTGTGCCTACCTATTTGATGGTGTATACTTGGCCGGTTTTTGGTCAGCCTTTTGGGTGGCGGTAATCCTATCCATACTAAACATCACCTTCAAACCAATATTCTTTATACTCACAATACCCGTGACCATATTGACCTTCGGACTTTTCCTTTTGGTCATTAATGCCCTTATTATTCTAATGATTTCCGGAATACTGAAAGGTTTTGCCGTTGAATCGTTTTGGACGGCTTTATGGTTTGCACTGGTCTTGAGTATCGTTCAATCCATCTTTGAGAGCATCTCCGGATTGAAGGATGATAGTGGGGCGATTTGATTGCCTAAAATTCTTTACTTAATACCTCTTTCTTTGCAAACGGCATCGTAAGCTTCCTGTACGGCCTGGAATTTTTCTTTGGCCCCTCTTTGGAATTCTTCGCCTAAATGGGCTACTCTGTCCGGATGATACTTCTTGGCTACTTTGCGGTAGGCGCACTTTACCTCATCATCCGTAGCATCCGAGCTCACCTCAAGAATTTTATAGTGGTTCTTGGCCGATTTAAAAAACATGGCCTTGATACTATTGAAGTCGGGCGCACTAATATTCAAATAGTGGCTCATCTTTTCAATGATATCCACCTCGGTCTGACTGACATGACCATCCGCTTTAGCAATACCAAAGAGATAATGCATGAGCTGTAATCTAGAAGGATGATCCATAAACTGTGTGATCTGCAAGCACACTTGACGTGTAGACACTTGACTGCTTTTAATCACATTTTTAAACAAGCGAAAGCTCTGTTCTGCTCTTCGATCACCAAACATTTGTTTAAAGGTAGAGCGAACAAAGGCCAACTCCCGCTCATCAACTTTACCGTCCGCTTTAATAACCTGAGCCGATAGAATTAAGAGGCTTACTTCAAAATCACCCGATTGAGTTCCAGTCATTCCTCTGCGGGCCGAACTGTACTCACGTATTTCTTTATCGCTCCCAAATAAACTACCCAGTGCAAAACCTAAAATTGCTCCAATAGGACCACCTAAGGCCCAACCTAAGCCTCCACCAATCCACTTTGCATATTTCTTCATGAATTCTTGTCTCTAATAAATACAGGAGCGTCTGGTTTACTCATCTCCTCCGAGAAGGTGTAACCTTCAAGATTAAACGAATATAAATCCTCAGGACTCGCTGCTCTCTTCTGAATCAAATAACGAGCCATCAGACCCCTAGCACGTTTCACAAACATTTGAATCATACGATATTCCCCTCGGTTCCAATCCCTAAACTCAGGGGTAATTACTCTAGCCTTCAGCGTTTTAGCATCTACCGCACTGAAATACTCTTTGGAAGCCAAATTGATAACAAGCGCTTCCTCACGAACTGACATCTCGTCATTCAACTGCTCCGAAATCTTACTTCCCCAAAACTGATAAAGATTGTTCTTTCTACCCATCTTCAGACTGGTTCCCATTTCCAAACGATAAGGATACATGGAATCCAAGGGACGCAACAAGCCATACATCCCACTTAACATGCGCAAATGATCCTGCGCCCATCGCACATCTCCTTCCCTCAAAGTATAGGCATCCAATCCCCGATACACATCACCCGAAAATGAAAATATCGCCTGTTTTTGACTTTCTAAATCGTACGGAAATGACCAATTTTGATAACGCTCGAAATTTAAATCGACCAACTTATCGTTGATGTTCATCAATCGCTTGATCTCAATCTTACGTTTCTTGCCCATTCTTGTTGCAAGCTGATCCGTTTCTGTTGGAAAGATCAACTCGGTTCGATCCTTCATCGGTGGCTCATTCTTTGTATCAAGAGTCTTTGCTGGCGATAAGAGTATGCGCATAGAAATTGGTATTAAGAGTTCAAAAATACGAACTTGAATTTGGCTGTATGAAGAAGATTCAATTTGATTATTTGTGTTCGGAGGAGTGGGACAAGATGAGTAAGAACTCCTGCGGCAAGCATTGTGCTGTTTGTGATAAAACCGTGCTCGATCTGAATAGTTCATCGCCTCTTCCGGAAGACAAGGATAATTTGTGCGGAAGACTTCAGCTTAAAGCGAATTCCCCATACTCGAAGAGCATCCGAATCGCTGCGAGCACTGCCATTGCACTTGGATTGCTGAGCACCGAATCTTTGCAAGCGCAGGATTCACCTCCAAAGGATAGCACAGAATATGTGATCGAAAAACAGGATAGCGTTTTCCGAATTCTTGAGGGCCGTGTTTCGGATCACGAAACCGACGAATACCTTCCTTTTGTAAACGTGTGGTACTACAATAAAAATGGAGCCATGCATGTTACGACCACTGACTTCGATGGTCTTTTTCAATTGAAGGTTCCAGAAGAACATATCGGTCCTGCCATCGACCTACATTTCCGATTTCTCGGTTACCGTGATATGGAAGTAGTAGGAATCCGATTGAACGATCGAATCACCTATATGAATCCACAACTCACCAAGATGGAATCGGACTTGGAGCTTCTAGGCTATGTTGTGATTATCGAAGAAGACGATTTATTCCGAATGAATTTCGAAAAAGATTTCTCGGGTCAAATATGGGGTAAGGAAGAAATACAGTGCTATCCAGAGTGCTAGTCCTCACTAAATTCCATCAGCATCCGACGGTATACACTGAATAGTTTTGACTTCGACACAAAACCACGATAATAGCCTTGCTCCGTTATCGCCATATTCCAGGCTCCTGTTTGCTTGAATTTTTCCATCACATCACTCATGGGTTCATTGATTTCAGAAATGGCCAAAGGAGCATGCATGAGATCTTTCACGAACACTTGATCATACATCGAGGCGTCAAACATTATGGAACGAATATCATCTAAGGTCACGATGGCTTCCAACTTTCCCTTTGAATCTACAACGGGGAAGATATTTCGACTCGTATCACTTACGATCTTAACCAACTCTCCGAGACTCATATCCGCTTGAATCGTTTTGAAATTGCTCTCTAGTAAACGCCGAATATGCAAACGATTGAGTACGACCTTATCTTTATTATGAGTGATTAACTCTCCTCTTTTGGCCAACTGCAGCGTATAGACCGAATGACTTAAAACACTCTTCGTGATTGCAAAGCTGATGGTACATGTAACCATAAGCGGGATAAAGAGCTCGTATCCCCCGGTTAATTCAGCGACCAAGAAAATGGCCATCAAGGGTGCATGGAGCACACCTGCCAAGAGCCCTGCCATACCAACCATGGCAAAATTCGATTCCGTTAATGAATCCGGTGTGAAATGATTCACACCAAAAGCAAAGGCGAAGCCCAATACACTACCCATAAATAGCACGGGTGAAAAGATACCTCCCACTCCACCGGCACCAAAAGTAGAAATGGTGGCAACGAGTTTGAAAAACACAAGGGCCAGTAGAATCAAAAGTGTTATCCAGAAATTCCCTGAAAGGTTCTCGTAAAAGGTTCCTGTAAAAATTGAATCAACTCGACCATGCATCAAATCATTGATCAAGGAAAATCCCTCACCATACAAGCTTGGGAAGAAGAAAATGAGTAATCCTAAGACCGTACCTCCTAAAAGCCATTTCGGAAAACGTCCACTGATTTTGTCAAATATGGCCTCAATTCCAAAGTATACCCTGGAGAAATAGATACTCACAACGGCTGCAACGATTCCAAGACCAGCATACCACGGATAGGCACTAATATGCTCCCTTACTTTTAAGGTAAACGGAATAATATTATCATCGCCATGGAACCAGGTGCTGGTTAGGACTGCAGCGACCGAAGCAATGAGCAGGGGCACCATACTGGCGAAGGTAAGATCCAACATGAATACCTCAACTGCGAAAATAACGGCAGCAATGGGAGCTTTAAAAATGGCGGCCATGGTACCTGTGGCCGCACAGCCAATCATTAGGGTTCGGGTCTTGTAATTTAGGTTTGCCCAACGCGCCAGATTTGAACCCAAGGACGCGCCTGAAGATATGGTTGGCCCTTCCAATCCAACACTTCCACCAAAACCAACCGTTAACGAACTACCAATAATAGAGGCCCATGCAAATCGCCTTTTGAGAATTCCATTACGTCGCGATATAGCATAGAGCGAACTAGGGATGCCTTGACGCATTTTATCTTGAACAATAAACTTCACAAAAAGCACCACCAATCCGATTCCCAATAGCGGACTGATAAAATACAAGACGGGTAGTGAGCTAATCTCAATTTGTCCATTCACCCATTCACGAATAATACGGGAGAACGATTTAATCAGAACAGCTACCAATCCAGACCCGAATCCAACGATTCCGGCCATAACAAGAACAAACCTATTGTAAGGAATATGGCGGACACGCCACTTGATAAAGCGGCGTTGCCATAGGGCCATATTATTTCGTAGTGATGGCATTGTCTCTCAAACGAAGCGACAATTCTTCGAGTTGTTTGTCATCTATGCTGGCTGGGGCATCGATCATGACATCACGTCCAGAATTGTTCTTCGGGAAAGCAATATAGTCACGTATACTCTCCGAACCTCCAAATAAGGCGACCAATCGGTCGAAGCCAAAAGCAATACCTCCATGTGGTGGGGCACCATATTCAAACGCATTCATCAAGAATCCAAATTGCGCCTGTGCCTCTTCATCGCTAAATCCGAGCAACTCAAACATGCGTTTTTGCAAAGCTCGGTCATGAATACGTATAGATCCTCCGCCTATTTCATTTCCGTTTAGGGTAAGGTCATAGGCATTGGCTCGAACGGCTCCAGGATTCGAATCGATCAACTCCAAATCTTGCGGTTTTGGAGAAGTAAATGGATGGTGCATGGCATGAAAACGTTCCGTTTCCTCATCCCATTCAAGCAATGGAAAATCCGTTACCCATAGTGCTTGGAAGTTTTCTGGATTTCTAAACCCTAAGCGTTCCGCCATTTCTAATCGCAATTCGGACAATGCCTTTCGGGTCTTAGCCGCACCTCCAGCCATTACCAACATCAAATCGCCAACTTTAGCTCCTGATTCCTCACACCAGGCGGCAAGGTCCTCTTGAGAAAAGAATTTATCTACACTTGATTTCCATTGGCCTTCGGCTTCATACTTTACCCAAACCAATCCACTGGCACCAATCTGGGGTCTCTTTACCCAATCAATTAATTGATCCAATTGTTTGCGTGAGTAGGAAGTGCCGTCGGGCACAGCAATTCCAACGATCAATTCTTGAGCATCAAAGACTTTAAATCCTTTTCCCTTAGCCAATTCATTTAGCTCGGCGAACTCCATCCCGAAACGTATATCCGGCTTATCATTCCCAAATCGACGCATGGCTTCATCGTAGCTCATACGAGGGATGTCCGCCATATCAATTCCCTTCACCGCCTTGAACAGATGCTTGACCAAGCCTTCGAAGGTATTCAGTATATCCTCCTGCTCAACGAAGGCCATTTCGCAGTCAATCTGAGTAAACTCTGGCTGCCGATCGGCTCGGAGATCTTCATCACGAAAACACTTTACGATCTGATAATACTTATCCATTCCACCCACCATCAGCAATTGCTTAAACGTTTGTGGGCTTTGTGGCAAGGCATAGAACTGACCCTCATTCATACGAGAAGGCACAACAAAATCACGCGCTCCTTCCGGAGTCGACTTGATCAAATAGGGTGTTTCTACTTCAAGAAATCCTTGCTGATCCAGATAGTTTCTGGTTTCAATAGCCATGCGATGACGTAACATCAGATTGTCTCTTACTGGCTTCCGGCGAATATCCAAATAGCGATACTTCATTCGAATGTCTTCACCACCATCCGTTTCTGTTTCAATTGTAAACGGAGGCGTTTCTGAGGCATTCAAAACTTCAAGAGATGAAACCTCAATTTCAATATCACCCGTGTGCATTTGAGCATTCTTACTAGATCGCTCAATGACTTTTCCACTTACCTGAAGAACAAACTCCCGACCTAAGCCACGAGCCGTCTTGCACAGATCTTCGTTGGTTTCCATATTAAAAACCAACTGCGTGATGCCATATCTATCTCGTAGGTCAATAAAGGTCATCCCACCTAAATCTCTACTGCGGTGCATCCAACCACTCAAAGTAACCTCAGACCCGAGGTTCTCAATTCTTAATTCTCCACACGTATGGGTACGGTACATTTCTCGTAATTTTGGGCTGCGAAGTTACGAAAAGGATGACGGTAGCCCTACAAGAAAAACACCCATGTTAAGCTTAAAGAGAAGTGATGAAGATCTGATGCGTGAAGCACTCAGAGAGGCTGAAAAGGCTTTGGAAAAAGACGAGGTTCCAGTTGGCGCAGTGGTCGTACTCGATGGAAGAATAGTGGCTCGTGGACATAATTTAACGGAGACCTTGAACGATGTGACTGCCCACGCCGAAATGCAGTGCATTACTTCCGCAGCTGATTTTATTGGTGGCAAATATCTTAGAGAATGTACGCTCTACGTAACCTTAGAACCCTGTGTAATGTGTGCAGGAGCTCTTTATTGGTCGCAAATTGGCTCCGTTGTTTTTGGCGCAACAGATGATAAAAGAGGCTATCAATTGGAAGGTGCTAAACTTCATCCGAAGACTAAAATCAAAAGGGGAGTTTTGCAGAAGGAATGTGCGGAACTATTGACCAATTTTTTTAGATCGAAGAGGGATTAGAATTACTCCCAGATGTGCTCTTTACCCTCTAAATTGTAAAACTTCCCATCGCGATCCCAAAACCAGATGCCATGTGAAAGGGTGCCCATCTCAAACTTTGCAGCCGCAAGTGCATCTTTAAACTCTTCTTCAAAATAGATAGGAATCTGGTAACCATCTTTCATCATTCCTGGTCGATCCCAGCCCAATGTGGTGCTGTCCATGGGTGCTGGTGAAACGGTTCCTTCTTTACTGGACTGCGTGCTTGCCTTCTGTTTACAGGCGGAAATGCCAAAAGTCAAAAGAAATATAAGGAGGCCGTAACGAATGATGATTTTGTAGAACATTTTCTTCCTAATTTTGTTCTCTCAAACAAGAACAATAAAAGTACCAAAATGTATCCAGAAGAATTGGTTGCCCCAATGCGCGGGGATTTGACAGAAGCAGGATTTGAAGAAATCCGTTCTGCTGAGCGTGTAACTGAAGTTGTAAAATCGGAAGGAACGACTCTATATGTAGTTAACAGTGTGTGTGGATGTGCGGCAGGTAATGCCCGTCCAGGTGTAAAAATGGCGACTTCGCATGCAAAGAAGCCTAATAAGTTGGTGACTTCATTTGCCGGAAACGATAAAGAGGCCGTGAATAAGATTAGAGAATATCTTGCACCATACCCTCCTTCATCACCGGCAATAGCCTTATTTAAGGACGGAGAACTTGTTCATCTGCTAGAACGCCATCACATTGAAGGAAGACCAGCACAAATGATCGCTGAAAACTTAGTTCAAGCTTTTGAAGAGTATTGCTAAGCGCTCATTGAATAAAATATAAAAGCCCTGCAGAAGCGGGGCTTTTATATTTATAGAGGATTAGAAAGAGGTCATTAGAGTTGTTGATATTCGAGACTTTAATGGCTGGTGTACGAGCTGATGTGGGGCTTGGTAA
>LXNJ01000096.1_pt1 | contig 58913 bp, 54 predicted proteins | sample 809081 | NCBI WGS metagenome assembly LXNJ01 (sample SAMN04870510, study PRJNA318959) | sponge metagenome | biome: sponge; feature: marine sponge reef; material: water | host: Petrosia ficiformis | place: Greece: Milos, Mediterranean Sea | collected 2013-05-29 | depth 5-7 m
AAAAGGGGTAAAATGGATCGTTGGGGCCCGGCGAATTCGGCCAACGTGCTGTCGTCTGCGGATTTCCCGTTCGCCGACCTTACTCATTGTCCGTGTCCATTATTTTCCAATAACCGCCTCTGGCGGGCCCAATCCGCTCAAGGATACCCCTTCGTTTCATCTCACGAATCTGCCACTCGATTCCCTTGGGCGTAATTTCGAGCCGGTTCGCCAGCTCTTTTATAGTAATTGAGGAATCGGCGGCAATCAGGGCCAGGATTTTCTCCCTGGTTTTCCCCCTAGTTTTTCTCCTGGTTTTTCCCTTGGATTTATTCCGGTCTGGCTGCGACTCTGGCTGCCTACCTGCTTGCACCCCTCCTTGCACTTTTGCCGGTTGCGTCGCGTAATCCGGTCGCCGAATCGTCGTCACGAAGCCCCCGCTGGCAACAAACTCCGGTTCCCGCAAACTGGCCGCCACACAGCGTTGGATCAACGGGTCATTGCGCAAATAGTCGGCAAGCGCCTTGCGCAAACTGCTCTACCTGGGCCTGCGCGAAGCCTCGAAGAAGTGGAAGCAGCCGATCCGGGACTGGAAGGCCGCCCTCAACCAGTTAGTCATACTCTACGAGGACAGAGTCCCCATCGAACAATAATCCCGCTTACACAGTTTAGCGGACACGCCCCCCCTAACCGGACCTCGAAATTTTTTATCTCCTCGGCACTTAGGTTCACCCGTCCCGAGAGACCATCCGCCCTAAGCCCCGGACATTCAAAGACATCCATGTAGTTGACAATGGGTGTCCCGGTACCGAAGAAACGCTTGGCTTTGTTTAGACCGTTTTTGAATACGAAGAGATCGCCGAGTAGCACCGCGTTCCAATCCTCTGGAATCACCCCCACCTCGGTCCGCTTGTAACCTACCGGAACCTCTTCCAATAGCGCACAGCGTCCATTTTCAAGGTCGCTGCCCATTGTTCCTTGCCCGCTATTCATCTCCTTCGCCTTCCCGATAGTTCAACTCTCTCCGGATGCTCTCCAGTTGGGCTACAAGTTCCTGTTTCGATGGCAGATAGAGTTGGTATTTCGACGCGTAGATATTGGCTTCTTCCGGTAGCGTCAGCTCAACCACGGCATCGTTCTTTCGGCCGCAGAGTACAATGCCAACGGTCGGCAACTCATCATCAGTCTTCACATAGCGGTCAAAGTAATTGACGTACATCTGCATCTGTCCCAAATCCTGATGGGTCAGTTCGCCGCGCTTGAGATCAATCAGCACATAGCAGCGCAGGAGCCGATTGTAGAAAACCAGGTCCACGCGAAAATGCCTGTTGTCGAAAGTAAACCGCTTCTGCCGCGCCTCGAACAGGAAGCCTTTACCCAACTCCAGCAAGAAGTGCTGAAGCCGGTCGATGATCGCCGTTTCCAATTCGCTTTCTGAATAGACAGGCTTTTCCTCCAACCCGAGAAATTCCAGCACTAGCGGGTTCTTTATCAGGTCTGATGCTTTCTCGACCACTTGCCCCTCGCTGGCAAGCCGACGAACTTCCTCCTTATCGCGGCTGAGCGCGAGCCGCTCGTACAGGGAACTCGCTATTTGCCGCTCCAACTCGCGCACACTCCAGCTGTTATCCGCAGCCTCAATCTCGTAAAAGCTTCGGGGTTGTCGATGGTCAGCAGAGTGACGTAGTGGGACCAAGCAAGTACGAACTGTCCCGCCAATGTAACAGACAGTGTCTGTCGAATCTGTGGGGTGGATAACGATCCGCTCAGTGGGGTGGTCAATTTCCGCGATGCTGTCTCGGAAATTGCTTGTCGATCCCTGGTCGGTTCGGTCAATTCCACAGACGCTGTCTGTGGAATCTCGGAATAGGCATGGTAGAAGTCGCGGAACTTCCACAAATTTGTGGGCGCCCCCCCTTAATCCCACTGGACTTCAACCGATCAGACAACCTGGCGATCGGTCTTTTGCCATATTCCGCCCTGTCCGCGCCATGCTGTTCATACTCGACGATATACCAGCCGAACAGCCAGTTCCGCACCACGAGTGAGCTATCAATAGCCCGTGCAGCCGAGTGTTGCGCCTCCTCGTGGGTTCGCCGAAACAATTCGACGAGATTCTCGAAATCGAATGTTTGACTCATAGCGACACCCCCATCCGCCTCAAGTGCCCCTCGACCTTTGCGCCAAATGCATCCACTTCCTTCTCCAACTCCGGCAGCGTCCGAACATAACGTTCCTCCAGTTCCTTAACCCGCCCGGCGAGTCGCTGGTTCAGCCGTTCGACTTCGCTCCCGATAGCGGTTCGGATATCGGCGAACCATTTGTCCTCCACCACCAGCGACTTGATCTCGGTTTCGGTAAGCGAGGCATAGCGGGCCAGCACCCGCTCGTTCAGCGCCGTTTGACTATCCTTAACGGCTTTTCCCGCCTTCGATTTGGCTCCGATCAGAGCCTCACAGCGCATGAGCACTTCCCGTTCCTCGTCGCTCTCCGACTCGCCCCGCACGGCCTTGAGCCTTGCTGCCACCGCAGTTTTAGTAACTTTGCCCTTGTCGTTCACCGCCTCTGCCAGCAGGCCCTCCTCCCCTGTGTGTTCTTCGATAAATTCCTCCAGTTCGCGGGCCGCGGACTCCTGCCTCGCCTCGATTCGAGCATCGCTGTAGCCCGGGCGGCCGTTGCCCGTAAACAATGCTTGACGGAGCGAGGGAAAAATATTCCAGTATTCTTCGAGCGCATCGATATCGCGGTCGGGAATACCGCCGTTCAAGTGAGCGTCCAGATCGTGCAGGTCCTCAGGCTCGCTGGAGTCGATGTAGCGCGGGATATTGAGGTTGTAATCGTTGGCCGGGTCGGCAATCTCGGCTACCGGCACCATGCGGGAATACCGGGGCAATTCAATCTGCTTGTTGAATACGTCCACAATCTTGTGGATGTCCTGCGCACGCAGGCGGTTCTTGTTGCCGTCCTTGAGAAAGCCCTTGCTTGCGTCGATCATGAAGATGCCGGCGCGGGCATGGGCATGCTCCTTGTCTACAATCAGGATGCAAGCAGGGATGCCGGTACCGTAAAACAGGTTGGCGGGCAGGCCAATGATACCCTTTATAAAGCCGCGCAGGATCAGATTCTTGCGAATATCGGCCTCCTTATTCCCGCGAAACAATACGCCGTGAGGCAGAATGATCGCGCCCTTGCCGTTGTTCTTGAGCGATGCGATGAGATGCAGAAGGAAAGCATAGTCCTTGTACTGCGAAGCGTCCATGCCGCCCCGCAACTCGTCGCAACTTTGCCAGAGCGAGGAATAAAGTTGAGACTTCTTCAGAGCCATGCGCGCGTACTCAGGATGCTCCCCCCTACTGCTGATACCTATGCCGCCGCAACGCCTCCGGCTCCCGTGTTCTGGTTACGGTCTCGCCACAGTCTCCGCATCGAAACACGATCTCCTTGGGCGGGCCCGTAGCGCCAGCCAGAAAGTATACGGCGCTGAACATGCCGTAACGAGCATGGGGCGAGACGCGCGGATGATCCCTGCCATGCCCGCAGGAACAGGCAGCGGCGGGCGCCGGGGAGAACTCCGGAGACAGGAGCGGTTCTGCTTCGGTAGCCTCTTTTTCCAGCGCCTGCGCATGACGGTAGTGTTCCGCATCTGCAGGCCGTTCCACGATGTGCCTGTCTACCGATAGCCTACCGGATCCCCACAGCACGAGCAGGATCAGCAGGAACAGAACGAGCGCCGAGAACTCCAGCGACTGGGTGGGAGCCAGAAGCCCGCTCTGCAAGTGAACGACGAAGACGGCCCCGATGAGGATCGGCAACTGGGCCAACGCAGCTACGCGCGTGAAAAGGCCGACGGCAATCATGACTCCCCCTACGAGGTGAGATAGCGCCACATAGTGGATCAGCACCACGGAGGTAAGCCACGCCGACGACGAGGAGCCGATCAGATCGAGGAATGCGGAAGAGTTCGAGATGAACAGGACTCCCCGTGCGAAGAGTCCGATACCGAGATAGATTCTCAGCAGTTCGAACGCAATGTTGCCGAGGTGCTCGAGCCGGTCGCCAATCGAACGGAACGGGATGAAACGCCGCGTACTCCATGATGCATCGACGGACCACCGGCCGGATCCATGCAGAAAAATCGGGATCAGCAGGAACAGTACAAGCGCCGAGAACTCGAACGACTGTCCGGCGGTGAATATACCGCCCCTGAGGTGGATCAGGAAGACGGCGCCTGCAAGAATCGGTATCTGCAACAGCACGGCCAGACGCGTAAACAGACCGATGGCGATCATGGCCCCTCCCAGCAGGTGTGCGCCCACCACGATATACATGACACTGGACGACGCGAGCATGGATGTCTCGCTTCCCGCTACGAGCGCGGCGAAGGCATCCGGACGGATCAAAAAAAACAGGCCGCGGACAAAGAGCCCGACCCCGAGATATATGCGAAGCAGGTCGAAGGCGAGATCGCGGTTCGACTCGATGCGATGCGACAGAGTCATGGACGTACGTATGATCTATTTCTGATAGTTCTGGTTTGTGGAGCGTAACCGTGCTTTGTATTTCCGGAGCCGACGACGCAGCACCTTCACGCATTCGTCAAGCGCTTCCTCGTGGGTGGCGCCATCGTTCGCAGTCGCGAGTGTCCGATGGTACACATGCACAATGACTTCAGCCGATTTGATCTTGTCAGGGTGGCCATTTTCCGAGAATACGATGCGCGCTTCTGTGATGCCGTCGTACACCCGTTCGAGTTTCGCCAGCCGGGCTTCGGCATATTTCCTGAGAGTCGAAGGAGCATCGAAATGACGGGCCGTAATCTGTGTTTGCATAGGATACACCTCTTTACGTCGAACAACCTTACGATACAGCGCAGACGCGCACCCTTCGTATTACGGAATCGGCGCGAAATTATCAACGGGTACCGCGACAAAACGGAAAATTCCTGCCGATCGTGACGGTTAACGATACTCTGATTAAGTCCGCAAAGCGCAGGGGCTGAGAGGGACGGTCTCGATCAGAGTATCATTAATATCCCGTTGCACGCAGGTAACGGTCTTCGAGCGCGTGCATTTTTGCTTTCTCTACCGGGGTCTTGTCCAGGTAGCCGATCAAATGCAAGAGACCGTGGATCGCATAGCGCATGGCTTCTTCCTCCTCGTCCGCGCCGAATTCGCGGCAACGTTCGCGCGCCGTATCGAAATCAATGTAGATTTCCCCGTCTACGACCTGTTCCTTCGCTTCCTCTTTTGCGGGGTGGTAATCGAAGGCCAATACGTCCGTAGGCTCGTCGCATGCCCGGTAGCGCCGGTGCAGGTTCTGCACCGTCTTGCGACCGGCTACCACCAGGACAAGGCGCCGAACCGTTATGCCTTCGGCAGACAGTACATGCGTCAGTACGCGGCGGAAACGATCTGCAGGGAGGCTGCAGGAAGGATGCTGCAACGCTACCGTGAAATCGCTCCCCGGATCGGTTTTCTCCCCGTGCATCAACGGAGATCGTCGAAGAGCGTCTCGGTCATAGAGAGCGCAACGCTGCTCATCACGAGTTCCGGAGCCAACTGCGTGAAATCGGCGGAGAGCAGACGTTCGTCCACGTTCGAATACAGGGAGCATCCCGCCTCCCGTTCGATCACAAGTCCGTGGGCGGTTCCTGCACGGCGTGCGAAAAAAAGGACTTCCCCCAGTTCCTCGCTGGCGATGAAGCCCGTGCATCCCTGGAGTTGCAGAAAAGAGCCGATAGCGTATACGGAGATAAGATTTTCGGACTGATCTTTCCGTACATCCCTGGGCAGATCCAGTTCGGGCGTGATTTCCAGCGAGAGCCTCCGGCCGCTCGCTTCGTCCAGAAGTTCGTAGCGGACCAGCGCAGGTTCGTGTCGGGCCGGTACCCTCAGCACGCTGGCGATACGATCGAAGTCCTTGTCAGAAAATGCGAAATGCATAACAGGGAGCGCCTGCGAAAAACGAAGGATTGCTTGAGGAAAGGGCGGATGGCGCCTCAGTACGTCTCCTCGGAATATTCCTCCGTTTCCGTAGAAACTTCGCCGTCTTCCGACACGGGGTCGTCAAAGTCTTCCACTGCTTCGTCGGGCACGACATTTACGGCGTGCAGCCCCTTGTCGCCTTCTTCCAGATCGAACGTAACGGTTTGTTCCTTACGCAATGTTTTGAACCGTTGCTCCGACTGAATCGAAGAATAATGTACGAAAACGTCCGCATCCCCGTCGGGGTGAACGATGAAGCCGTACCCTCTTTTGGCGTCGAACCATTTGACGACGCTCCGTTGCGTGCTCATGACAATACCTCTGAAATTCCAGATCGTTTGGCGACAGTCGGCCTGCTTATTGCGAGGTTTTTCATGAGCTCACACCGAAATTTCCCGCAAAGGCCCGATACTTAATGAATATACGAAAATAAACATACAGGCAAAATTTTTTTTGCCGAATTTTCATATCTTTACACAAAGAACAGCGTTCGACCTTCCGGCGATTTCTCTCGCCTTGCACCTAACTATCCGCCGTTAGCCTCTTCTTCAAGCGTTTGTTCGTATTCCTCGTTCATCCGCCGATAATCTTCCACCGATCTCCTGAGCGTGGAGTCCCCGAGAAGGTCCGCAAGGCGTCCGCTGAGCGCCGACGCGGCGTCATAATCCTTCCCCTGGAGATAAATGCTCCGAAATATTTGCAGGTACGATCCGGCAAGTTCCAGATCGCGATCCGTCTCGGCTTGTTCGAGGCGGCGCAATACGAGCGGTTCGGCGCCCTTGGCAACATCGGTGGCCTTGTCGACATACCCGGATTCGAAATAGGCCCTCGCCAGCAATAGATACGATTGCTCGTCGCCGGGAATCGTATCGAACGGCACCTTCGCCATCAGAGTATCGAGCAGCGCCCCTGCTTGCTCCGTTTCCCCGGCGAAGGCGAGCGATTGGGCGGTGTGGGCAAAAATGTTGCGGTAGCCGTCCACCATACCGCGGATCGTCTCGTCGTAGTAGACATTCGGATTATTCAGGTTGCGGAACCGGAAATTAGCCAGAATGCCGGACGCCACGGACGGCACGACCCGGCCGAACCCTCCTCCGTGCCGGACGGGTACAGTCTTGAATGCCTGTCCCTCAAGGTGGAAGAAATCCTGCAAACCGAGTTGGCCGTCCGGACTTGTCGTCACAGCAAAGTACACGGGGCGCTGCCATCCTTCCCGCGCGTTTGTGACCACGATGTCCAGTGAGGCCTGGTCGGCGATATACAACATGTTGGTCTCGTCGTTGTAGGGCCGCCCCTCTAGTCGCCAGCGCATCGGGTTCATGATCAGGTTGGTGTCGGCGATCCCAGGCAGGAATATCTCGGATTCCGGTGCGAACCGGTCGGTATTCACCGGCAGCTCGATATCCCGGGGAGTCCACGCAGTCGCGCCGATCCGGTCGATCCTGTCGTCGGACATGGAGAAGGGAAGCGGCGACGATTCCCGCGACCACTGGTTTTTGAGTTGCCGGATATACCAGGGGGTGTTGAGCAGCGACAGGTTGACGACGCGCACATCCGTCCGCTGGCCCTCGACCTCCTGCAGGTACCAGAGTGGAAATGTGTCATTGTCTCCATTGGTGAACAGGATAGCTTCCTCCTCCAGACCGTTCAGCATGTTCCAGGCATAATCCGGCGCGACGTAATTGCCGGACCGGTCGTGTTCGAACCAATTTTCCCGTACCATCCAGGCAGGCGCCGCAAGGAACAGAACCGCACCCAGCGCCAGCATAGCGCCGCGCACCTTTCGCTGGTCCCACATGGTATGGACCATTTCGCGCAGGGAGTACAGGATACCGGTGGCTCCCAATCCGATCCACAGGGAGAATGCGAAGAAGCTGGCCACATAGGCGTAATCCCGCTCGCGAGGCTGCAACGGCGTCTGGTTCAGATATACGATGATCCCGAGGCCCGTGATGAGAAATAGCGTAAGCACACTCAGCGCCCGGCGCCAGTCCCGGTTGAAGTGAAAACCGGCGCCGATCAACCCCAGGAGCAACGGCAGCGCATAGTACACGTTCCGGGAAGCCCTTGTCGAGGGTGTTGTCATGAGGTAGTCGTTCGCCCCGATACGCTCATCGATAAATCCGATTCCAGTGGCCGGCGGCGCATCCTGCACATCGCTTGCCCTGCCCATGAATTGCCACAGGAAGTAGCGGATGTACATGTGCCCGACCTGATATTTCCGGAAGAACTCCCAGTCCGAATCGTACAGCGCATAGTAGGGGCGGTGCGCCGGTTCCTGCGAGTACCTGCGAGGAAAGAATTTCTCGTTCGAGAAATCGACGTCGTTGATCCGGTTGTCGAACGTGTATCCCTTCAGGAGCGGCAACGCGCCGTATTGTTCACGTTTCAGGTAGGAAACGATCGCCTCGGTCGTTTCCGGGTCGTTCTCGTCGATGGGAGGATCGGCAGCGCTGCGGATGAAGATCAGTGCGTAGCTCGAATACCCGATGAGCACGACGGCTAAGCTCAGCGCGATGAGATTTGCTGTGGCCCACCTTTTTTTGTGCGTGTACCATACGCCGAACGTCACGGCGGCAATCACGAACAGCATGAACAGCACGGGGCTCCCGGTTTGCCCGGCTATGGTAGGAAGATACTGCACCACGCCGGGGTACACGACCAGGAAAATGACGACGGAGGCGAGTCCGGTCCACAGTATGCCGCGCCATCGTTTCCCCGCTTCCCAGGAGGGTTTTTCGATTTCCGTGAAATAAACGATCAGGGCAATAAAAAATACGGCAAGCAGGTTGAGCAGATGCACCCCGATGGCAAGACCCACCAGGTAGGAGATGAGAATAAGGTACCGATGAGCGTACCGTCCCGACGGGCGCCGGTCCCCGGCAAACGTCTCCTCCTCTTTGCGGGTCTCTTCGCTCCACCTCATGACCAGCCAGACGACCAGTGCCGTGAAGCACATCGAAAGACCGTAAACTTCGGCCTCGACGGCATTGAACCAGAACGAATCCGTGGCGGCGAACGTGATGGCCCCGATGACGCCGCCGCACAGAGCTGCGATGCGGTGTTCCGGAGACGGATCCTTGCCTCTTTCCTGCACCTGCCACTCGCGCACGAGCCGGACGATGATCAGGTGTGTGAGCAGCACCGTCACGGCGCTGGCGAGCACGGACACGAAGTTTACGGAGAGAGCCACGTACGCGGTCGGCGCGAACATGGAGAAGAGGCGTCCGACGAGCATGTAGAACGGCGCTCCGGGGGGATGGGATACCTCGAGCAGATTCGCGATGGCAATGAATTCGCCGGCATCCCAGAAAGAAGCGGTCGGCGCTACGGTAAGCCCGTAAAGCACAAGCGCGAACAGAAAAACGGCGCCCGCAACGATTCTATGTGTGGTCATGGATGCCATGGCATGTACGGGAAAACAATACTCTGTTAACGCCGACCGACGCCGGGCGTTTCACGGAGTGGGGGCGGAGCGGGAAAGGATAGGCGGGCTTTGGGCGGTTTTAGTCAGCAGTTATTCGGAATTTCCCGATAACCGAGTTCGAGCGTGATTCGCCAGCGTAGATATCTCGCTGAAAGCCCGCCACACCGCTCCCACCCCGGAACAAGCCCCAGCCAGCCTTCTTATACCCAATCCCTCCATCATCCCGCGCCGGGTCCCCGCAAAAAAGCCCCAATCCAACCAAATACCATGCCCGTAAAATTCGCGCCCTTTCTGGACGGATCCGGTTGCGTGTGCAGTCGAGCCGCCTCGGATCCGCATCGCGTCGCGTCTTTTACGGTTCCGGGGGATCCGGCCGACGAATTCCTGCAGGTCAGAAACTGGGTGGCTTCCTTGCGTCGTACCGTCGTCCTCACCGCGACGGACGAGTATGTGCATGCGACCTATCGAAGCAGGCTGCTCTCGGACTGCCGAACCCCATTGGGTCTGGATCACATCGAATTGCGCCTATGCACCGAGCACGCTACGATCCACATTCGCTCGACCAGGAAGATGACCTGCTACGCAACGTTGGCTGTTTCCGAGGATCCGGCCGACGCATTCCTGCGGTTCAGGAATGCGTTGACCTCCTCCTGGAGAACCACTATCCTCAACGAAACGGACGAGTACCTGCACGGCGTCTGGATGGTAAGCCCGTGGATCCTGGACGACATCGAGTGCCGCCTTTTTGCCGGGCATGCAATGATCCACATCCGCTCGACCTCGCAGTACGGCTTCTGGGACTTCCGGGTCAACCGGAAACGCATCGAAAAACTCTGCCACCGGATTCAAACCGGATAACCGAGGATCTCGAGTCCAGGACGGCATGCTTCGGTGATAGCGGTCTGTTCACCCGGGTCGAGTTGCGCAAATTTCGACGGCGTCTGCCGTGGAATGGTGCAGGTTTCACGAATCCAGTTGTCATCTTCCAGAGACGGGTCGATGAACCGGATAAGTCGCCGGATCTCGGCTTCCGGCTCCGCTTGCATATCTTCGAACTTCAGATTCAGGAGGCGATCGGGCGGCAGATCGCCCACCATATGATCTCCCAGCTCGATCAGTGCGCTCCAGAGCGCCGCAAAACCAGGAAGCGTGAGCTGGTCGAACGGCAAGTTCTCAGGCTTGGTCACCAGGCGGGACAAAGGCTCCATATAGGGATTGATGGCTTCCCAAAGCCTCCTTCGGTACAACAACGCCATGGCGTCAAAACCGCCGAACTGCATCTTCTGCAAGGTCGCCAGAATAAGACGAAAGAGGTAATGACGACTCATGGAAATGGTTGTCTCACGCCCGTCGCGATACACATGGATCACTCGCATTTCAGGAAACAGACGCAGCAGCCTGGAAGCATACAACAACGATCCGCCTGAGCGTTCGACCCATACGCTCCGGTCAAATCGTTCGCACAGCCATCCGAAAAGATGTCGCACATGATCGGCAGGCGCCTGCCTGGGTTGTCCCCGAACCACCGGCTCGAGCTCGTCGAACAGCGCCTCATGCTCATCCGTGATATGGGGAAGCGCGGCGCACATAATCGGCGGTACATCGCTTTGCGTGAAGCGGGCATTCGGAGCACCGAACGGATAGATCAACTCCGGAACAGGCTCCCGCAACATGAGACGGGTCCTGTGCTGTTGCTTACTGAAGCGATCCCACATCCAATCGCCGGTGGTCCGTCGCGGGCGAAACGTACCTATCCCGATGTAGCTGTAAAACTCGGAAAGACTGAGAACGCGAGGGTGCCGGTTCAGAATGTTCGACACCATCGTCGATCCACACCGTCCGGTACTCAGAACCAGGACGGGCGGAATAGGCACGGGCTTTACCATGGCGTCGCCATATTCGCTTGCAAGTGATCGGGCAACCGGTATCTGAGATCGTCCAGCATGGACGCCTCCAGCAAAAAGACGAAATTATTGCCCCGCCATTTCTGAGCGATATTTGGAGCCAACTTGTGGGACATGGCGTGAACCTGGCGCAATACGCGCATCCGCCGCAAGAGTCCCTGGGTCTCGCATTGCGGGAACTGGAGCTGGTCTGCGAGATCGTCGCCAAGCAATGCCCTTGAGACCCGGTATGTGCGGCTCAAAAAGGCCTGGTGCTCTGCGAGCTCGGTTTTGCCGGCAATCTTGGGCAACGCATTGACCAAGGCATTCGCAATAACGACCGACTCATCGGAAGGCGGAGGCTCGCACGAGGTGGCGATACGATACAGTTCATGGGTTTCTCCCTCGTCGCCCTCGAACAGAAAAAACTCGGGGGTGCCGATCAGCGAGGAAGCGTAACGCCAGGCATGCATGTAGCCGCGACGCATCTCTTCGTCCATTTCGGCTCCGAGTCTCTCTGCCTGCCGCAGCGTGGTCGCGGAGAAATTGGCGGATGCGAGCGCCATGTGCGCAGCGCTAAGCGGCGTACCGAAAACCTCTTCGTCCCAGTTACCCTGATCGCGGATCAGCCATCTGAGTTGCGCATGCACCAGTCTGATGCGCACGGACAGTTTCCAGCCGTCTCCCTGGCGATCAAGGGCGCCCGGCAACATGATCTCAATAAAATGCCGAGTGTTCTGCCGGACTCGCCGCGGACCGAAACCGCTCATGGTCCGACCCGAAGCATAGAACGCCTTGGCTATCAAGGTAGACGCATTCTGCAAGGTGGCCACGAAAAAAGCCGGTATAAACAAATCCGAATAACTATGAAAAGCCCGGTAACCCCCTCTCAGGATAGTCGGATCGAACCACTCGGGCGGCGTTTCGATCGAATCGAAGAAATCGCGAAGCAACCTGGGAGCGTCGGCCAGGGCCTCTACGTCCTGCTGCATGCCGGCCTTGATGAACCGGTTTACTTCCCCCGGTGAAAACGGAGCCAGGGAATCTATGACCGCATCGGCGAGAGGATCGCCAATGCACGTATGCTTGATGTATTGTTCGGCAAGATGCGGATTGAGCGCACAGGTACGATCGTACCCGGCCTGGTAGGCAGACGGTACCTTCAGTCCATTCCGTACGGTTGAACCAGGTATACTCACGCCGATGGAAAAGCGGTGAGAAGAATCACGGCGAATACAAACCGCTGGGGCCTCCGGCTATACCACATATGACAGCGATTCGAGGAATATCGTTCGTAGTGAATTCGCCCGCGGTACAACTTGAACATTGTACCGACCCCCAGCCAAAGAATCAAGACGATCTACGGTGCGTCAGACTTGGAAAACCACTATACCCCGGCCCGTTCGGATTGCTCCGCCAGCCATGCGGCATACCCCTCCGCCGTGTGCACCGTGAAGTAGCCGCGCATCCGATAGTGACCCACGCCACAGAGTTGCGCACAGGCGATTTCCCAGTCGCCCGTGCGGATGGGCGTGAAATAAAGAGGGATGGACAACCCGGGAATAGCGTCCTGCTTGACCCGCATTTCGGTCAGGGTGAAACTGTGAATCACATCCTTGGACGTGAGGTGCACGATCACCGGCTTATTCACAGGCACGTGCAACTCGTTGAGGGTCACGATGTCGTCCGCGCCCGCCGGATCGTCCGGTTGTAAACCGATCGGATTCGTTTGCAGGTCCACCAGATGAATGTCCCGCTGCCCGAACACGCCGTCAGGCCCCGGATAATGGATGTTCCAGGCAAACTGCTCGGCGATCACATGTACGACGGTGGACTCCTCCTCGGACGGATAATTTTCCTCCGCGCGAAGCGCGCCCCAGGTCGGAATCGCGAATGCGAAAAGCAGCACCAGTTCCGCTACGATCACGCCCACTTCCTGGTAGGTAGAAAAGTGCGACGTAGTCCCGTAGTAGTTGGCCTTCGGATTTCTGGAAGCCCGGAATCGGTACAACGTGTAGAGAAAGAAAGGTGCCCAGATGAGGAAAAGCACCAGCATCAGCCAGTGCACCAGCCCCATCATGGCGTCGATTTCCGCGCTGTGCGCCGACGCCGCCTCGGGCAGCCCGAGATAATTCGTAAGGTCAAGCCACTTTAACATGTGAATTGCCGGGCGGATTGATGGAAATTCATATGGATACTTTGTGCTGTCCCGCGAACCGTTTCATCAAGTAAAATCTCCTTTCACAGGGCGTAACTCGCCCTCCTCCGTCATGACGGCCTCGCCCCGGGCAAGCAACCGGGCCCGGCGGCGCATGCGAAGAAAAAACGCTCCAACGCCTCCGCCCACGAAACCCGTTACTCCGATGAGCATCAGCATGGCCATGCTGATGCCCTGTGTCGTCGGATTTGCCGTAGCGTTGGCGCCCCAACACATCTCGCAAGCAGCGGCCGTATGAGGAAACAGGACCAGGCACGCCAGGCTGAACACAGCGGCGTAAACAGCGATACGACGGACGGTACACGTCATGATTTGCCTCCGGTAATATACCCCGTGCGCGCCACCTTTTTCAGGAAACGCGCGCCGTAGACGACCAGCGCGGCGCCTACCATAAACGCAACCGCCGCCGCGGGCGCCGACGCGCCATCGCCCGCAAGAGCCCATACCCCGAAGCCCAGGGACAACAGCGCCGAGGCAACGATGAACACGATATGGAAGGCTTTCAGCGACATGATCAGAATCCGAAAATCATGAGACCGATCTGGTCCACGTAATACACGCTGAAAAGCAGGAACATAACCAGCAACAGCGCGAGGCTCAGCCAGACGAGCCACCGGATGACCTGCTCCTCCGAAACGAGGTGCATGAAATAGGCCGCCACCAGCCCCGCCTTGACGGTCGCAATCAGCAAGGCGACAATGAGCGCCGGCACAAAGGGCAGTTCAAGATAGCCCACGACTACCGTGACCGCCGTAAGGACAGCCAGCGATCCGAAAACAAGCATGTACACGCGTACGTGCTTTTTTATTTCCTCAACAGAATGCTCGCTCATAATGCGCTGTACGTTGACCAGGCCTGCACGCCCGGAGTATTAAAGCAGGTAAATCGTCGGAAAGAGGAATATCCATACGAGATCGACAAAGTGCCAGTAAAGCCCTGCAATCTCGATCCGGTTCGTGAATCGTTTCGGGTCGGTCTTCCACATGCGAGCGCCCGGCCACATGAAATACATGTTGACGATAATGCCGCCGATCACGTGCAGGCCGTGCAGCCCGGTCAGCACAAAGTAGATGGCAAGGAAATTGTTCTCGGCGGGCAGGTACCCGTGGCTGAACTTTTCGCCGTACTCGAAGGCTTTTACGATGAGAAAGGCGAAGCCGAGCGCAATGGTGGCCCCCATGTACAACCGGTACCGGTCGAACCGCTTCATCGCAAGGGAGGCCCAGGACATCACCATCGTAACGCTCGACCCGATAAGTATGAGCGTATTGAGGGTGGCCAGGGGGACATTCAGAATGTCCGAAGCCCGTTCGTACATGTGCCCGCCTATCTCGCCGGGCCATTCGGGCGCGCCGATACGCAGGAAAATATATGCCGAGAACAGCCCGCCGAACAGCATGACTTCGGAGGCGAGAAAAAGCCACACTCCGATCTTTGCATTGTTTACGCCCGTATCGGGCCGGGGCGCAACGGTGAATGGAATTTGCATGTCGGTCAGGGTTCACAAACGGGTTTCATACATACGATAGGCGCGCTGGCCCGAATTAATCTTCCGATGCTTCGGCGGGCGGAGCATTCTGCGGCCAGTAATCTTCGTCATGGTCCGGGTGGCTGTATTCGTACGGGTCCCGGTACACCTCGGGCAGATCGTGGAAGTTACCGTGCCCGACAGGAGGAGACGGGGCTGCCGTCCATTCGAGCGTCGTGGCGTCCCAGTGGTTCTCGGTGGCCTTTTTCCCCTTCTTCATGCTGATAAGAAGATTCACGATAAACGGGATCTGGAAAACGAACAGCACCCATGAGGCGATCGACATCACTTCGTTGTAGACGATCACATCCTGTGCATGGGCGTAAATCTCCCCGCCGTCATACAACCGCCGCGAAACGCCGGCCATCCCCTGAATGAGCATGGGGAAGAAGATAAAATTCATGCTGACGATCGTACCCCAGAAGTGGATCTTGCCGAGCGTGTCGTTCATGGTTCGCCCGGTCATCTTCGGGAACCAGTAATAAATGCCGGCCATGAGGGCGAGAATAGTGCCCGGCGCCACCACATAATGGAAGTGCCCGATCACGTAGTAGGTATCGTGCAGGGGAATATCGGTGGGAGCCAACCCCAACGGCAACCCCGTGAGCCCGCCGATGCCGAACATGGGCAAAAAGCCCAGCGCAAAGAGCATGGGCGTCGTGAACCGGATAGACCCCCCCCACAGCGACAGAAAAAGCGCCGTAAGAATAATCACCGACGGGATCGAGATGATCATCGTGGTGGTCTGGAAAAACACGCTCATCACCTGCCCCATTCCGGTAATGAACATGTGATGCGCCCAGACGATGAACGACATGAAGCCGAGGAAAATCAGGGAATACACCATCACCTTGTATCCCCGGAGCGGTTTCCGCGAGTTATTGGCGATAATCTCTGCGACGATGCCCATGGCCGGCAGCACCAGCACATACACCTCCGGGTGAGCGAGGAACCAGAACAGATGCTGCCAGAGCAATGGACTGCCCCCGCCCGCGACATCGACCACTTCGCCGCTGACGACCAGCCCCGACGGCATAAAGAAACTGGTGTCGAGCAAGCGGTCGGACAGTTGCAGAATGGAAGCGGCCTCCAGCGGAGGAAACGCCAGCAGCAACAGGAAAGACGTAATGAACTGCGCCCACACGAAGAAGGGCATCCGCATGAAGGTCATCCCTTCGGCCCGAAGCTGCACAATGGTCGTCAGGAAATTGACGGCGCCCAGCAGGGATGAAGTAATGAGAAAAACCATGCCGATAAGCCACATCGTCTGCCCCATCGACTCGATGACGGACAAGGGGGCATACGAGGTCCAACCGGCCTTGGCGGCGCCGGCGGGCACGAAGAAACTGCCCAGCATGACCAGGCCGCCCACAACAAAGACCCAGTAGCTGGCCATGTTGAGTTTCGGAAACGCCATGTCCGGCGCACCGATCTGTAGCGGGACGATGTAGTTGCCGAACGCCCCCACCGCCAGCGGAACGATGCCGAGAAACACCATGATGGTGCCGTGCATGGCGCCCAGCTGGTTGTAAAATTCGGGGAGCATGATGCCGCCGGGCATCGTGTCGTCGGTGAAAAGCCAGCCGATCAGCGGCACCGGCTCTCCGGGATAGGCGAGTTGCCACCGCAGGAGCATCACGAGCGAGAACCCGAACAGCAGAAAAAGAAGCGCTGTAATGCCGTACTGAATCCCGATGACCTTGTGGTCGGTCGAGAAAATGTATTTCCTCCAGAAAGAGGCATGGTGGACGTCTTCCCCGTGGTGGCCTTCCGGGACGGCTGCGTGATCAGCCATAATGATCGATCGGACTTAATTCGTCAGGAAAATGGAGGGGCGACTCGCGCCCGGCGCAGCATGGAAAACCGCCTCACGGCGCCGGACGCGTATCGTCGCCGGTGTTTATGCCTCTGCTCCGTCGCCGAAGGTAAAGTCGAGCGTGACGGATTCTCCGTCGGCCACGCTCACGCTCTGCTCCTGCACACCGTATTCTTCGTGCCAGGCTTCAATGACATAGTCGCCTGCGGGCAGATCGCCTATGGAGTACCCGCCCGCTTCGTCGGATGTGCTGAAATAGGGATGCGCCGTAACGCCGGCCCATGATTCCATCCAGGGATGAACGTCACACTTGATGCGGGCCATGACCTCGGGAACCCGGAAGACTTCCTCGCGCTCCTGGCCTGCCGTGGGCATCCCGAAATTGAACGGACGGTTCGCTTCCGGCAGTGCATGAATGTTGTGCAGCAGGGGGTCGCTGTTACGAATCTTGATAGGCTGTCCGGCCTGCACGCCGAACACATGCGGCTCATAGGTGCATCCTACCTGATCCAGCACAACCGGCTCGGAACGCGCCGGGAACGTCATATCTCCGAGGCCGTCCTTGACGTGCACGAACACCCAGCGCAGCGTGCCGTTGTCGTTGACAACCACTTTCCGACTGAGGGCCGGCTCCTCACGCAGGGCCATGCACTCGCGGTCGAGATTAAGCGCTGGCTGCTCAGGGGCCGTACCCGTAAACCGAATGGATCCCGACACAACAGCACTTCCCGCCGGTGTATATTCCTCTGCGGCCGTATCGCCGCCTTCCGTGGAGTCGCCGCCCGCGTCGGCGCCACCGCCGCCACAGCCCGCGATAAGCATCGCGACCAGAGAGAGCGGGAGCATGTAAAACGTAATTCTGTTCATGGGGAACGTTCTTGCGTTTGGTTAAGAAACGGTATGTGCGTATCTATGCACAATTATCGTCGATAGTATAGCAATACTAAAAATAAATTTTTGTGAAAAGATGGAATGGCTCTGGCCCTTGTTCGAACCCTATGTCCGCAAAAGTTTCGAGCGCCGGGGGATAGACGACCCGGATATGTCCGATCTCGATACAGCCTTCCTGCGTCTTCTGGGATCGTCCACCGTGACCATTCTGGTGCAGGAACCCTGGCGCGGCTCGGTCCGCTTCAAGGGACTGGACCGCCTCCCGGCGGCGGAATGCATGGACCTGTTCCGGGATCCCGAGGGATACCTGTTCGAACGCTTCGGGGGCGGGAAGTACAAACTTAATTTCCACGAGGGATGGAATTTCGTAGCTACCCAGAACTTCAAGCCCGAAGGCGAACCGAAGTGGACGGACCTGCCGGGTATGGATTTATGACAGGCCCCGGCGGGACCGGGGTGGCTGGCTGACACCACCCTGTCCGGGACACGAACCGGGCCGTGCACCGTTAAAGGTGGATAATCGTATCGCGGCCTCAGCGTTTCGATCCGGCGCCTGACGCCAAAGAAAACCGGTAGGAAAATTTCAGCATAATGTAACGCCCCAGCGAAGCGATCCGCTCCTCCCGGATGTACGTGTTCGTATTGGAAAACCGGACACTCTCGTTCCGTCCGAGCAGATCGAATCCTGTCAGTTCGATGTCGGCGCGTTCGTTCATCAAGGACCGCGCAACCGAAGCCCTCAGGATGGGTACGCTGTCCACGTTGCCGAACACTTCCCGGGAATATATACGGTAATTAAGCGAACCGGTCACGCGCCATTTTTCGGTGAGATGCAGCTCCGCATTGGCGTAGTACATACGGTTGACGTACTGCCGGTTCTGCTCCTCGTTCAGAGAATAGTTTACCGCATTGAACGTGTACCGGGCGCCCGCCCGCACATCGAACAACTCCGCATTCAGGTTCTTCAGGCCGACATCGATCGTATGGCGCAGAATGCGCGCCTTGTTCTCGGCCTCGTTGACATATTCGAGGCTGCGCTCGAATTCCGAAACATTGGACACATTGATGTCCAGGCCGAGGGGACGGACAGGCGTGCCGAAATGAACGTTTCCCGACAAACTCCAGGAGCCGTCTGCATTGACCGGGGTGATGAATTGCCGGAGACGCTCGTCCACGGTTCTCGACTGTACGATGTCGTTGCTCACGTATTCACCCTCGACGGATACATATGCCTCCATAAACGTGAAAGGGTCATGGAAACCGAATTCCAGATCGACGCTGTGGCGATACCCCGGCTTCAGCGCCGGATTTCCCGTACGCACAAGCAGCGGATTGGTGTTGTTCGTAAGGGGTTGCAGATCGGTAATGGACGGTTCCCGCGCACGCACGGAATACCACAGCGAGAACTCCATGCGTTCGGCGAGATCGTAGCTGAAATTCACACGGGGCAACACATGCGTATATGCGCTTTCGATAGGCGCGCGGACATCCTCACCCGTCAAGCCAACCATCTTCCTGGCCCGCATCGATCTTTGCAAATTGGCGCTTATTCTGGCCTTGAATTTTTCCCCGACTGCCAGGTAACTAACGCTCCCCTGCACGTAGGAGGACGTACGGCCGTACCCGGAAGAAAGCCTGTCGTTGAAAACGGAAACACCGGATATCGTATCGAATACCGACTGCCTGCGTTCTTCCTCAGTCTTTCGGCTCTCGACCTGAAATTCCAGCTTCCCCTCCCCCAAAGGCTCGATATACGAAAGCGTCTGTGTCGATTGAAATGAACTTCTCAGGCGGGTCTGCAACTGCATAATCTCGTCGCTGGAAAGCACATTTCCCTCCTCGGGGAATGTCGTGGTTGAACGAAGATTGCCGGACATCTCGTCGTCGTTCAGACTGCCACTCACTACCCCCACCAGGCTCCGACCCTTTTCGTTCAGCCGGCGGCGCCATCTAAGCGAGCCGCTGCCGCCCAGATTATCGCTTTGCGACCGATAATCGGTCATGGTCTCGTTCCCGCTCGCTCCCTTCGCCAGCGTAACGGTTTCCGATATATTCGTCAGTGAGGATGTGACGGGCTTCAGGTTGCCACGTAGCTGCAGGTCATGCCCGTCTCCAAATTTATGAAACACGCTTACGCCTAAACTGTGGGCGAGGTTATTGCTGGTCCGCCCGCCGGTCTCGTTAACGAAGGAGGACTGTACGGGTCCAAGCAATTGCTGCTGCTGCACCGCGCGACCCTGCCGGTTATCCGCGTTCGACAGGGAATAACCGACGTGCGCGAAGGTGCTCTCTCCGAAATCTCGGCTCGCCTTGAGTGCGACTGAAGACTTCTCGGACAACCCGTTATAGGGACTCAAGACGTTGTTGACGTCCCCGATGAGGGAAAACAGCGTGGACGGACCGAAACGGTTTATGGAAACGTCGCCGTCGTAACGTTCATTGCTCCCGTATCCGCCGATCAATTTGCCCAAATACCCTCTCTCCGCTTCCTCCTTCAGATCAAGATTGATGGTTTTGACATCTTCTCCATCCTCAATACCGGTAAACTCCTCCATATCGGACGCTTTATCGTATACCTGCACCTTTTCGACCACATCCGCGGGTAAATTTCTGGTGGCGGTGGTGGGATCGTCTCCGAAGAATTCCTTCTCCTCGACCAGCACTTTCTGCACCTCCTCGCCTTGCACCCGGATGGTGCCATCGTCCTCTACCTCTATGCCAGGCAATCGCCGCAGCAAGTCTTCCACCATGTCGTTGGGACGCACCGCAAAGGCAGCAGCATTGTATTCGAGCGTATCTCCCTTGACGACAATGGGAATATACTCGGCACTAACCACCAGTTCGTCCAGTTCGACGGTCGAAGCTTCGAGGACGATGGTTCCCGCTTCGTAGTCGCCGCCCGACAGGTCCATGTCCTGCCGGTGCGTCCGGAACCCGACATAGGTTATCTGCAGGGTATACGCCCCTTCCGGAACGCGCCGGAGGGTAAACGCCCCGTCCCGATCGGTCGTCGAGAATCGGGTTAGAACCGAATCTTCGCGGGTGAGCGCCACCACCGTCGCGCTCGGAAGCCCCACGCCCGTCGAATCCACGACCACGCCGGTAACCTCGAAACGGCTATTCTGAGCCGTAGCTGTTTCCGTACCCAGGAGGCAGACAAAAAGACAAGCAACTACCCGGAGGCTTGCCGCCTGCCAACCCATGCATACATATTTCATAACGGTTGGAAGGAAATGAGATCGGGATAATCGAAGAGCAATGCATGGTATCCGCACATCAGCGCCTAATTCGTTAAAAAAACCAGCGCCTTTTACTACGCTTCTGCACCTCTTCCATTTTCTCTTTCACCATAGCGTCGAACTCCTCCTTCGTAACCGCCTTTCCTTGTTCCGGCGCCCAGATCGATATCTGGCCAGGCGCCTCAGGCAAAACATGTGTGGCGCTATAGGTCGTGAGACTCCCGTCGTCGATGGACAACAGCAGGATCGCACCGGGTAACCCTCCGAACCAGACGGGACCAACCGATACGGGGAGTTCCGGGGCGAACCAGGCATCTACCCTGGCGCTGTCCACTTCCGTGACCGCTTGCTGACATGCAAAACCGAGGTACTCGCCTTGCTGCCCCGTGATGCGCCATACATATTCGGGCCGGTCGCCTTGTATCAGAAAAGCGCGGCCCAGAAAGTCTTTCTGTTCAATGACCGTCCAGGCTTCGAGATCGGTGTACGTTACAGCATATCCCTGCGCCGACGCGGCGTAATAACTGTGGGCCATTCCAGCTAAAAGATCCTGCAACGCAGAAGAAACACTTAGCGATCGACCGGGCATTGTCGCCGAATTCGGGGCTTCCATCATAACCGACGCCTTTTCCGTGAAGTGGAGGCGCCAGGCCGTAGTGTCTACCGCCGACATCGAGGCCAGTATATCCTCTTGCACCTCTTCTCTCAGGGCCGGCGGGATTTCCGGCTTTACGGTTCGCTGGTAACGGATCGTTCCCGCCGTTTGGGCAACCGCTGACGGCGGACCCAAATACAGGGCGGTGCACAAAAACAGGAACGGTACCATTCCCTTGCAGGCAAAACGCATCCCGGTGCTTACGGAAAAATCAAGAGGAAGATACATGGTGCGCACAGGGATAAAGTGTTAGGGAAACATCCCGAAAAAACTGAGCCAGAACATGCATACAACGGACGTCGGAATAAATATATTGTTTACCGGATTACCAGAGGTTGTTTGCTGGGGATAGGCGTCTAATCCCATCGCACCTCTGGACCGCCTCCCGGCGGCGGAATGCATGGACCTGTTCCGGGACCCGGAGGGATATCTGTTCGAACGCTTCGGAGGCGGGAAGTACAAACTCAATTTCCACGAAGGATGGAATTTCGTGGCTACGCAGAACTTCAAGCCCGAAGGCGAACCGAAGTGGACGGACCTGCCGGGTATGGATTTATGACAGGCGAAAGCGGGATCGATGGACTGTCCTGCCGGGGACGCAAAATGAACCCTCTCATGCAATAGTTATAGGATACTCTGATCAAAACCACTTCGCTCAGCATTTTACTTTCGCGCGGATAGGATGTCATGATTCCATCGTCGGAATCAGCGGAAAACACTGCGGATTCGGAGCATCGCGGACGTGACGCACCCTTCGGGAGAGGCCGCATCATTTCTCATTGTGTGGGGCCTGCCACACCGCTTCGTCATTCCTTGCCAGCACACCCCTCTCAGCCTCTGAGCTTTGCGAACTTAATCAGAGTATCCTATAGATTTATTCGTAGGCCGCGCCCCCTGCGTTTCGATCCGGCGCCTGAACCGGGAGAAAGTCGGTACGAGAATTTAAGCAGAACGTAACGCCCCAGCGAAGCGATCCGCTCCTCCCGGATGTACGTGTTCGTATTGGAAAACCGGACATCCTCGTTCCGTCCGAGCAGATCGAATCCTGTCAGTTCGATGTCGGCGCGTTCGTTCATCAAGGACCGCGCAACCGAAGCCCCCAGGATGGGCACGCTGCCGACGTCGCCGAACACTTCCCGAGAATAGGTCCGGTAATCGAACGAACCGGTTACGCGCCATTTTTCGGTGAAATACAGCGTCGCATCGGCGTAGTAGGTACGATTGACGTACTGCCGATTCTGCTCCTCGTTCAGCGAGTAGTCCGCCGCATTGAAGGTGTACCGGGCGCCTGCCCGTATATCGAACAGGTCCGTATTCCGATTATTCAGGCCGACATCGATCGTATGGCGCAGGATGCGCGCCCTGTTCTCGGCCTCGTTGACATATTCGAGGCTGCGCTCGAATACCGGATTATTAGACACATTGATTTCCAGGCCGAGGGGACGGACAGGCGTGCCGAAATGAACGCTTCCCGAGAACCGCCAGGAGCCGTCCGCATTGACCGAGGTAATGACCTGTCGGAACCGTTCGTCCACGACTCTCGACTGCGCAATGTCGTTGTTCACGTAGGTGCTCCGGGCAAACACGAACACCTTCGTAAACGTGAAGGGATCGTAGAAAGAGAAACGCAGATCGACGTTGTGACGATATTCCGGCTTCAGCGCAGGATTTCCCGTACGCACAAGCAGTGGATTGGTGTTGTTCGTAAGGGGTTGCAGATCGGTAATGGACGGTTCCCGCGCACGCCCCGAGTACTCCAGCGATAAATCCATCCGTTCGCCAAGATCGTACCTGAAATTCGCCCGGGGCAACACATGTGTGTATGCGTTTTCGATCCGTGCGTGGACCTCCTCGCCGGTCAAGCCGACAATATTCCCGGCCAGCGTCGATTTTTGCAGATTGGCGCCTATACCGGCCTTGAATTTTTCTCCGCTTGCCTGGTATCGAACACCCCCCTGTATATAGGAATACATACGGTCGTATCCGGAAGAAAGCCTGTCGTTGAAAACGGAAGCGCCGGATACTATGTCGAACACCGACTGCCTGCGTTCTTCCTCCAACTGCCGGCTCTCTACTTGAAATTCCAGCCTACCCCCTTCCCCGACAGGTTCGATATACGAAAGCTGTTGCGTCGATTGCAACGAACTCCCTGGGCGTGTTTGCAACTGCATGATTTCGTCGCGGGAAAGTACGTTCCCCTCCTCGAAAAACCGTGTAATCGAACGGAGATCGCCGGACATGTCGTCGTCGTTCAGGCGGCCCCGCACTTCTCCCACCAGACTGCGACCCTTTTCGTCGAGCCGACGACGCCATGTCAGCGAACCGTTTGCGCCCAGGTTGTCGCTTTCCGACCTGTAATCGGCCAGGGCCGCGTTCTCGGTCGCCCCCCGAGCCAGCGTAACGGTCTCCGAAATATTCGCCAGCGAGGAGGCGCCCGCCGTCAGTCCGCCGCGCAGTCGCAGGTCGTGCCCTTCCCCGAATTCGTGAGAGGCGTTCACGGTCAACCGGTGGGTCAGGTTATCGCTGGTCTGCCCGCCGGTCTCGTTCACGAAAGAAGACTGCACGGGCCCAAGCAATTGCTGCTGCTGCGCCACGCGATCCTGCCGGTTATCCACGTTCGACAGGAAATAACTGGCGTGGGCCCAGGTATTCTCTCCGAAATCCCTGTTCGCATTAAGCCCGACCGAAACGGTCTCCGACAACCCGTCCCGGTTGGGGGAAAAACCGGAAGCGCCACTCCGAATGGTTATGGACCCGCCCATCGCTTGCATTCCTCCCATCATCGTAAGGATATCGCCGAACGAAAAATTCTGCCGGTTAACGTTGTTGACGTTCCCGATGAGAGACCACTGCGTGGACGGGCCGAAGCGGTTTACGGAAACATTGCCGTCGTAGTGCTCCTCGCTCCCGTATCCCCCCGTCAAATGACCGAAATATCCTCTTTCCGCCTCTTCTTTCAGATCCAGATTGATGGTTTTGACATCCTCTCCGTCCGCGATACCGGTAAACTCCTCCATGTCCGACGCTTTATCGTATACCTGCACCTTTTCGACCACATTCGCGGGCAGGTTTTTGGTGGCAATGGCGGGATCGTCTCCAAAAAATTCCTTGTTCTCGACCAGCACTTTCTGCACTTCTTCCCCTTGCGCCCGGATTGTGCCGTCGTCCTCTACCTCTATGCCGGGCAATCGCCGGAGCAAGTCTTCCACCATGTCGTTGGGGCGCGTCGCGAAGGCAGCAGCATTGTATTCGAGCGTATCTACTTTAACGACAATGGGTATGTGCTCGGCGCCGATCACCAGTTCGTCCAGTTCGACAGTCGAGGCTTCGAGTACGATGGTCCCCGCATCGTAGTCGCCGCCCGACAGGTCCATGTCCTGCCGGTGCGCCCGGAACCCGACATAGGTGATCTGCAGGATATACGCGCCTTCGGGAACACGCCGAAGGGTAAACGCCCCGTCCCGATCGGTCGTCGAGAACCGGGTCATAACCGAATCTTCGCGGGTGAGCGCCACCACCGTCGCGCTCGGAAGCCCCGCGCCCGTCGAATCCACGACCACGCCGGTAACCTCGAAACGGCTATTCTGAGCCGTAGCTGTTTCCGTACCCAGGAGGCAGACAAAAAGACAAGCGACTACCCGGAGGCTTGCCGCCTGCCAACCCATGCGTATATATTTCATAACGATCGGTTGGGAGTACATCGGGATATCGAAAACAAAGCGGATGCCCGGACGTCAGCGTCGGTCAATCCGCCGGATAACGGTCCTGTTACCGCCCCGGCCCTGCATTTCTTCCAGTTTTTCCTTCCGAATGGCGGCAAACTCCTCCTGCGTAACGACCTTCCCTTTTTCCGGCGCCCGGATCAACGCTTCGTCAGGCGCATCGAGCGAAACGTGCGTAGCGCTGTAGGTAGTAGGATTTTCCCTGTCGATAGACAGCACCAGAATCGCACCGGGCAACCCTCCGAACGAGGCAGGACCGACCGATACGGGAAGTTCCGGGGCGAACCAGGCTTCTACCGTGGCGCTGTCCGCTTCCGTAACCGCCTTCTGGCATGCAAAACCGAGGTACTCGCTTTGCTGCCCCGTGAGGCGCCAGGCATATTCGGGCCGGTCGCCTCGTATCAGAAAAGCGCGGCCCAGAAAGTCTTTCCGTTCAGTGACCGTCCAGGCTTCGAGATCGGTGTACGTTACGGTACGCTCCCGCAGGCGTCCTCGCGTACGAATGCGAATATTGACATCCCCCCGGGAACGGTTCACCGATCGACCGGGGATTGCCGCCGAATCCGGGGTCGCCATCATAACCGACGCCTTTTCCGTGAAGTGGAGGCGCCAGACCGTAGTATCCACCGCCGACATCGAGGCCAATATCTCCTCTTGCATTTCTCGCAGAGCGGGCGGCAGCTCGAAATCCTCGGGAATTTCCGGCTTTACGGTTCGCTGGTAACGGATCGTTCCCGCCGTTTGGGCAACCGCTGGCGGCAGGACCAAAGCATACGGGACAGTGCCCAGCAGGAGAAAAAGGACCATTCCCCTGCAAACGGAACGCATTGCAAGGCGTACGGAAAAATTAAGGGGGGAGCACATGGTTCACGCGCAGGCAATGTGTCGAAGAAACATCCCGTACAAACCCGACCGGAACACGTATACAACGAACGTCGGAATAAATATATTGTTTGCCGGGTTACCTGAGATTGTTTTCTTCGGATAGGCGTTTCATTCCGTTGGACTCTGCGGATCGGCGTTTCATTCCGTTGGACCTTGCGCTACCCTACCTGCAATGCCATGCCCAAACCCCTTGCTCCCTCCCCCGATCACCGCCGGCGCGTCGCTACTCTGCTCGGCTTGCTGACAAGCGAGGAAGCGCAGGAAACGATGTCGCAGCGCCTCGGACGTTCGAGGTTGGCGTACGAACTGGCTTGCGCCTGGTTCGATGACGTGTATGTTCCGAGCGAGCGGTATATGGATGGGCTGAAGGGCGATATGGCGCCCGAGGCGGCAGAGACCTTCAGAGACGCTTTCGATCCCGTGGAACTGGCTGCCATGGAGCGGTTCCACCGTTTCTTCGAACTGCGCATCGATATGCTGCCGGATGCGATGATCGCCTCGCGATGCATCCCTGTGGACGACCGCTGGCGGAGCCTGATGAAGGACGCAGGCTATCTGCTGGAAGACATCGGCGGTAATGCAGAAAATTTCCGGCCGAGGGTTGCAGAATCCGGGGATGTCTCCGGAGAAATCGCCGCAATCATCCGAATCGCAACCTGAGCCCCAAGTACAGCACGACCGCAGCAAGTAGGGCGTTGGCAAGCGCAGACCACAGGGCAATCCGCGTTTTCCCCTGAGGCACAAGCTTCAGACTGTACCATGCCTGGTTCACGCCCATCGTAAGGAACAGGATGAATTTGGCGCCGACCAATTGGAGATACATAGTCGGATAGCTGAAGTTTGTCAGCCACCCCGCATTGATGAGATTGAAAATCCCTGTCAGCAGAATGGTGAAGAAAAGCTCCCTGCTGAACCGCTGGAACCGGCGCACCAGCGTCTCGATAAGCGTAGCGGCGCGTCCGGGGTCAAGGTGTTCGGCCCCAAACCGGCGCACGGCAGGCATCGCCACAAACGGTACGACGATCATCCCGCCCACCCAGACGATGATCGCCGCCAGATGAATCCATAGAACGACGGCGCGAAAGGTGAACATGGCTTTTTAACGATGCAATCATGATGTCCTGTACGCGCGAAAGTGAAGCACTGATCGAAGTGGACTTGATCAGAGCATCCTTTACATGCCCATGCCGCTGCGCGCCCGGTCCAGGACGGTCTCGGTGACTTCGGCGAGTCCTTCCGCTTCGGCATAGCGCTCCACGCTTTGCATGACCATGCCGCGGGCAGAAGCAGGGATATTCTCCATGCGCTGGCGCGCCCCCTCCGTCCAGGGCATGCCGCTGCGCCCGAAGGCCTCGTTGACCATACCCGTAAACGGACATTTCGAAGCTCCGCTTTCCACAGCGGGGCCGGAGGCTCCGACCGACGAAGAAGCCAGGCCGGTCCGTATGTTTTCCATAGGCTCGGCAGGCACGGGTTGTCCGCCGATCTTCACGCCAAGAGAGCGCACCACCTGGGTCTCGCTCGCATTGGTCAGCATGGCCGTTTGCCTGCCGCACACGGGGCAACCGAAGATCACCGTCATGGAGCCGCGATCGGGACCGCGCGTTTCGTCGAGGTGCATGGCCTCGTCACATTCCACGCAAAGAAATTTCATGAGGCATCCAGCAGAAGTTTAAGACAATCGGCCAGTTCGGTGAAGGCGCACGCCGCCGGCCGATCCGGGTGTTCGTGCAGGTACGGACGTCCTTCGTCGGCAGCCATGCCGAGGGCCGGATCGAAGGGGATACGAGCCAGTACAGGCACATCGAGGGTCCTGGCTAACCGGTCCGTACGGTCCGGCGGATACAGCGGATCTGCCTGTCCGCAATGCGGACAGGCATGCGACGCCATGTTTTCTACAAGCCCCAGCGACGACACATCGAGGTGTTCCTGGATCATGCGCACGGAGCGGCCCACCGCATCGAGAGCTACCGCCGAAGGAATGGTAACCACGACAGCCGCATCGATGCGCGGAGTCACATCGGCAAGCGTCGGCAAACGATCCGAGCCGGGCGGCAAGTCTACAAGGAGTATATCCAACGCACCCCATGCGGTATCGGTAATAAGCTCCCGCAGGGCGCCTGCCTCACGGAGCCCGCGCCAGGCGGTTCCGCCGGATTGCGAGGGAGCGTCCCACGCTACAGGCGTCGTTTCGTCGCGCAAAAAGAGAGCCATGGACATGACGCGTACACCCAACGTTGTTTCGGGAGGGGAAACAACTCCTCCTGTACGTTGCAGAGGGGTCGTCGCCTGCACACCGGTCATCCGCCCGAGCGACGGGCCATTGATATCTCCATCCACGAGACCGACGCGCGCGCCATTGCGGGCCAGCGCCGCGGCAAGATTCACCGCCACAGTGCTCTTTCCAACCCCTCCCTTACCGCTCATTACCGCGACGATATAGCGAATATCGCTGAGACGTTCCGCCAGCCGGTCGGCCTGCACCGCCACCTGACCCGCCACATCGGAACCCCCATCGGTTGCTATGTCGTGCCAGGTTTTCATCCGCATAGCCCATCGCCCCAATCACGACACGGCTTCTTCCGCCTGCTGCTTGCGAATAGCCTCTTCCATGGCTTTCCGGGACACTTCCAGCCCTTCTTCGGCAATCTCCAGCGTGACGATGGTGGTGTTATGCCCGTCTGCGGCCGTTTCCATCCGCCCCTTCGTCTTGTCGCGCATGAATCCTTCGGGGACCCGTTCGAGGCGAGCCCAGGCGTCCGGCGTCCACTTGTACGCCCCCTTGTCAATCAATTCGACGGAAACGGCTTCCCGGGCCGGGGCCTGCTCCGCCGGATTCTCCTTCAGCCCGGAACCGGGCGCAGAAAGCACCGAGGTGTCCTCAAGCAAATCCCCTACCGCCGCCGCCACCATGTCGCGGGTGATCGTATCAAGTCCCTTGACACGGGCGCTCTTTTCGATCTGTGCGCGGGCGCGGCGCATCTGGTACCCGTCCGGGACCTTCCTGAGCAGTTCGCGAGCATCCCGCGTCCACTTGATCTTTTTCTTGTCGAAGGTTTCGATCTCTTCGACAGCGCCTTCGAGGGGCGCCAGCTTGCGGAGCGCCTCCTTGTCGATCTCCTGGAATTCCTCGGGAGCGGCCCCGCATACAGCGCACACGGCGGGCTTGAATCCGCGCGCCGCGTAGCCGCACCGGCTGCATACGTACGTCGTTTCATCGACGGCGGCAATGTTTTCGCGAGCCACGGATTCGGCAATGATTCCCATAGATCGCATGGCGGATTCCGGAAGAATGGTCGCCATCGCCTGCTCGACCACCTTTTGAGTGATCACGGAGTGGCCACGTTCCATGGCCCACCGATGGATCGTCGTACGCGCAATGTTGCGGGCAAAATCGGGAGCCGTATTGAGAATGGCCGTGGCCTCGTCCGTCCAGATCATGGATTCTTCGGCCCGCACGTCGAGCGGGGGCGTGTACCGCCTGCTCGACAACAACACATTACAGGAAACCATCCGCAGCAGGTTTTCCGTATTGCTGCCGATGTCCATGTCTTCGTCGCTATGCACCCCGATGCGACCCATGACAAGCAGCCAGGGCTTTTCGCGGCGCACGTACTGGAGAATCTTGTCGAAGGCCTTGCCGTCGAGCAGCGTGATCTTCAGGTCCACGCCCTCTTCGGCGGCAACGCGATGCGCCACTTCGAGATGCGACTGGTATATCTTCGCAAGCCCCGTGTCGATAACCTCTTCGTGGAGCTGCTCCTGCTCCTTGAACCGGAATACCTTCGAGGCCTTTTCGGTCAGCACATGCACGATGCTGTTGAACATCGCGTAATGCAGGTAGGGGTCGTAGACCGACACCGCCTCCACGCGCTTGTCCAGCTTCCGGCCCAGTTCGAGGGCCGTTTTCAGACCGGCGAAAGACTCGGGGCTGCCGTCAACGGCCACCACGATGTGCCCGCCATCGGGTTCGCCCACGGCGTGCCCGTTCATCTGACGGTCGAAGGCATCCGTGTTCTTGACGATAAGCATGTCGGTGCGCGCCCTCCGCACGACCCGAGAGCATACGCTACCCAGCACACTGTCGCGAACGGCGCCGAGACCGAGCGCCCCCATCACGACCAGATCGTAGTCGCTCTCCTCGATGTCCTGTACGATGATCTTCCAGTTCTTTCCATCGTACATCTTCGGCTGGAAGGGCAATTTTTCCTCACGGCACCGTTTGTCCATCACGGTCAGGTACGAATCCGAAATCAGTTCGAGACCCATCGTGATGAGCGTGTCGTGCACCTTCCGCTGTTTTTCCATCTCCTCTTCAACGAGATACTCCTCGGGCAGCGTAAACTCCATCTGCTTGAAGCGGTAATCGTGCATACGGGCTGCGTAGGCATGGCTGCCCACGAGCTCCCCATCGAACCGCTTCGCCAGTTCGACGGCAAGTTCGATGCTCGCCATCGAATGGTCCGAATTGTCGACCGGAACGAATATAGTCTTGTACATAATGGCTAATAGATCAGTTTGAGGCGGTCGTAAATGTAGGTGAGGCGGTACATAACATATCGCAGCGTTTCGGAATCTTCTGCAAGAAGCGAAACGGCAAGCAGGGCACGCTGGAGGCGGTCGGCGCGGCTCGGGAGGGAAGAACGTTCCGCCTCTTCCAGTCCCTCGGCGAAGGCATTCATCTCGAAACGCGCCCGTACCATCGCGTTGTAGGTATCGCTGCCCGGCTCGGCCTCTTCCATGATCCGTTCCAGGCGTCCCGTTTCCATGCGTACAATGGCCGGCGCCATGCGGCGAAATTCCTTCCAGCCTACAAAATCCAGTTCGTTCCAGTCAAGACGCCTCGCGGCCAACTCGGCGGCACGCGCTTCGAGCGCATCGGGCAGCGCTATGTCCTGGGACGGCTCCATAGATGGCGGGCGGAATCAGAAAGGACGGTGTACGGTGCCGGGTTCGAGGCGCTCTCCCATTTGAAGCAAACCCTTGTACTTACGGCGAAACTCCGCCGGGTCCTGTGCGATCGTTTCCATGGAAAACTCGGGTAGAAGCGCCGCGAGGCGTTCGTCCATCTCTTCCCTCTCGATCCAGCCATGTTTCATATAGGCCAGCACAATATGATAGTCCGGTTCGTCGCCGCGAGCCACGTGCCGGAACGCCACCGAGTACGGATCGAAATGCCACAAGCTCAACTCGGAGTCCGGCAGGTCCCGGACAGGTCGATGCCGCTGTTCGGCTTCCGCCGGCAGGGGAATCAGATCGCCCGGAAATTCCTGCTCGATCGCCACGCCGAACTGCGCAGCGGTGCGAGCCGCGGCCGCATCCCATTCGGGCCGGTATTCCACATCGGCATACAGGCGCACGGCGTCCGTCCACGACCGCCATCCTTCCTGAACTTGCGAGGTCTCTCCAAGCAGAAGCAACCGCCCGGCACGCCCCTGCCCGGGGGCCGAAGCGGCATAACTGTGGGCCGCCGCATCCACAAAATCCTGCAACACGAAACGGGTTACCAGCGATCCGGTCATGATGTCACCTCCGCATCGGACACGGCGACAGGTTCCTTCCAGTCCGGAATCGGCACGATGGCTTCCTCGGGACACTCGGCGACACATTCCGTAAAATCGCAACAGGTATCATCAATGACGTAGATCGGATCTCCGGGTGAAATCGCGCTAATCGGACACACATCCACGCACAGGCCGCATTGCGCGCAGGCGTCTGTGATCATATGAGGCATGGCCGCAAAGTAATGTGTGAAAAACGGATGCGAGGCGATCCGGAAAGGGCCTTCTACTCCTGCCCCTGTCCGTTCATAGCCTGTTTGTCGATCACGCCGCCGGCTTCGTTGACAGTGTTGTCGCTCCGCTTGCCGGGATAACGGCGTTTGGGCGTCTTGTCCTTCCAGCGGTAGATCCAGAAACAGTACGAATAAGGATAAATGGTCTGAACGACATGAAATGGCTCGTATTCGAACAGGCGGCGCATCGCCCAGGGGAAACGGTACCGCTTGTCCTCCGGCTCGATGATTTCAACGACACAGTCTGCCTGAAAACTGACGAACACCGGGGAATTGCCGGTCCACAGCACGGACGCAAAGGGATTCTCGACAAGATTTTTGAGCGTGGATCCCTCGAAAATTTCGAGGAGCCCGACGCGCCGCCAGTCGATATGCTCGGGATGGGAATACAACTCGCGGGCCGTCCGGATGCGCAGATCGCGCGTCTCGTTCACGGCATGGGGCGGTAATGCCTGTATCCGGGCGACGGCATCTTCCACCAGTTCGAGGTAATAATCGATATGTTCATCCTTTGGAGTGAACCCTACGCCCTTGTTGGCCAGATTGGGAACAAGCGCATCGTCAACCCATGTGGCCACAACAGGCAGATGCCCCGCGTTGAACGCGATGTACTGGTCCTGCTCAATGGCGTCGTAAATGCTGTGCTTGTAGTCGAGCTGCCACCGGATGAATTTCTCCGGGAGCTCAATGACGTCAAGATTCCGGTCGGCGCCGTTCTTTTTGAGACGGGCGACCCCGTTGGTTACCTGCACCTGCTCTGTGAGCGTTTTTGCGTCAAGCTTTTCCATGAATGGGTTGGTAAATGAAGGAGTATGATTGGTTATACAAGTCGTTCCGGGGTAACGGGTTCCTTAATAACCCCGGCGTCGAGCGGTTTCTTGACAGGTTCCGAAAAAGACGGCGCCCTCCGATCCATGCCGGCAAGCGCTTCCTGCATGACGCCCGCAGAGATGCGGCGTACGCCATGCCGGTCCGCATACGCTTCAAGGCCCTTACGGACTTTGTCGCGAATGAAGGAAATCGGGATACGGTCGAGCCGCTTTTGCGCTTCGGGAGACCACTCTATATCGTATCGTTCGAGCATCCTGCCGGTCGGCTGGTAAAGACAGGCCGGATCTTCGGCAAGATAGTCCTCGAAAGAGGCCTGAGCCCGGCAGCGGCAACCGCCGCAGAGTTCGTTGAACTCGCATGCGCCGCATTTGCCCTTGAGCCGGGAAGGATCGCGTAAATCCGTCAGCACGGGAGAAGAAGTCCATATCTCGGCGAAAGATTGCTCTCGGACGTTTCCGGCTACCACCGTCATGTACGGGCACGGCGTAACATCCCCGCCCGGCGTAATGCGGCAGTACTGCGTACCTGCCATGCATCCGCCGCTCTCCAGCCCCCCAAGTCCCTCGTCATAGGCGATCTGTTTGAACTGCGGGGCGCATTTCGACCGAACCAGCATGGGGCGGTACTCGTCTTGCACCGTCACCATCTCCCGCAACATGGCGTCCGTGGAAGCGGCGGAAAGATCGTTCATTGCCTGCCCCCGGCCTGTCTGCACCAGAAAGTACAGATTGAAGGACCAGGCGCCTTTCTTGCGCGCAAACGCCATCAGTTCAGGAATTTCGTCCCGGTTCATATCCATGACGGTCGTTTGCACGAGCACTTCGAGGCCATGCCTGCGACATATTTCGAGGGCGCGGACCGAATGCTCCCAGGCGTTCGGGCCACCGCGAAAGGAATTGTGCTTCTCGGGATCGATGGAATCGATGCTGATGCCTACCCCTTTGACGCCGCATTCCACCATCTTGCGCGCAACGAAATCGTTGACCATGACCCCGTTCGTTCCCATCACGACCCACATCTCCTTCGAAGAGGCCGTCTGCGCAATCTGGTAGATATCCCGGCGCAAGAGCGGCTCTCCGCCGGTAAGAATGAGCATCTCCGTACCGAGTGCCTCCATCTCGTCGATCAGCGCGAGACACTCGTCCGTGGTTAATTCGTTTTCTTCGGCGGTACCCCCTTCCATATAGCAATGGGGGCACTTGAGATTGCATTTCCTGGTCAGATTCCAGGAAACGAGCGAGGGGCGATACCCACCGGGAGAAGACAGGAAGGATAGGGAACGAGCGGCTTCCATAGGTACGAGGGAAAGACCTCCGGAGAATCAGGCGGAAACGGAGGTGCGATACCGAAAGCGCATCAGGCCGACGATGCTGAGCAGCACGAAAAGCGTGAGACCGGAAGCACGTAACATGGGCATCACCGGCGACGGACGCTCGGAGGGCTCGATGTACAGATAATACCACCCCGTGAGGCCCCGGCGATTACCCCGCTCGTCGTTGAAACCGTCCCATACCGAAAAGGCGATCGGAACGAACGTATCTTCCGCAAAACGCTCGTCTCGCGGCATGGTGAAAACGGCGGTCCATGCACCGTCCTCGTAGGTCGCACGGACGGACGGGGCGGTTTCGCCGACGATCAGGTTGCCACTCCCGCGCCCGACGTACGAACGGCCTTCTCCCGAAGCCAGATCGGCGAACCACAGATCGACCGGCTGTCTTGCGTCCCCGAAAAGGAAATACGGCAGCCCTCCCGGCGCAAGCTCCTGGGGAAACTGTATGGCGACGGCATCGGACCAGATGCTTGTCACGGTATCCCGAACAACCTGCTCCGTGGGCGGAACTTCCATATCCGGAGCATTCCTCCCCATCGTCTCTGCGGACATGTCGTGCCACGAAAGAAGAACGGCGATCTCATCCGCATTGTAGCGTGCTTTCACCTCGATGCCGTCTACGCCGGGCATAAACGACCGTCCGGATTCAATGACCTGTCCGACCACAGGAAAATAGGCGCCGCGTTCCTCGCCGAAAGCTGCTCTACCCTGCACCGGGTCGACGGGATCGTTCGCATACTGCGCCGTCGCAGAGATCGCATAATCGGGCTCGTCCTGTGACAGCGAATAGACGTAATCGACGAGGGCCCAGCTGTCTTCGATCGGGGTAATGCTGTAGGACGGCATGGGCGAACCGTCGAGACCCGTCGTGAACGTGCGATAGATGTCCTCGCGCGTGTCGCCTCCTATGAAGGTCCAGCGCTTCGTAAGATCGGCGGGGCGGATATGGTTGCCCCATTGCTCTTGCAGCGTTACAGCGGAAGGCCCGTCGCCGCGTCCGGCCATGCCATGGCAATCGAAGCACTGGTTCTCTTCGTAGACTGCGCGCCCCCGTTCGGCAGACGATTCGCTGAACGACGAGGGGTTGGGAATCTCGATTACATCGGGAACGCCGTACGGTCCGGAGAAATCGTCGTTGAAGGTTTTTAGATAGTAGACAAGGTTGCGAATTTCGTCGTCGTTTAGCTGAGGCCAGGGGGGCATACCGGTATAGGGCATGCCGTTGCGAATCACCCCTGCGATATCGTCATCCGTAGGCAACTGTCCGCTCGGTGTGGTGCGCACCTTGTAGATGCCTGCCGTAAAGTCGCGGGGCATCGGGCGCATGAAGGGCGCCGCCACGCCATCCCCTTTGCCGGTTTCCCCATGGCACTGCGCACATTTGTCTATGTAAAGCAGGCGGCCGGCCTCGCGCTGTTCGTCGGCGCCAAGATCCGGCGCGGGTTGCGCCAACACGGTCAGGGGAAGCAATACGACAGGCAAACACGCCCCCAGGACATACGATATGAGGCTCGATCGGGAAAAACGCACAACAGCGCGTTCTGCCCGGCAAGCAGACAAGCGAATCGCTATGTCGTTTTTATTCCTAATGGTCCTCGCCCCCACCATGATCCTCCCGCGCCCGCGGTCGGTGTCCGGTGAAATCGTACAGGAAAAGCGTCACATCCCACATGTCCTCTTCGGAGAGGAAGTCTTCCCAGGCAGGCATGGCCGAAAGCCAGGGCGTGGATTCGCTCGGCAGACCCGGGCCGCCCTTGGCGATGCGCCAGAAAATGTAGCCTTCCTGGAGCATGGCGATGGTCGTGGCGTCCTGGAAATTCGCGGGAATAGGATCGAACCCGTGGGCAAAAAGGCCGTCCCCCGCCATATCGTCCCCGTGGCAATACACACAGTTTTCGTAGTACACGCGGCGCCCGTTCTCCACATGCTCCTCGAACGCTGCCGGGTCTTCCGTTTCAAGAGCGCGGTACGGGTTGTCGTCGTTGATAAGGTCGATCGTATTTCCGGCTACTTCGATGCTCACAGGCGGCGGCGGGTGAATCGTGCGGCTTCTGAGAGGAGGCGCCGGCCCTTCCGTTACGTCGAAATACACGCGGAGCGCCACAAGACAAGGCAGCACCGCAATGACCGCCAACAACGGAATCGTATACTTTTTCTTCGTCGTGAATGCCACGAACCGGTCCAGTACAAACCGGAAATGCGCCGAATTCGCCGATAAATACGCCAACAACGCAAGTGTCAGGATGGCGACGAACATCCCCTGGATCGAGGTGGGCAGCGGCGGGTCGATACCCCAGCGAAGAAAAACGAATACAGCAATCCACCACCCCGCCAGCCAGCCGAGAATGTTCATCTTCGGCACGAAGCGCATCGCTACGAGCCCCACAAGCACCACAAGCAGGATGACGACGTTCATGATCCTCCCTTTTGCAACGCCAGATAGTCAACCAGCGTCTTGAGCTGTCCGGACGATATCTTGTCGTAAAATCCGGTAGCGCCCAACTGGGCCGACATCAGACCCGCCACAAATCCCTCCGACACGACAGCGTCCGGATCCATGATCGCCTCGTATATTTCGGCGGTCGAAAGATCGTTTCCCACATTGTACAAACTGGGACCCAGCAGAGGCGTGGGTTCGGTGACGCTGTGGCAAGTACCGCAGGCATACATGGTGAACAACTCCTCCCCGGACAGGTTTTCCGAAGAAGGCGCCGCGGACGCGCTTGCCTGCGAAGCGGTCGCGCCGGCCGAATTCTCTTCGCTCTGCCAGCGCAACTCCGTGTCCAGCGTAACCGTGGCGGCGCCGCCAAGACTCTGGAGGTACGCAATCACCGCGAGAATCTCCCGGTCGTTCAGATCGATGGGCGGGTCGGAGATAGGAGTCATGCCGGGCAGAAATCCCTCGACAATATATTCATTCGGGTCATAGAGCGACTCGGCCAGGTATTCCACGTCGCTGAAGCCTTCCTTCCGCTCGGCAGCCACCAGCCCGATGTTCGCCAGATCGGGGAAACGCCCTCCGGTTTCCCCGGATACGGTATGACACGTAAGACACGTGCCCTTCCCCGAAGCGATTTCCTCGCCGGCGGCTACCAGATCCTCCGTGGTCATGTCGGCTCCGAGTTCCGTATCCTCGGGCGGATACGTCACCGTCTGCGGCACCATCTGGCTGACGTAGCTATAGAATGCGGCCACGAGAATGGTGAAGACACATATCTTGACAGCGTTCATCATGACGATGTCCCCTCCCCGGCATCGAGTTTTTTCTTACCCGCAAGACTGGAAAGGAAAAACACGACCGCGATAAACGCAAAGAAGATCAGCACCGTCACAGACACCACATTAGCGGCGTAGCCCAGCGTGGGTGTAAACGCATCCACCGATGTGTCGCGCATAACCCCGTAGACGTGCCAATGCTGGCGAATGCCCGAACGGACGTAGCCCATAAGTCCCATCGTCCACGCAAACGTGATGGCAATGAAAAAGAGCGCGTACTGCGCCCGGTTGGGAATCTTGCCCCACTCGATCGGTCCCAGAATCTTCGCCTTTCTGAACATGAAGACATCGATGATCGTGATCGAAATCATGGCGAAGAGCACCAGACTCACCTGCGGGATCGACAAACCGATCCGTACGGACGCCTCCACGAAGTAGCCGTAGACCCCGAGGAAGATGACAACGCCCACGACCACCGCCAGGATGCCGAACTGAATGATATTGCCGGTTTTCGCCCACGAAACGGTCGCCTCCTTGTTGGCCCGGCGATAGAACAGAAAGCTCAGATACGTGGTGAGAATAAGCACGTTGACGGCAGTGTTCTTGGCCGACATCACGCCAAGCACATTCAGGATCGGGTGATGGGACCCGCCCATGGCGCGGGCTTCTTCCACCGTGGCGACCAGAGAGTGTGGCGTGGCCCAGACGATAAAACAGACGGTAATGGATGCGAGCAGCCATTTGGTGAACTTGCGATAGCGTTCCGCCCCGTGAATGCGCTCCATACTCAGCCACAGGTAATAGTTGGCTGCAAGGAACAGGTTGCCGATAAGCACAGCCTGAATGATGAACAACCAGGAGAATGTGCCGCCCATGAGCGCAATACCGAGGCTCTGGGAAAAAGCGTAGATTTCACGGCCCAGCCAGTAGCCTGCGAACGGCAGCGGGAGCAACGCTGCGATCGCAATAAAATTGCCCATGTAGCCCATCCAGTCGTAGTGCGCCCGCTCTTCGTCGGTCTTCGCGCCAAGAAACTTGTAGGCCCCGTATGCCGCCGCAATCGACCCGCCGAAGCAGATATTTGCGATGAGCCGGTGGATGTTGATGGGCATCCACGTGAAGTTGTTGATGGCGTCCCAGGTGCTGAGCAGATTCCCTTCGGCGTCGATGCCGTTGGGGGAATTCATGAAGGTAAGCCAGGAATCGGCAATGAAAATGATGGCGATGCCTACCAGGTTGAGACAGAGACCGATGACCAGGTGCAGCCACTTCGGCATCTTGCCCCATCCGTAATAATAACTGTACAGGAAGACGGCTTCGAGGAAGAAGACGCATGCGTACAGCATGAATGTCCAGTCGAAGATGGAGACCAGATACTCCATCAACCGGGGATACAGAATGAACAGGAAGAAGGTCAGAAGTGCGCCGAGACTGGCTGTAAAAGAGAAAGAGACGGACAAAAGGCGCGTGAATTCATACGCCAGATCGTCGTAGCGCTTGTCGCCGTTGCGGAAGCCGATGAACTCGATCGTGAGCGCGAACATCGGGACGGCGAGCACGAACGCCCCGAACATGAGGTGCAACTGGGCGATCACCCAAACCACCACACGGCTGCCTACGACGGGAAAGGAGCGATACTCGACTTGCCCGGCGGCTTCCTGAGCCCACGCATCGGGCGTCCAGAACGCAACAAGAGCCAACCCCGCAAGCATCAAAAACAGGAGAACCCCGGAGGGCAATCTCCTCGCAAGCAGTTTCATCCGCGTCCCTGGTCTTCGTGGTAAAAAGGGGGGCTTCGCGGCAAAGAATACGTAACCGGCGGCGAGAGTGCAAAAAATTTACCGGGATTTTGCGATATTGATGCAACATTATTCATTTACCCCAGACTCAAGACATCTACATGCTCTTCGATACAGGTCACCACACAACCAAAACCTTTCATAGCCCTCTTGCACAGCGTAGCATGCGTTTCCTACGGCGCATAGGCTGTGCCCTGATCGTCGCGGGAGTATTCTCGCTACTCTGCCGACCGGTATCGGCGATCTCCCCTTCCGGTAATAACATCGGCAGGATAGCCGCCGCCGACACCGTCGTGATCAACGAAATCAACTACAACGCGCACGAAGATTCCGAAAGCAAGGACTGGGTGGAACTGTACAATGCCGGCGCCACAGATGTTGACCTGACCGGGTGGACCTACTCCGACGCAGACGACGATCACGTATTCGCGTTTCCGGACGGCACGATCCTGAAGAGCGGGGAATACCTTGTTGCCGCCCAAGAAATAGCCAGCTTCTCCGTCATACATCCCAGCGTGTCCAATGCAGTGGGAGATGCGGGCTTCGGGCTGGCCGGCGGCGGGGAACTCGTGCGCATCTTCGACGCATCGGGCGCTATAGTGGACTCCCTCACGTACGACGACTCGGCGCCCTGGCCCGAAGAAGCGGACGGCAACGGCTATACCCTGGCGCTCACCGATCCGATGTGCGATAACCATCTGCCCGAATGCTGGAGTGCATCGGCGCAGATGAACGGTACTCCCGGGGCGCCAAATTTTCCGCAGTCGGATGAGACCTGTCCGCGGCCGGCTGAAATTGAGGCCATACCCGCGACCATCATAACGGCCGAACAGGTGGAGAGTGGCGCTGCCACCCTGCAGCAATTCGTGCTCGCTTATTTCGAGTATGCCCTGAAAATAAGCGCTTCCCCGCTGTCGGCCGGGTACCTCGGATGTCTTTTGACGCATGAGGGGCCCTGGAATTACGGTTCCACCTACATTGCTACGACGACCACCAGCGGCACACTGGCTCTGCACGGGCAGGATGTGCTTTTGACGGGCGGAGTGGTTGACTCTACTATGCTCGAGACGATCAGTGCGGCAGCGGCTATGTCGCAAGCAGGCGGCGCTTTCGAGTTTATGGGCGACGACGGCTACGCGGTGACGTACTTTAACCCCGACGGCAGTGCGGGCATCCTGGTTGCGGGCCTCGATATTCAGGCATCCCATATCACGGAAGTCGCCGTCGCTCCCGGCGATCCTCCCGCCGTAACGGCCCGCGATGTGGTGGACCGCGAAAGCCTGAAGGCCTTCGTGAACGGGGCGGCGGATTACGCCCAGGCGCTCTATGATGAGGAAGGCTATGACGCCGGTCTTAGAGTAAAGAGGGTATTCCGGGATACGACCGGATACTGGAGACACGGCCCCACCTACCTCTTTATAATGGACCGCACCGGCTACACGTATTTCCACGGGGCGTTTCCGGAGAAGTATGAGCTTCAGGCTCCGACGGAGACCCTCACGGACGCCGTTACCGGAGAACTCATTCTCCCGCAGATTATCGCGGCGGCGGCGAGCAGCGAGGAGGGAGGCTTCGTCACGTATCATTTCGACAATCCCGACGACGACTCCGACAGCGCCGACATACCCAAGGTGACGTTCGCCCGCGAGTATGAGTTTAATTTCACCCTGCCCAATGGCGCCGAGGCAACCAATGTATTCATCATGGGCGCCGGCATATATGAGGATGAGGTAACGTCGGTCGAACCCGTGGACGAAGAAATCCCCGCGGCTTTCGCGCTGGAGCAGAACTATCCGAACCCGTTCAATCCCTCCACGACGATCGGGTTTTCACTCGAGCGGGCGCAGGCGATCACGCTTACGGTCTATGACGTGCTCGGTCGCGAGGTCCGCGTGCTGGCGGACGGCGTGCAGCCGGCGGGCCGCTACAGTGTTTCGTTCGATGGAGCGGGTCTGGCCGGGGGTACGTACCTGTATGCCCTGCGTACCGGGCAGCATGTCTCCGTGAAGAAGATGATCTTGCTCAAGTAATACGACGTGTCGGCGGGGACGGCGCCTTTTTTACTCCTTTTTCACACCTTTTTGTACCCTTTTTTACATCTTGCCCTCCGAATAGGCCTTTCGAATGATGCGGGGCGGATCATGGGAAGAGCCATAGGGATGGGGAACTGCTCCAGACCCAGTACCTTGCAACCGCTGCGAGGCAGGTGATGGAGCACGGCGGTGCTACCCATCGCGCCGCATCTGTACCCCTTGCGTCATACAGAGAATCGGTTACAACCGGCACAGCACCATGCATGCGAAACGAGGAGGCGTTTCGCAAACCGTTTCCGGTTCATTCGCTCTGTCCCGTCCCCTCCGTGTTCAAAATCGCTTCCTTCCCCACATTGCCGAGATCGCCCCGGAAGGCGGTGTCGAACAACGTAAAGGCGAGGAAGACCACCACGAAAAGAATCCCCAGCCCGAAAAACAACGCATTGACCGGTTTGTCGTACTTGAGAGCCATGAAGAAAAGCACCACGAGCAGGGCCTTGGTCCCGGCGATCGCAAGAGCCAGCGGTATATTGAACGCACCTATATCGACCTGCGCCGTGAGGGCTGTCAGAGCGGTCAGCGCCACCAGGGCGGCGAATACCTTCAGCAGCGTTTTGGGTGGAATGATATGGTGCCCTTTCATGCCCGCAAGGCGATCCGGCGTCCCGGTTCGCAACTAAATGAGATAAAGCAATGGAAAAAGAAATATCCAGATGATGTCCACAAGGTGCCAGTACAGACCGGAAAGCTCCACAGGCGTGTAGTACCCGCTGTGAAAATCTCCCCGGATCGCCCGCACGCCCAGCCAGCTTAATACACCCATACCGACCAGTACATGCACCCCGTGAATGCCGGTCATCACATAATAGATGCTGAAGAAGATCGGAACGATGGGCTGGTTCATCTCCGCATACGCAAAATTTCCGCCGGGAAAGATGCCCAGATGGAATTTGTGCGTGTACTCGAAGTACTTCACCACCATGAACACGCCGGCCAGCAACACCGTGATGAACAGATTGACCACCAGCGCCCTGCGCTTGTCGGTCTGCGCAGCACGGATGGCCAGCGCCACGGTGAGGGAAGAGGCCAGCAGCACCACGGTGTTCAGGCCGCCCATCCAGGGGTTCAGTTCGGTGGAAGCGACCGCAAACACCTCCGGATACCAGACGCGATACACGGCATAGGCCACAAACATCCCGCTGAAAAGAAGGACCTCCGTGATAAGGAAAAGCCACATCCCGAGTTTCGCCGCGTCGAACTGCTGATCGGACGAAACGAAGTAATGCTTCAGATGCGCCGGGGAGCGCTCCTGTGCGGCCTGTTCCGCCGCGCTCGTATTGGCCATGATGCTTACGTCCGGTCCTGGTTCAGAGCGACATCCGGCGGATCCGCGCCCCGATGGTCTTCGACGGTTTCGGAGCGGGACGCCCCGATCCGGTCGAACTCGTAGGGCCCCCGCGTGACAAACGGCGTCCGATGGAAATTATGGGGATCCGGGCGCACGCCCGTATGCGTCCATTCCAGCGTAGCGCCCCCCCATGGATTCGCGGTCGCCTTCTTCCCTCGAAAAAGGGAAACCAGCAAATATCCCAGCACCAGAAAGAGGCCCAGCCCCATGACCCACGAACCTATCGTGGAAAGCTGATGCAGGGAGGTGAACTCGGGCAGATAGTCGTGGTAGCGGCGGGGCATGCCGCGCGATCCCAGCACGAGCTGCGTGAAAAAAGTCAGGTTCAGCCCCACGAATATCAGAAACGCAGCGATCTGGCCGCATACCTCGTTGTAAAGGCGTCCCGTGACTTTCGGCCACCAGTAATGCAAGCCGCCAAGGAGTGCGATGACCGTACCGCCCATCATTACATAATGAAAATGACCCACGACGTAGTAGGTGTCGTGCAGGTGAATATCCACGGCCAGCACACCCACCATGATGCCCGTTACGCCCCCGATCGTGAACAGCACCAGAAACGAAAGCGCGTACAGCATCGGGGTTTTGAACGAAATGGATCCCTTGTACATGGTAGCGATCCAGTTGAACACCTTGATCCCCGACGGAATACCGATCAGGTAGGTAATCAGCGAGAAAATGATCGAGGAAATGGCGGATTGGCCGGAGACGAACATATGATGCCCCCAGACCAGAAAACCCAGCATGGCGATCGCTACGGAAGACAACGCAATGGCCGTATATCCGTAGATGCGCTGCCTCGAAAACGTCGCGATCAGTTCGGAAACGATCCCGAAGCCCGGCAGAATCATGATGTACACCGCCGGATGCGAGTAGAACCAGAAGAAATGCTGAAAAAGGATTGGATCGCCGCCGAGGGCCGGGTCGAAAATGCCGATCCGGAGGAGACGCTCCAGGAAGAGCAGCAGGACGGTGATACCGAGCACGGGGGTGGCGAGCACCTGTACGATACTCGTCGAATAAATGCTCCAGACAAAAAGCGGAAGGCGGTTCCACGTCATCCCCGGCGCGCGCATCTTGTGCACCGTAACGATGAAATTGATCCCCGTGAATATGGAGGCGAACCCCGCAACGAAAACCGCCATGGCCAGGAACAGCACTGCGGGGCCCGTGCGGGCCGAATAGGGCGTGTAGAAAGTCCATCCCGTATCCACGCTGCCGACCACCATCGCCACGACGATGAGAATGACGCCCAGTAAATACAAATAGTAACTGAACAGATTCAGCCGGGGAAACGCCACGTCTTTTGCGCCGAGATGCAGGGGCAACAGGAAATTGCCCAGAAAACCCGGGATGGCGGGAATGATGAACCCGAACACCATGACGATGCCATGGAGCGAGAACAGCTGGTTGTAGCTCTGGGCGGACAGGAAGGTCTCGCCGGGCAGCAGCAGTTCGGCGCGCACCAGCAGCGCGAAGACGCCTGCCGCAAGAAAGGCGATCGCTGCCGTGACGGCATACAGGATGCCGATACGCTTGTGGTCCAAGGAAAACATCCACGACCCGATGCTTTTCGCATGGGTAATGTAGTCGCCGTGCGCAGGATGCTCTTCGGCATCCCGGGCCTGCGCTGCTTCGCTCCGATCCATGTCTTGGGTCATAGATTCCGTCGATCCGTCTTCGTACACGGCGGCGTCCGTGCGCGCACCGCTATTGTTGCTCCCGGATAAAGGCGATCAGTGCGGATAATTCCCGCTCGCTGAGACCACCGTAAATGGGAGACATTATGTTGGCATACCCTTCCACCACCTTGGCGCCGGGCTCGACGATGGATTCGCGCAGGTAATCGTCGTCCACCACCACAGTGGATCCGTCGTCGAGCGTCTCGGTCTTTCCATACAATCCCGCCAGGGTCGGGCCAATCCCCGGCGTCCCGTCTATACTGTGGCATGTGACACAAACCTGTTGCTCGTACAGTTGCGCGCCCAGCTCGGGAAGCGGGGTATCCTCGTCCACGCCCGCCGAGGCAAGCCATGCCTCGAAATCTCCCTGCGAATGGGTAATGACCGACGCCAGCATCGCCGCATGCCCCGTTCCGCAATATTCCGTACAGAACACCTGAAACGTATCCACGCGCGTGGCCTCGAACCAGACCGCCGAATACCGGTTCGGCAACACATCCTGCTTGACCCGAAAGGCCGGGACAAAGAAACTGTGCAACACGTCGACGCTGCTCATGACAAGACGCACGGGACGGTCTACGGGCACGTGCAATTCGTTGGTCGTGACGGCGCCGGTCGGATACTCGAAATCCCATTTCCACATAGCGCCGCGCACATAGACTTCGTAGGCGTTCGGCGGCGCCACGCTCTGCTCGACGAACAACCGGAACCCCCAATTGAAAACGATCAGCACGAGGATCGTGGGCAACACCACCCACGAGATTTCCACCATCTTGTTCGGCTTCACGCGCTCCGGAGCAGGACCGCCGCGCCGCCGCCGGTAGCGATACGCAAGGTACGCTATAGCCGCCACCACCCCTGCAAAAAGGATGACGCTTGCCCACGTTACGAAGTAGAACAGGCTGTCGATTTCGGACGACAGGGTCGACGCGCCATCGGGCAGCCAAAACGATCCGGTCATAATTGCCGATTCCTGTTTTCCGAGCCGGGACCTCCTGCTGCGGACATATTCATAAGAGCGGCGTCATAAAAGCGCAAAAAACCGGCGAGGTTATACCGTGGGGGCAGGTGTATGTCCGGGTGCGGGCCATGTGCGATGCGCCCCCCGGCGCCGTATCGCGACAAAGAATACGCCCAGCAGGACGACAGCCAGGCCTCCGCTGAACTTCATCAGATTTACGGCATGCAGCACATACGAATTAGCGTTCGGGTCATATTGCAGACAATACAGCAGGACCCGATTGAGGGGCGAACCCGCACGCCCTTCCGACACCTCTACAAGTGCAGCCCGCACATCCGAGGGGGCGAACTGTATACCGGGCATGTACCGCATCACCGTCCCCTCTCCGCTCAGAAAAATGAGCGTGAACGGGTGCGCGTACACCTGCTCGTCCTCGATCCAGTTATACCGGAACCCTACTGCTTCCGTAAGCGCCGCAATCGAGGTGTCCTCTCCCGTAAGAAAATGCCATCCCTCCGCGGCTTCGGGCTTGCCCAACATATTCAGGTACATTTTCTTCCTCTCCGACGCCAGCGCCGGTGTTTCGAGCGGGTTGAAACTCACCGTCACGACATCGAATTGATCGCCGGGCGTCCAGGGCATCCCCTTCAGCGTTTCGGTCAACCCGTGCAACACCATATTGCACATGGTGGGACACTCGTGATAAACCAACGTCAACAACACAGGACGTTTGCCGTCGAAGTACTGTCCGAGGGCAACCTCGTCCCCATCCTCGTTCCGAAAAACAAGGTCGCGGGACGGCTCGGCGCCGATCCGCTGGTCAAGACCAATCCCTTCGAACTGTGGGGGCAACGTGTCTGTCGATTGACCGAATGCCGGAGCAACTGCAACGGCGGCCAGCACGGTCGCGCCGGATACAACCCATGCAAACAGCCCGGGCAAAAACCGCCGGGCAGTCTCCCTCGCCTGGGTTCGATATGGCTTGCAGCAGATTGTCATCGCTCGCGGTGCGTGGCCATGTATTCGGAGGCATAGAACTCCTCGGGATGGACCGGCGCCTCTTGCGCCATCAGTTCCATAGCCCGCGCTATGGGAATACGATAGCGTTCCCCCGGCCCCGCGATGGCCTCGTACTGCGTAAGAAGCACGGCGGCATGCAGACGCACTTCTTCCAGCTCGGGATAGGTGCTCTGGTCGGTGGTTTCCACCAGCACCTCTTGCGCCGTAAGGTCCGTATACTGAAAAAGCGCTACGACCGCCAGGCCAATGAGGAACGCGGTCATAACCACGAAACCAAGAATCTGACCGGCTTCGATGCCTTCCTGCTCGACGTGCGGGCGCTCCGTTCCTTCGACCCATTGCGCCCCTTCCGAAATGTCCGTGGGATTCGGCATGGTCAACGTCAGGTATTTTCGAAATGCAGCGAATCGTCCAGTCCGGGAGACCGGAAAGGAACAAGGCTGTGCCGGACGAGGCGGTACATGAACGCACCGAATACGATCCCGAAGAGACCCAGCCAGTTCGCAACGTCCAGAAAATGAATCGTGGCGGCGTCGGGATGCAGCACCGGCGCGGCCAACCAGTGGATATCGAACCACTGCATCGCAAGCAGCCAGACGCAAATTACTCCGAGAAGCAGTTTGGACCGTTTAACGGCTCTCGACAGCAACAGGAAAAAGGGCACGATGAAATGTCCAATAAGCAGCACAGCGCTGTGCACTTCCCAGCCATGGCTGAGACGGTGGCGATACCAGAGCGTCTCTTCCGGTATGTTGCCGTACCAGATCAACATGTACTGGCTGAACGCAATGTACGTCCAGAACACAACGAAGGCGAAGGCCATTTTGCCAAGGTCCTGATAGTGCTCCGTGGTAACGACCCCCCGCAGGTTGCCCCCACCCTGGAGCATCATAGCGCAAAGCGCAAGCAATGCGTGAATCGACATGAAGGCGCCCGCAAACACGTATACCCCGAAAATGGTCGAAAACCAGTGCGGGTCAAGCGACATCAGCAAGTCGTAACTCGCAAATGCAGTGGTAATCGCCGCTACCGCAAGCCCCCAGGCGCTAACCTTGCGCTGACGGGCCGGAATATCGCCATCGCCCGTACAATCCTGCGCAAGCGAATTTCGATACAGAAGATAGGCGAGCAGACTCCACACCAGGAAATAGGCCGCAAGGCGTACCAGAAAAAACGGGACATTCAGATAGGGCGTCTTTCCGGCAAGGATGGGATCGGCTGCGACGGCCTCCGCATGCGTCCAATGATAGAGATCGTGCAGCCCGAAGAGAACAGGAATACCAAGTACGGCCAGTAACGGGAACGTCCACAACAGGGCTTCGGCCAGGCGCCGCACCACGATACTCCAACGCGCCCTCGTCAGGTGCTGTATAAGCACGAAATACAACGCTCCCAGCGCGATGGTCAGACAGAACACCCATCCTATCAGGTACGAAAAATAAAACTGATGCGGATCCGTCAGCCAGCCGGACAATCCCGACGTAAGCCCGAGCGCACCGACCAGCAGGGGAATCCCCCATATGCGCCAATCTCCCTTATACCGGAACGCATCCGGCGCATCGGCGGCGGTCGATGCAAACGGATCCAGGAAACGCTGGGTGATATGGCTCTTTTTCAGTGTCGCCATCGAATCTATTCGTTTTCCCCGGCGCCCGCTTCACGCCGGATATCGTCGAGGAGTACGGCGGGTATGTCGCTCCCGGACGCATACTGGCTGCGCTGAAGAGCCCGGATATAGGCCACGATGGCCCATCGGTCCGCTACCGGAATCTGGTGTGCATACCCGGGCATGGTGCGCACGCCGTTCGCAATCACATCGTACAGATAGCCGTCCGTTTCCTCGCGCAACCGGTCGCTGTGATAGGTCGTGGCCGGTGTATACCCGAAACCGCCTGTCGTAATGATGCCTTCGCCATCGCCGGCGGCGCCATGACACGGGGTGCAGAAAATATCGTACCGGGTTTGCCCGTGTTCCAGGAGTTCTATCGTCAGCGGAATCGGCATGGCCTCTACATAACTCCCGTCGCCGTTTCGCCCTTCGTGAAACCGCGTATCCTCGCGCAAAAAACCGCGTGCAACCGTTCCGGGAACGGGCGGCCGCATGGAGCGCCCGTCCGCAAAGAAAGAATTGGCCTCCTGCGGGTCGAACCGCTCCTGATAATCCATGTTCAGGTTGGGATGGATAGGCGTATGTTCATGCGTCGTGCCGCGGCAGGACGCCAGCAAGAAGGCTGCAAACACCAGGACCGTTCCCCCTCTCTTCATGAGCATATATCCATAATATCCTTGTGCGCGCGGGAAACCGGCTTCCACCGGACTCGCCGCATGCCGTCATTCTTCTTCGGTGAGCAATTCAACGTGATACCCGCCAAGGTCCGTCAGCAGTTGCCGGGTCCCCTCGATGTCGAAACACTTGTCCGACGCCGCAATGTGCAGGAAGAACGCGTCGTCGGTCGCCCGCGTAAAATTTCGGGAGTAAAAAAGCGGATTGTGAGGGCGCGGCAGCCCGTTCAACGCAAACATGCCCGCTACTGCGCCAAAGGCCGCAAAAAGCACTGTCAATTCGAACATGATAGGAATGGACGGCTCAATGGCGAAAAACGGTTTGCCGCTGATGTTGAGGGGATACGCCACGGCGCCGGTCCACCATTGCAACCAGTACGCCAGCGCGAAACCGGTAATTCCGCCGCCCAGGGTAAAAAACCCGACCAGCGAATTGCCCAGCCCCATGGCCTTGTCCATGCCATGAATCGGAAAGGGCGAATGCACGTCGAAATGCCGGTAGCCCGCCTCTCGAACCTGTGCCGCCGCATCCAGCAGTGCTCCGGGATCGGCAAACTCGGCAAGCAGCCCGTGTACGGGCTCGCTTTCGTAGATGCCCATCGACGCCTTTATTTCCGCAAGGATTGTCTTCATGACGATTCGCGGTCGTGAAAATGCGGATCGGCCTGCGGCACAACGCCCTTGACCTCAGAAAGCGCCACCATCGGCGCAAACCTGAGGAAGAGCAGGAACAGGGTCAGAAACAGCCCGAACGATCCCACGAAAGTCATCACATCGACCCAGGTGGGTGTAAAGTATCCCCAGCTGGAAGGCAGATAGTCGCGATGCAGCGAGATCACGGTGATCACGAAACGCTCGAACCACATACCGATGTTCACGAGAATGGAAATGGCGAACATGAGCGGCACGCTGCGTCGCAGGCGCTTGAACCAGAACACCTGGGGCGCAATGAGATTGCACGACATCATGATCCAGTAGGCCCATGCATACGGCCCGGTGGCCCGGTTGATGAAGGCATACTGCTCGTACCCGACCTGCGAATACCAGGCAATGAAAAACTCCGTAATGTACGCAAAGCCCACCATCGATCCCGTAAGAAGAATGACGATGTTCATCTTCTCGAGGTGGTTGAGCGTGATCAGGTCCTCGATGCCATAAACCTTCCGGGCAATCACCATGAGCGTCACCACCATGGCGAACCCGGAAAAAATGGCGCCCGCCACGAAATAGGGCGGGAAAATAGTGGTATGCCAGCCGGGAACGATGGATACGGCAAAATCGAACGACACCACCGAGTGCACCGAAAGAACAAGCGGCGTGGCAAGGCCCGCCAGCAGCAGGTACGCCTTTTCGTAGTTGCGCCAGTGCCTGTTGGAGCCGGTCCACCCCATGGAAAATACGCCCAGCACGCGCTGCCGGATGAACGAACGGGCCCGGTCGCGCAGCGTAGCCAGATCCGGGATCAATCCCACATACCAGAACAGCAGCGAAACAATGAAATAACTCGACACCGCAAAAACATCCCACAACAGCGGACTCTTGAATTGCGGCCACATGTCCATCTGGTTAGGAATCGGGAGCGTCCAGTATATCACCCAGATCCGTCCCACATGGATCGTCGGGAAAAGCAGGGCGCAGATCACGGCAAAGATCGTCATGGCCTCCGCGGCCCGATTGATCGATGTCCGCCAGCGCTGCCTGAACAAAAACAGAATGGCGGAAATCAGCGTGCCGGCGTGCCCGATACCTACCCAGAATACGAAGTCGACGATCGGCCACCCCCATCCGACAGGCACGTTATTGCCCCAAACGCCCACGCCATTCCATACCTGATAGGCGATCATCACCAGCAGGTTGAGCAACATCAGCGAAGAAATCCCGATGGCCACATACCAGGCCATGGGAGGTTTCTTTTCCGCATGGCGCGCCACCAGTTCCGTGAGTTCGTGAAAACTCAGGTTGCCGGTAACCAGCGGCGGCTCGGTGCTATGGCTCGTTGAATGACCCAATGCGTTCGACGGAAGATTATCCCTGGGGTTCGAGTTCGGGGTTCGGGTTCGTTACGCGCGCCAGATACGAGGTGCGCGGCTTGACGGACAGTTCGGCCAGCATTTCGTACCGACGAGGGTTTTTTCTCGCCTGCACCACCGCACTGTTCGGGTTGTTCAAATCACCGAACGTAATGCTCTGCATAGGACACGCCTGCTGACACGCCGTCTTGACTTCGCCATCCAGAAGCGCCTGCTCGGCAAGGTGCGCAGCCTGCTGTGCTCCCCGAATCCGCTGGATGCAGTACGAGCATTTCTCCATGACGCCCCGGAAACGGACCGTCACATTCGGATTCTGCGCCATCTGCACCGTTTCCGGCAACGTCTTCGTCCAGTTGAAGAAACTGAACCGGCGCACCTTGTACGGGCAATTGTTGGAGCAGTACCGCGTACCGATGCAGCGGTTGTAAATCATCTGGTTCGTGCCATCCGGGGAATGCACAGTCGCCGCCACCGGACACACCGCTTCGCACGGAGCATTCTCGCAGTGCATGCACGGCACCGGCTGCACGACCATAGCCGGATTGTCCGTATCCTCTTCCCCGGAAACGAAATAACGGTCAATTCGCAACCAGTGCATCTCGCGCCCTCGACCCACCTCTTCCTTGCCCACCATCTGCACATTGTTCTCGCTGTTGCACGCGACAACGCAAGCGTTGCAGCCCGTGCAGGTATTCAGGTCGATGACCATCCCCCACTGATTCTCGTAATAGGGGTTTTCCGTGATGGCGGGCTGTTCGGAAGGATGTTGTTTCTGCCAGAGCGCAGGGTAATCCTCCCACTCTTCCTGTCCATGAAGCGGAGGAACCGCATCCGGCGCAAACGTAGGGCGTTCCCTGAATTCCGCGAGGGTGGCCTTGCGAAAAAGGGGACGGCCCTCCATGTAGCCATGCTCCTGCGTAGTGGAAATCGTCCAGGTATCGCCGGTCGTTTTCACCTCGGCGCCGGCAAGCACGCGGCGCATGTCCGCACGGCGTAACACAGAAACGTTTTCCCCGACTCCGTTCGCAAGCGGACCGTCGGCATAGATATCGGTGTAATGATCCAGATCGAAGAAACGGGCCTTCCTCGGCGGGCGAGTGGTTGAAATATTGCGCCCGTATCCCATGGTCAGGTGCACCGAGCGATCCGGCAAACCCGGTTGTATCCAGGCCGGCAATCGAATGCTTCGGCCGTCCACGGTGATTTCCAGCACATCGACGACGTACTGTCCCTTGTCGTATTTCGCCGACACACCCAGGCGCTCGGCCATTGCCGGAGCGATCAACGCCACATTATCCCACACAATCTTGGTCGTGGGATCGGGAAGTTCCATCATCCAGGCATTGTTGGCGTACGAACCGTCCAGCACGGTCGGATCGAGGCGAATGACGACCTCGATTTCCTCCTCGCCAGGAGAAGCGACAGAAAAGGAAGGGGTCTCCAATACCGGAGTCGTCTCCGGATAGCCACTGTCCGGCAGGAACCCGTCGTGCAGCGCCTTCCGCCACGCCTGCTCCGCATCGCCGGGAAGATATGCCGACCACTGCTCCCGCACGAGGTCATACCCCGGCGTATCCATGCCGGTTACGAGCAGACCGAGCACTTCCACATCGGATTTCGCCGCCTCGTACAGAGGCGCAATCAGCGGCTGAACGACGGAGAGCGTACCGTCGCAGGCGCGCCCGTCTCCCCATGCTTCGAGATAATGCGCTTGCGGAATATGCCATTCTGCAGCCTGTCCCGTCTCGTCAAGATGCAACCCGAGGTGCACCGTCCGGGCGACACGCTCCATTCCGCCGGCAAAATCGAGTTCGGGTGGAGCACTGTACACCGGATTGACTCCCAACATCAAAAGCAGGTCGATCTCGCCGGCATGCATATTGGCCGCCAGATCGGCGAAGCGTTCGATCTGCGAGAATTCCGCCTCGTCGTCCACATCCAGATAAGAAACCGTACCGCCCACGGCGCCGAGCGCCTGATTGATAGCCGCTGCGAGCATATGGACTTCGGGCGGTTGGGTATCGCCCGCAACCACTACGGCGCGCGGACCCGCCGCTTGCACATCGCGGGCCATCGCACGAAGGAACGCATCCTCCATGGCGCCCTGACTCGAAAATTCGCCGATACCGAGTTGCGAAGCCAGCGCCTGCGCAAACGCAGGAATATCGCCGGAGCGCAACCTCTTGCGATGATCGGCCATCCCTCCCGTAAGCGAATAGTTGCTCTCTACAACATACAGCCTGCCGGGGATATCTTCCGGGGACGCCATCCGTCTGTTTTGCGCATATTCCGCCGTATTGGACAGAAGATCGACCTCCGTCGGGCCGAGGAAATCGCTGTCCAGGCTAACGATGACTTCCGCATTGGAAAACCGGTACAAGGGCCGCACCGTGCGTCCTTCCGTCGTCCGCAGCCCCGTCCGGGACGGATCGTCCCCTTCAGGCGCATACGTAATCCATTTCATTTCCGGGAAACGCTCCGCAAGACGGCGACGAAGCGACCGGATCGTAGGAGAGGATGTCGGGGGCGACAAAACCGCAATCCGATCGGCGCCGTCCAGTTCCTGCGCAAGACGCACGAACTCCCGCCATTCTGCGCCGACGCCCTGGCGCAACATGCGCTGCGAGCGATCCGGATCGTACATATTCAGAATGGATGCCTGTTCGAACGCCCCTGTCGCCCCCCGGGACATGGGATGCTCCGGATTCCCTTCTACCTTGGTGGGACGCCCTTCATGGCTCTTCACAAGAATCGGGCGCAGCACCCCGCGGTACGGCATGCCCGTAGCGTAATGGAGGGGTTCTCCCGGAACGATCTCTTCCGGCTGGCGCGTGTACGGAAGTACTTGCTCGACGGGACGCCGGCAGGCCGACAAACCGGCCATCGCCATGGAAGCGCCCATGATACGCAGAAAATCCCTGCGGGACGCGCCATCCGGCCGATCGCTTGCGCCCGGCATGAACTCCCCGGCATGAAGGTCGCCAATATCTCCTTCGAGATCGGCCGTACTACGCCAGAACCGCTCGCGCGGCGCAGGGGCCTCTACATCTTTCAGGACAGGAAGGTCGATCATGCCGATCTCTCGTCTGATCCGATTCTAATAATGGCACGCGGAGCAATTTACGGGAGGACGGATATCTTCCCGTTCGATACGCTCCGCATTGCGTTCCATGAAATCCGCCGGATGTTCGTATCCCATGAGAGTCACAGCTTCATCAGGGCGCAACTGCTCCTCCGGGTTACGGTGACAGTCCAGACACCACCCCATAGAAAGCGGCTCCGGCTGGGAAACGACATCCATCAGGTCTATCCGGCCGTGACATGTCTCGCACCCCACTCCATTGTTGACATGGGCGGCATGGCTGAAATGCACATAATCCGGAAGAAAATTGACCTTGATCCACTCCACGGGCATGTCTTCCGCCCAGCTTTTTCGCACCGGGTGCAAAGACAGCGCCTCGGTCTGCACCTGCGCATGACAGTTCATGCACGTTTGGGTGGGGGGGAGATTCGCCTCGGCGGTCATTTCCACATTCGTGTGGCAATACCGGCAATCCAGCCCCAATTCGCCTGCATGAAGCCGGTGGCTATACGGTACGGGCTGTTCGGGGGCATAGCCCACATCCGTGTACTCCGGAGAAAAGTAATACCAGACAAAACCGACAAGCGCTACGCCTCCCACAAGCGCCCCAACCAAAGAAAGGATTGGCAACGCGTTAGCTCCTTTGGGAAAAAGCTGAGGCATGCGAATGGATGTAAACTGCGTGAATCGGAGAATTCCCGAAGCGCGTACGGACCAGGCAGCGTATAAGGTAATGCTTATATTGAACCGGCAAGGCGTTTTGCGATTGAATTTAGGATAAATTGCGTACGAAACGCTGCGCTAAACCGCGCACCCGCCTCTCCATTCTCATGGATGTATCGCATTCTCCTGCTGCGACGGTCGATCGTCGCACGGACGTAATCGACCTTTCGGTCGTTATCGTCAATTACAACGTGCGGGAATTCCTCGAACAAACGCTCCGTTCCGTGTTCCGTGCACAGGCCGAACTGAACATGGAAGTGTTCGTGGTCGATAACAACTCCGTGGACGGCAGCCCGACGATGGTGCGCACACACTTCCCCGAAGTACGTCTGATCGTCAACGCAGGCAACGCGGGCTTCGGCGCCGCCAACAATCAGGCAATCCGCAAGGCGCGCGGACGCTATGTCCTGGTGCTGAACCCGGACACGATCGTACAGGAAAACACGCTGGTTACCCTTGTCCGATTCCTCGACGAGCACCCGGACGCCGGCGCCGCCGGATGCAAGATCCTGCATCCGGACGGGACATTCGCTCTCGAAAGCCGACGCGCATTCCCCACGCCCCGCGTAGCCTTTTTCCGTATGACCGGATTGGCGGCGCTTTTTCCGCGCAGCCCTGTGTTCGGGCGCTACAACATGACCCATCTGCCGGAAAACGAGACGGCCGAGGTAGATGCGTTGAGTGGGTCGTGCATGATGCTTCGGCGGGCTGCGCTCGACGAGGCGGGCCTCTTCGACGAAGAGTTCTTTATGTACGGGGAAGATATCGACTTGTGTTACCGCATCCAGCAGGCCCACTGGAAAATCTACTATACCCCGGAAACGGAAATCATTCATTACAAAGGACAGAGCACCCGAAAGGGCGAGTTGCGTTACGTGCGCCTTTTCTACGGCGCCATGCTCCGGTTTACGGAGAAGCATTTCGAGAGTCGATACTCGAAACTGCTGGCCCTGCTGCTTCGATGCGGCATCCTGGTCCGGGCCGGGATGTCCCTGGCGGCGAAATTCGGACGCATCGCCGCCTGGCCCCTCCTGGATTTTTGCATGGTATATGCCTCCGCAGGCCTTCTGGCGACAGCCTATGCCTCCATGCTCGGCGCCCGCGTGGCGCCGTTGTTCTTCAGCGTCGTGGCGCCAATATACGGCCTTGGCTCCGTTACAGGTATCGCTGCCCTCGGAGGATACCGGCGGAAGAATTCTTTCCGTTCCGTTCCGGTGGGCATACTTGCAGGCCTCCTTCTCGTGGCTGCGCTATCCTTTTTCGTAAAAACCATTGCCTTTTCACGGCTTGTCGTACTGCTCACCTTGCCCGTGTCCGTCCTCGTGTCCTGGACCGCACGGTGGATCCGCATGCTCCGGGACGCCGAACCGATACACGGGCGACACGCCGTCCTCGTGGGGCGCCGGGACGAGGCCATACGTCTGCACAACATGCTTGCCCGGCACCCGAGACCCCCGTTTTCCCTGAAAGGATTCGTTACGCCGGACGAGGAGATGCCTGCGAACAATGGTAGCGATCCCGACGCAGCGCTTATCCGCGGCCTCGACGAAGAAATGCCCGGGGACGATCCCGGCGATTTCGCGAGCAACACGGAGCCGGCATGGCTCGGCCGGGCAGGGCAATTACGCGACATGGTCCGTCTCGGGAAACTCCACGATGTCGTTTTTGCTTCCGGCGCGCTTTCGAACCGGTCTATCTTCCGGTATATCCAGGAACTGCACGACCTGAACGTACACATCCGAATTCTGGCCGATGGACGAGATCATGTCATCGGCAGAGCGTCGGTAGACGATCTTTCGATGGTCAATCTCGTAGAAACGGGGGATGCATTCGTACACGCCCGCCCGTCGGGGCTCCGACGCCTGCTGGAAAAAGGCATTGCGTCGGTCGGTCTTCTCATGCATCCCGTGCTGGCGGCAACCGCCCCCCTCGCCGGTCAGAACTCGCTTCCGGCGCGTCTTGCACGTAAAACGAAAAAATTTCCCGATATTCTTCTCGGACGACGCGCCCTGGTCGGCTACGACGAAACCACCGATTACCGCCCGCCCCCGGAATGGAACCTCCGGCCTGGCGTTTTCACCGTGGTGGATGTCGTCAACCTTCCCCGGGACGCCGTGGACGAACTTGATTCCGCCTATTGGTTCTACGTCAGAAACCGGACCCTGTCCCTCGACTGGGATATTATCGTCCGATCCCTCAAGAACGCCGCCGGGATTCACGAACGCATCGGCTCATGACGCCATCTCCTCAATATCTTCTGGATTTCGAAAAACCCCTCGTGGAACTCGAGCAGAAGCTCGACGAAATGAGGGCATTCGACACGGAAGACGCGAAGGTCGACCTGTCCAGGGAAATCGCCGCGCTGGAGGCCCGCGTAGACGAACTGCGCGCATCCATTTACCGCAATCTGACGCGATGGCAGCGCGTACAGATCGCGCGCCACCCGATGAGGCCGTACACGCTCGATTACATCGAGGCCATGACGGAAGACTTCGTGGAAATGCACGGCGACCGCCTGTATGGAGACGACCCCGCGATCGTGGGCGGGTTTGCGAAGTTTCGGGGCGCCGAATACGGAGGCGTCGACCGCTCCGTCATGATCCTGGGACACCAGAAAGGACGCGATGTGAAAAGCCGGAAGTACCGGCGCTTCGGGATGCCGAACCCGGAAGGATATCGCAAGGCGCTGCGGCTCGTGCGGCTCGCCGCCAAATTCAACCGGCCTGTGATCGCGCTGCTCGACACCCCCGGCGCATACCCCGGACTGGAAGCGGAAGAACGCTGTCAGGCTGAAGCCATCGCAAAAAATCTGTTCGAGATGGCCCGTCTGCCCGTGCCCATCGTGGTCGTCATTATCGGCGAGGGGGCATCGGGCGGAGCGCTCGGCATCGGCATGGGCGACCGCATCCTGATGCTCGAAAATTCCTGGTATTCCGTAATCTCCCCAGAGAGCTGTTCGCAGATACTGTGGCGTTCGTGGGATTACAAGGAAGACGCGGCGCAATCCCTGAAACTTACTGCCCCCGATCTGATGGAATTCGGTATTATCGACCGGATCGTCAAGGAACCGGAAGGGGGCGCGCACCGGAATCCGGCCGACACCATTCGCAGCGTGGGCACGGTCATTGAGGAAACGCTCGCGGAAATCGGAGGAACGCTCTCGGAAGAGCTTGTCCGGAAACGCATCGAAAAGTTCGAGCGCATGGGGAGTGTTCGGGTTGAACAATGACCGGAATTACCCCGGTACGTCATCCGTAATGAACGATCTGCCCGACTATATCTCCGAGGAGGCGTTGCGGGGATTCGTCAAGGACGCGCTGGCGGAAGATGTCGGCTCCGGAGACATCACGACAGAAGCCGTAGTCGACGAGACCGTACGAGCCGAGGGGCAATTCCTCGCCAAGGCAGACGGTATTCTGGCGGGCCTGACGATGGCCGAATATGTTTTCTCCACGGTGGACGACCGCATCCGGTGTTCCTGGCAATGCGGAGACGGCGGGGCCATTCGCGCCGGCGCAACGTTCGGAACAGCCCGTGGACCCGCACAAGGCCTACTCGTCGCCGAGCGGCTCGTCCTGAACCTTATGCAGCGCATGAGCGGCATCGCAACGCTTACGCACCGGTTCGTGGATGCCGTCAAGGGGCTTCCGGGACAGATTACGGATACGCGCAAGACCGCACCCGGTCTGCGCCGGCTCGACAAATGGGCCGTCCGGTTGGGCGGCGGAACAAACCACCGTCTTGGCCTCGACGATATGTTTCTCGTCAAGGAAAACCACATTGCCGCCGCCGGGGGTGTGGCGCAAGCGCTTCGAGCGGCGGATCGGCGGCGCCAGGAACAAGCATTGCCGATGCTCATCGAGGTCGAAGCGCGTACGCTGGACGAGGTGCGCGATGTGCTGCGTACCGGATGCGCGGACCGCATTCTGCTGGACAATATGGTGGATCTGTCTGTCGACGGACATGCTGGCGGCGGGCGGATAGACGTATCCCGGCTCCGGGCAGCCACGGCTCTCATCGACGGACGGATCCCTGCAGAAGCGTCCGGCAACGTGACCCTCGACACGGTCCGGGCCATCGCCGAAACCGGCGTACAGTACATTTCCTGCGGCGCCCTGACTCATTCCGTCGAGGCGCTGGATATTTCCCTGCAACTGCGCATCGTGTAGCGGGAGATTTCTGTTGTACGATGCAGGGCCTGTCCCTGCGATAAATCCCATGAAACACTCTGTGAATACCCCGACGCAAAACATTCTTGCGCGATACGGCGGCATCGAGGCCGGAGGAACAAAGTTCGTGTGCGCGATCGGCGACGCTTCGCTTTCGTTGCTTGAGCGTATCGAATTCCCCACCACCACGCCTGTCGAAACGATCGGACGAGCCACGGAATTCTTCCGGTCCCGGGCGGGAAACGGCACACTGACCGCACTGGGCATCGGATCGTTCGGCCCCGTAGATCCCCGCCCCGACTCCCCTACCTGGGGGTATATCACC
>LXNJ01000097.1_pt1 | contig 58899 bp, 38 predicted proteins | sample 809081 | NCBI WGS metagenome assembly LXNJ01 (sample SAMN04870510, study PRJNA318959) | sponge metagenome | biome: sponge; feature: marine sponge reef; material: water | host: Petrosia ficiformis | place: Greece: Milos, Mediterranean Sea | collected 2013-05-29 | depth 5-7 m
GTGCGCCCCGCCAGTCCCAGATCCATGTCAGCGTGCCTCCCTCATTCAGCCCTCCCGCCGAAAGTAATCATCGGTCCCGTCCAGCCAATCTTGGCGCGGGGGGCAGAAAACGTCGACATCCAGCGTGTCTTCGAGCGCCAGCGCACGGTGGGGGAGGTTCGACGGAATGTGCAGTATCTCGCCGGACCGAACATCGAACACCTCTTCGTCGGCCCCAGTCCCCAGCCAAAGGCGCAGGGCCCCGTCAAGAATGTAGGTGAACTGTTCATTCTCGTGCGAGTGCTCGGGCACGACCGCGCCCTTCTCCAACAACACCTGCGCGATCATCGCCTTCTTCCCCGTGACCATCCTGCGCTGGATGCCGGATGTTACGTCCTCAAGCGCCATTGCGTCCCAACGGAAATGCCTGCCGCGCCGTGCCGCGTCCGCCATGGGCGTTACCCCTTCGTTGTCAGTTATTGGTAATTCGGTAAGCGACACCGGCGCCCGCCGTCCAGGACCCGGACCGGGTTGTGTACCCGCGGCCGCCCGTTATGTCGAGCACCCAGTTTCCCAGACGCCATTCCCCGCTGAGGAGCGCTTCTCCGGTGTCCTCGGTCCCGACCCGCACCGTGGGCCGAGTGTTGGCCAGTCCCCGGGTTCCCACCGCCACCCGAACGCTCCCGGCCGGCGACCAGAGCCACTCCGCCGCGTAGGCGAATACATCGCTCTGCTCGAACACCTGGGCAGGCACCTGCAGAATACTCACTCCGGCGCGCCAGGTCAGCTGCCACTCACTCCCGCCCCACGCACCGGCGCCCCCGAAGGTCACGTCGGTCGTGTTCGTCCCGATCCCGCTGGCCTCGGTGGCGTTGGGGAGTTTGGCGGCCAGGTACCCGCCGAAACGCAATCCACCCAGCCGGCCGGGTAGAAATGTAACTGCGAGCTCGAAGTCACCCACATCGGTCAGCCGGCTCCCCGGTCCCGCTCCCTCCACGGGTGCCGGGGGTTCCAACCCCGCTGACTCGACTCGGAGCACGCTGGCCAGAGTTCCCGTGATTTCGAACACGGCCCTGTCCGCGAACCCGTAGGCCGCGTGCAGCGCTGCGTACGAGTAGAGGTCGCCGGTCAGGCCGCTCAGCGGGAACCCGGCGTCGCGCCTGGCGGAGACACCGGCGCCAAACACAAAATCGCCTCCCGCCACAGTGGCCAGCGGCTGGATGGCTGCCCCGCGCCTGAGCTGGGTTTCTACCGGAAAGGGCGTGGCCACGCCGGCCAGCACCAACGCGGCGGCTCCGGCAATCATCTTCGTATGCGTCCCCAACCTCCCCTGTTTGGCGATGGCCTTCACCGGCGGCCCGACCCCCGGGGGGCAGCCCCTCATTCGTTCATGCTCCGTCCAACATGGCGTTCACGCCGGCGCCGGCGCCATGATTGCGGCTGTCCGCGGACCTGTCAAACGCCTGCGATCACGGCCCTGCACGGGTAGTTTCCCGCATGCGATCCAGCAAGCAGGGCGGGCTCCCGAATCGGGCGGCGGCCGCCCTCGCCCCGGCCATCGCCGCGTGAGTTCCATCGACTGGTTGGTGTTCGCCCTTTACTTCGCCGCGGTCATTGCGTTCGCATGGCTCCACAGCCGGCAAAACCGGGGCGTCGAAGGTTACCTCCTTGCGAACCGGCGCATGGGCGGACTTGCAATCGGGCTGTCGGTCATGGCCACTCAGGCCAGCGCAATCACGTACATCGGGACCACCGGGCAGGCCTTCGGCGAGGGCATGGAGTTCCTGCAGTTCTACTTCGGGCTCCCGCTGGCCATGGTGATCATCTCGGTGACTTTCGCCCCCGCGTTCTACCGGGCCAAGGTCTTTACGGCGTACGAGTACCTGGAGCGCAGGTTTGACGCCCGAACGCGCACGGCGGCCAGTATTTTCTTCATGGTCTCGCGCGGCATGTCGGCGGGAATCGTGCTCTACGCCCCTTCCATCGTCCTCTCGGTGATAATGGGATGGAGCGAGACCACCACCATCATGATCATGGGCGCGGTCACGGTCGGGTACACGTTGATGGGCGGCATGACGGCCGTGATCTGGACCGATGTGGTGCAGATGCTGGTGCTCTTCGCGGGGATCGCGGCCGCGCTGTTCGTCTTGTTCGGCACGTTGCCCGAGGGAGTCGGGGTGGCTGACGCAGCCTATGTCGGCGGCGTCCACGGGATGTGGCAGGCCATCGACCTGTCGTGGGACCCGTCCAACCGGTTCACTCTGTGGTCCGGGCTGATCGGGGGGCTGTTCCTGGCGATGGGTTATTTCGGCGCTGATCAGAGCCAGGTGCAGCGTTACCTGACGGCGCGTTCGCTTCGGCAGAGTCGCGTGTCGCTTCTGTTCAACGCGGTCCTCAAGGTCCCGATGCAAGCAGCGATCCTGGCCATCGGGGTCATGCTGTTCGTGTTCTATCATTTCGAACCGCAACCACTGGTGTTCAACACGGCCGAGCGCGAGACGGTGGCCCGTAGCGAGCAGGGGCCGAGGCTGGAAGAGCTTGAAGTGCTCCACCAACGGGCTCATTCGGCCCGGCTGGCCGCTACCATGGACGCGCTGGCCGCCCGTCGAACGGGAGCGCTGGACCAGGAACAAGAAGCTGCGAGCCGCATGGCCGCCAGGAACGAAGAAATGCAGAGCCTGCGCGCCGAGTCGCGTGCGCTGACTGCCGAGGCAACGGGGGCCGCCACCAGTGACGTGAACTACGTGTTTCCGACATACCTCGTGAGCTTCGTCCCGGCCGGCCTGCTCGGGCTTCTGATCGCGGTGATCTTCGCGGCGGCCATGTCATCGCTCGACTCCGAACTCACCGCCCTCACGAGCGCTTCGGTCATGGATGTTTACAAGCGCCACCTTCGACCGAACGCCAGCGACCGGGAATGCCTTGTCGCCTCGCGGACCGCCACGGCATGCTGGGGCGCACTCGCCGCCGGTTTTGCCCTCTACGCTGGTCAATTGGGCTCGCTGATCGAGGCTGTGAACCGGGTGGGGTCGCTGTTCTACGGGTCCCTTCTCGGCGTGTTCCTGCTGGCGTTCTTCGCGAAACGAGCAACTCCGCCGGCCGCGTTTTTCGGGCTGTTGGCCGGAATGCTGTCGGTGTTGGCCGCGTCGTACCTGACCGAAATCGCCTGGCTGTGGTACAATGTTGTCGGTACGGGGGTAACCGTTGCCTCCGCCCTGCTCATTTCGCTGGTCACATCGGAGCGCGGCGGCTCGCCTGAACATGCAACCCGGTAGGCAAGAACGACTATGCTGAGCGACGTACAAATCGCGGAAGCAACCGCACCCAAACCAATTCGAGAAATCGGGGCCAAGCTGGATCTGGGCCCGGAACAACTGGAACAATACGGGCATTTCAAGGCGAAAGTCCGCCCCGAGACGGTTTTCGCCCGAGAGCCGGGAAAGGCACGCCTCGTCCTGGTGACGGGAATGACTCCGACGCCCGCGGGAGAAGGCAAGACAACCGTGGCGGTAGGGTTGGCGGACGGCCTGCGGCGCATCGGCATGGAGGCGGTGCTGTGCATCCGCGAGCCGAGCCTGGGTCCGGTGTTCGGCATGAAGGGGGGGGCTGCGGGCGGGGGTTACTCGCAGGTGATCCCGATGGCCGACATCAATCTGCACTTCACCGGCGACCTGCATGCGATCACCTCCACCCACGCGCTGTTGTCTGCCGCGCTGGACAACCACCTGCAACAGGGCAACCGGTTGGGCATCGACCACCGGCAAGTCACCTGGAAGCGCGCCGTGGACATGAACGACCGGGCGCTACGCAACATCGTTATCGGGCTCGGGGGTCGCCTCAGCGGGATGCCGCGGCAGGACGGTTTCCTGATTACGGCGGCATCCGAGATCATGGCCATTTTCTGCCTCGCCTCCAGTCTGGAAGATTTGGAGGGACGGCTGGCCAGGATCATCGTCGGCTATTCTCATGACGGCGAGCCCGTGCGCGCAGCGGGTTTGAAGGTGGCCGGTGCCATGACCCTGTTGCTGCGGGAAGCGATGGGACCGAACCTGGTGCAGACCCTCGAGGGGACACCGGCGTTCGTGCACGGCGGACCGTTCGCGAACATCGCCCACGGCTGCAACTCGCTCATGGCCACCAGGGCCGGGCTGGCGTTCGGCGAGGTGGTGGTAACCGAGGCCGGATTCGGATCCGACCTGGGGGCGGAGAAGTTCTTCGACATCAAGTGCCGGGCCGGAGGCCTCAGTCCCGAGGCGGTGGCCCTCGTCGCGACGATCAGGGCGCTGAAACTCCACGGAGGCTCGAAGCGCGACGAACTCGCGAAGCCCGACTCGGAATCGGTGGCCCGGGGGCTGGACAACCTCGAGGCGCACGTAGACAACATCAGGGGATTCGGGTTGGAGCCCGTGGTGGCCATTAATCAGTTCGGGACCGACTCCGAGGAAGAGCTGCGAGTCGTCGAGGAGGGATGTGCGCGTTTCGGCGTCCGGTCGGCCCGGTCCGAGGGGCACGCGCACGGCGGGGCCGGGTGCGAAGACCTGGCCAGGGAGGTCATGGCCGCGCTGGATTCGGGTCAGGCCAATTTCCGTCCCAAGTACGCCGTCCAGGATTCGATCCAGGACAAGATCGAGACCATCGCGCGGACCGTTTACACCGCAGACGGAGTCGACTACGCCGCGAAGGCCCTGCGCGACATTACGATGCTGGAGGTCAGCGGTCTGGACAAGACGCCGGTCTGCATCGCCAAGACCCCCAACAGCCTCAGCGACAACCCCACGCTTCGCGGCCGGCCCACCGGGTTCAGGATTACGATCCAGGAAGTGACGCCTTCGGCCGGGGCTGGTTTTGTCGTGGCCCGGGCCGGATCGGTCATGACCATGCCGGGGCTGCCAAAGGTCCCGGCAGCCGAGGCCATTAGGATCGAAAAGGACGGATCGGTGGTCGGCCTGTTCTGAGCTGCCTTCGGCGAGCGAGGACTCGAGATGATTGAACTAGACGTTCGGGCAGGGAGTGCGGAACCGGCGGTCGGGCGCCTGCTGGCCCGCTGGCGGGAGAGCGGGGCCGCCGAAAAGCTGTGGGCCGGGAACCCGGGTCTGTGGGGCGGTGCCTCTGATACGCCGGAGTTGGGCGACCGGCTGGGTTGGCTTGATTTGCCCCGCGATGCCGACGCCGTCGTGGCGGAGATCGGCCGGATCAAGAGCGAGATCCCCTTCTGGGTCACCGATATCGTGCTCCTGGGAATGGGGGGGTCGAGCCTGGCCCCGGAGACGATGGCAACAACGCTCGACGGCGACGGACCTCATTTGACGGTCCTGGACACCACACATCCGTCGGCGGTGCGGGCCGCCGAGCAACTCGAACCCGCCCGGACCGTTTTCCTGGTGGCCAGCAAATCCGGCACCACCATCGAGACCCTTTCGTTGTTCAGGCATTTCTGGTCTCGGACTCGGGAAGCCGTTGGCGAACCGGGCCCCCACTTTATCGCGCTAACCGATCCGGGTACCCCGCTGGTCGCGCTGGGCCGTGAACGCGGGTTCAGGGCCGTGATCGAGACCCCTCCCGAGGTGGGCGGCCGGTTCTCGGCACTCTCGGCGTTCGGGCTTGCACCCGCCGGCTTGTCGGGGATCGACCTGCGGCCGTTGGTTGAGTCGGCGGAAGAGGCGGCCGGGCTGTGCCGCGCGAGTGGACCGGAAAACGTCGGTCTCGCCCTGGGCGCGGCATTGTCGGTCGCGGCAGAGGCGGGCCGGGACAAGGTGACCTTCCTCACGTCGCCGCGCTGGCGGGCATTCCCCGATTGGGCGGAGCAGCTGATTGCCGAGAGCCTCGGCAAAGACGGCAAGGGCCTCGTGCCGATTGCGGGCGAACCGCTTCTGCCGGTCGGCGCCTACGGCGGTGACCGCGTGATCGTGGGACTGCTGGATTCCGACCAGGCTCGCGAGGAAGCCGAGCGTTGGGGTGAACCAGACACCGCGGCCACACTGGTTGAGGAATTGGCGGCAGCCGGCCATCCCGTCATCAACCTGCGGATGGACGAGCCGTCGGATGTTGGCGGGCTGTTCTTCTTGTGGGAGGTCGCCGTGGCGATGGCCGGCGCCGCCCTGGGGGTCCATCCGTTCAATCAACCCGACGTGGGGCTGGCAAAGGCGCTCACCGCAAAAGCCCTCGCCGGCGAGAACCTCTCGGAGGACGGCGAAGGTGAGTACGAGGGCGACAGTTCCGAGCCAGAGGATGCCGCGCGCGCTCTGTCAGAGTTCATGGCGCTTGTTGAACCCGGCGACTACGTGGCGATCCAGGCGTTCCTGCCGGGGGGAGATGACGAGAGCGAGGCCCTTCAGCAACTGCGGACAGCGGTCACGGATGCCACGGGCGCGGCAACCACACTCGGCTACGGCCCGAGGTTCCTTCATTCCACGGGCCAGCTGCACAAGGGCGGAGCCAACAACGGGGTGTTCCTGCAGATAGTGGACGACGCTTCCCCCCACGTCCATGTTCCCGAGTCCGATTTCACGTTCGGAGAGCTCATCTCGGCCCAGGCGCGCGCGGACTTTGCGGCACTCGGCCAGCGGTCCAGGCGGGCGCTGCGTCTCACGGTCTCGGAATCCGACCCGGGGGGGGCGGGGGGGGCGATTGGCCGCGCGGCCGAGGTGATTTCCGGCAGTGGCTGAACTTGACGGCAGACCTTGATGAAATACGGAGGGCGTTGATGAAACTGGGAATGGTCGGTCTCGGGAAGATGGGGGCCAACATGGTTCGGCGGCTGCTACGGGGCGGCCATCAAGTCGTGGCGTTTGACCTTGATCCAGACACGGTGGCCTCGGTCGTCGCGGAAGGCGCGGAGGGTGCGACGGGGCTTGAAGACCTTTGCTCCCGCCTCGCCGTTCCGCGTGCCGTGTGGATCATGGTTCCCGCGGGCGGTCCGGTAGACGCTACGATCGCAACTCTCCGCCCGTGCCTGGAGCCCGGTGACATCATCATCGACGGGGGCAACTCTCGGTACGTCGACACCGTGCGCCGGGGGGCCGAGCTGGCCGAAACCGGGTTGGGTTACGTTGACTGCGGAACCAGCGGCGGCGTGTGGGGACTGGCCGAGGGATACTCGCTGATGGTCGGCGGTGCCGAAGAGCACGTTGAAGTGCTTCGACCCGCGCTGGAGACGCTGGCGCCCGCCGCCGACAGGGGCTGGGGGCGGGTGGGACCGAGCGGTGCCGGACACTTTGTGAAGATGGTACACAACGGCATCGAATACGGGATGATGCAGGCGTTCGCGGAGGGCTTCGCCATAATGCGCCGCCGCGAGGGATTCGATCTGGACCTGCAACAGGTTGCCCAGATTTGGCAGCATGGGTCGGTCGTCCGGTCCTGGTTGCTGGATCTCACCGAGCGTGCGCTCTCGGGGGATCAATCGCTCGGCGACATCGCGCCCTACGTTTCGGACTCGGGAGAGGGCCGATGGACCGTGTTCGACGCCATCGATTTGGATGTCGCCGCTCCGGTCATCACGCTTTCGCTGATGGCCCGTTTCCGTTCGCGTGACTCGGAGTCGTACGCTGACAGGCTGCTCTCCGCGCTTCGCAACCAATTTGGCGGGCACGCAATAGTTGAGGAAAAATGACGTCACCCCACGACCTGGCCGCGGAGACCATTGCGGGAGCCGGTTCTCCCGGCATGTTCGAACACGGTCAGAATGTCGAACCTCACCTTTTCGTGATTCTGGGGGGCACGGGCGACCTTAGCCGGAAGAAGCTCTTCCCGGCGCTGCGCCGGCTGGCGGCCGAGGGCAGGCTAGGCAATGACAGGGCGCTGATCGCCGTAGCCCGCGAATGCGACCGGGGTGACGAGTGGTTCCGGGAATGGGCCCTGGAACAACTCAAGGCGGCGGGCTTCTCGTCGGACGACCTGAGCGATGTCCCCGCTGCGCGCCTCTTCTACCATGCGATGCCGGAGAGCACGCCGGAGCTCTACGAGGACCTGGCCAAACGGGTCAAAGAGATTGAGAAGGAGTACAACCTCCCGGGCAACCGCGTGTTTTACCTCGCTATCCCGCCCAGCAGCTTCGCCGAGACCGTCGAACTCCTGGCGGAATCCGGGCTAACCGAGTCTGGCGGATGGACACGCGTGGTTCTGGAAAAACCGTTCGGACGGGATCTCGTCTCGGCACAGACTCTGAACCGGGCGGTTCAGGCCCACCTGGACGAAAAACAGGTATACCGGATCGACCACTACCTGGGCAAGGAAACCGTCCAGAATCTTTTGGTCTTCCGGTTTTCTAACCCTGTGTTCGAGTCGCTGTGGAACCGGGACCGCATTGAATCAGTTCAGATCACCGTCGCCGAGAGCATCGGCATCGGGTCGCGGGCCGGTTACTACGACAAGTCCGGGGCCGTCCGCGACATGGTCCAAAACCACGCAGCCCAGCTGCTGGCTCTTATCGGGATGGAAGTTCCCGGTGAATTCCACGCCGAAGCTGTCCGTTACGAGAAACTGAAGCTCCTCACGGCCGTGAGACCAGTTTTCGATGATGACGCGGTCTTCGGCCAGTACGCACGGGGGGTGATCGAAGGCGAGCCGGTGCCGGGTTACCTGGAGGAACCGGGTGTGGACCCCGAGTCGACCACGGAGACCTTCGCAGCGATCAAGTTCTCGATCGACAACTGGAGATGGCAGGGGGTGCCGTTCTACGTACGAACCGGCAAGCGCCTGCCAGTAGGCCTAACTCAGATAGCGGTTACGTTCCGTGCTCCGCCGGTCCGAATTTTCCAGGCCATGGGCGCAGGGCAGGTGGATTCAAACGTCCTTTACCTGACCCTCCAGCCCGACGAGGGATTTGCGTTGATGATCGACGTCAAGGTGCCGGGGCATCCATTTCGCCTGCGCCGCCTGCCGCTTGATTTCTATTACCGGCACGCGTTCGGGGTCATCCCCGATGCCTACCAGACCCTGCTGCTCGACACCTTGACCGGAGACCAGACCCTGTTCGTCCACGCCGAGGAAGTCGAGACCTCCTGGGCACTCTTTGAACCTCTCCTCCTGATGGAAGACCAGCGTCAGGTTCAGCTGTACCGTGCGGGGACCTGGGGGCCGGCCGCCGCCGAAACACTCATCGCACGCGATGGCTTCCAGTGGCGGCACTTGATACCCCCGGGCCAGGACATCGAGGCGGGAGAAGCGGTCGGTTAGGGGGATGGACCTGCCATCAGGGTAGAAGGGGCCTACCTCGTGGATTCGGATGTGTTAATCACGGCGAACAACCTTTGCTACCCGTTCGACATCTGCCCCGGCGTCTGGAAGAGTTGGGGGCCGCGCCGCGGGCGGGCGTGTACGCGTTGGCGTAGTGGGCTTGGCGGCGGGCCGCGGCGTGCGCGTTGGCGCAGTGGGCTTGGCCGCGGGCCGCGGTGTACGCGTTGGCGCAGTGGGCCTGGCGGCGGGTCGCGGTGTACGCGTTGGCGCAGTGGGCTTGGCGGCGGGCCGCGGTGTACGCGTTGGCGTAGTGGGCCTGGCGGCGGGCCGCGGTGTACGCGTTGGCGCAGTGGGCCTGGCGGCGGGCCGCGGTGTACGCGTTGGCGTAGTGGGCCTGGCGGCGGGCCGCGGCGTGCGAGCGGGCACCGGCCGCGTTGCCATGGGGCGTGACGTTCGGGATGGTGGTGTCTGTATCTGCGGCCTTGAGGTTCTGGACGGCAAACGCGACGAGCCGGTGGTCGGCGCCCTCGGCCGGGCAACCGAGGCGGGCCGCGTGGTCCGGTCAGGCACCGAAGTCCGCACCGTCGGCCTGGGTGTCCGGTCAGGGAAGGTAGCCTGCACCCGCGGCTTCGCGGGCCGCGACGGCGACCGTGAGGTGCCCGTGATCTGCGTGGTCGGGCGCTCCCGCAACCCCGTGGAGGCGTCCCGGGTACCACTCGACTCCGGGGCCGATACCGCCACCGACCTGGGCCGGGCTGACCTGCCCGAACCCTGGCCATCGGCTGTCGCCGACACCGCCTGCACCACCGCGTCGTCAAGGGTGCGGTTACGCGACACGAATCCGGTAACGTCGACCAAGGCCCGACCCTCCCTGCTGGCCAGCCTTGCGGTCCGGTTGATGGCAGTTCGCGGGTCGCGCCAACGGTCGGGGGTCATCTCCCTGGCGTCGGTCAGCAACAGCCCGCGCCGAATGGCCTGCCGGTCCCGGGCCAACCGTCCGCCTCCCAGCGAATGCTGGTGCTGGTTCCGGTGCCCGAGCCTTCTCGAATCGACGAAGGTCCAGCAGCCCCAGCCGTTGAGCGAACCCCCGGCCCAGCCGTAAACCCCCCAACCCAACCCATAACCGAAGGTCAGCGAGAAGTGCCGGCGGTAGTACCCCAGCGGTGCCCAGCCCACGTAGTCGGGGCCCCAGTACCAAACGACATGCGCACCGCGGAACCGCGTTCCCGGATACCAGACCCACCCGTAGAAGGGGTCCAGGTCCCAGTATCCATAGCGGTAGGGCGCCCAGCCCCATGGCTCGTACGACACCCAGAACCAACCGGTCGAGGTGTATCGCCACCGGCCGGTACGGTACGGAGCCCAGTCGGCCGCCACGTAGGGACGCCAAGCCTGACCCGAGTTGGTGGCAATCCAGTCCCCGTGCCCCCGCATCCCCCTGGCCTGAACCGCCACGGTCTGGTCAAGGTGGGTCGGTTCCTGTGTCCGCGGGTACTGGGCCACGTTGAATGCTGCGTCGGCCCAGACTTCCAGGCCGGTAAGGGCGGGAGCTGCCGCCAGGACAAGCTGTTCGTTACCACGCTGGCCCTCGACCAGAACCTGCGCACCGGCCCGCACCTCGGTGGCACCGGCCACCGTAATCACCTGCGCGGTTCCCTCCCGGGCGGTAATCCCGGTGCTGCGCCGGCCGTCCGTGGTAACAACAATCACCGCGCCGGGACCCGCCACGATCTCGGCGTTCGCGGTAAGTACCGTCGGTGCCGACGTGACATGCCCGGAAACTCCGCTCCGGACCGGGCCCGTGGTCCCCGCGGGTACAGCGGCCACCAGCTGAAGGTCTCCCCGGACCAGATCCAGAACGCTGACCCCGGCGGTGCCGCTTCCGGCCTCGCCAACCACGGAAAAGAGCAGCTCGGCCGAATTCCCGAGCCGTATGGCAGACCCGTCCGCCAGGCCGATCGCCGCAAAGGCCTCGGGCCCCAGCAGGACGCGGTCACCGTTGAGCACGGGTTCGTTTACATGTGCGTCGATGGGGGTGTCTTCCCCGTTGATGAAGAAACCAACCGAGCGCTCCACGGCAGTGAAATAACCGTAGGCCCCGGGTACCCCCTGGTCTGAATACGAATCATCAACGACGTATTCTACCGCGCTCTGGGGAACCCCGGCCGGTACCCCCGTGTGCCCTTCCACACCCGGGACGCTCGCCAGTACCGCGGCAATTCCCGCGGACAGCGACGTCCACACACTCCTGGCGCTCCGCCGAAACCCGATTTCTCTCCGCATCCTGTCCCTGCCCTTCTGCTGGCGCACCTGCTCTCGCGCCGATCTGATTGCGCCGCCTGCTTCGGCGTAATCCAACTATCAGACTGCGAGGGCAGCCGGCAGGTCACCCCGGCAACGCACACGCTCCCAGGCCCGCGGTTCGGCGAGGGGGCCGGTCAGGGCAGGTCCTCCACCCATTCGGCAATGAAGATGTTGGTGTTCTCCTCGTGCGACCCGTGCCGGTTCGACCCGAACACCAGGTGCCGTCCGTCCGGCGAAAACATCGGGAAAGCGTCGAACTCTTCGGCGAACGTGACCTGCTCCAGATTGGACCCGTCGAGATCCACGAGGAACAGGTCGAACCCGCGCCCGGTGTCGTCATTCAGGTTCGAGGCGAAGATGATCTTCTGGCCCGAGGGGTGGAAATAGGGGGCAAAATTCGCCGCCCCGTTGTCTGTGACCCGCGTTTTCCCCGTCCCGTCGGCATTCATGACCCACACGTCCAGCTGTCCCGGCCGAATAAGGCCGTCTGCCAGGAGCGACTGATAGTCCGCCATCTCTTCGGGAGTCTCGGGGTGGCTGGCCCGGTACACGATCCTTGAGCCATCCGGGGAAAAGAACGGCCCGCCGTCGTACCCTGGTTCGAAGGTCAGCTGTTTCACGTCCGTGCCGTCTGCGTTCATCCTGTAGATGTCGAGGTCGCCGCCCGCGGACGAGGTGAAGACGATCGTCGTACCGTCGGGCGAGACCGTGGCCTCGGCATCGTAGGCAGGGCTCCTGAACAGCGGTTCCGCGCCGCTGCCGTCTGCGCTGGCACCAAGAATGTCGTAGTCGTAAAGAGCCCACACGTACCCCAGACTTCGGTCGGGGGGAGGGGGGCAGGCGGAGTCGCCCAGATGGGTTGAACTGTAGATGATGCGCCCGTCCGCCGTCTCTCCCGGGGCGAAATACGCGCAGGTGGTCCGTCCAAGCCCGTTCGACAGCCGCCGAAACGGTCCTCCGGCGGCGGACATCGAGAAGATCTGGTCGCATTCAGCCTGCCCTGCGTACGTGCGCTGAAAAATCAGCCGCTCGCCGTCGCTGGAGAAATACGCCTCGGCGTTTTCCCCCTCGAAGGTGAGCTGGCGCAGGTTGGTCAGCCGCCGTTCTTCCGGAAGGGGCATGCGCTCAACCGCCGGGGGATTGTCGTAGACGACCGCCTCCGCCCCGTCGGTGGCCCCCGCGGGATCCTCCCGGGGCGGTTCGGACTGTGCACAACCAGCCCACGCGATTATCATTGTCAGAACAAATATTCGGTGTTTTATCGGCATCGATTCTCAATCACCTGGGCGAGGTTCCGCCGCAACCGACGGAGCGTGGAGTGGTCATGGATCACCTATTAAGAATTCGGTGGGTCAGCTTCAACACGGCGTTTGGCGCCGTGCATGCCGCGACCAGCGATAAGGGCCTGTTTGGGCTCTCCCTGCGCGCCGAACGCGACGACTTCCTGGACTGGCTGGCCTCCCAGGCTCCGGAGGCGGAGATCACTGAAGACACGGACGGTGTATTGGACGATACCCGCCGGCAACTGGTGGAGTATTTCAGGGGGGACCGCTCCGAATTCGAGCTTGAACTGGACCTGGACAGGCTCACCGGCTTCCAGCGCCGAGTTCTGCAACACACGGCTCGTGTTCCATACGGCAAAGTAACAACCTACGGTGCGCTGGCCAGGGCTTCCGGCCGCGGCACGAGGGCTGCGCGGGCGGTGGGGGGGGCGCTGGGTCGTAACCCGATCCCCGTGGTAATCCCCTGCCACCGCGTTATAGCGAGCGACGGGTCGCTGGGCGGTTTCACGGGAGGGCTCCCCCGAAAGCGCCAGCTCCTCGCCCTTGAGCAGAAGGGGCAGGAAGCCTGAACCGCCGGGCCTTGCCCAAAATCAACGAACCAAGAACCCCTCTCGCCACGGGTCGGCCGGATCCGCGGTGAATTCGTGCCGGCCCGTGACAAACGCACGACCCCCGATCTCGGGGATGATCGCCGGGCGTCTCCCGACACTGGTCCGTCCCGTCACGCGCCCCGTAAACCGCCCGCCCGAGATGCTCTCCACAATGATCGGCGCGCCCTGTTGAAGTTGGGCCCGGGCGTCGAGGATCGCCAGGCGGCCGCTGACCGCCGTGCCCGTCGGACTGCGGTCAACCTCTCCGTCGGCAAACACGCAGACGTGGCGCGAGTGGTGCGCCCCATCGTGTGCGGGACCCGTGAAGACCACGCCGTAGAGGAAACTCAGGTCGCCGGAATCCGGGTGCCGAGGCTCGCCCTCGGCTCTCACCGCGGCCTTCACGGCCCGGCCGGCCCTAACCAACTCGGAGGCCGCGTCAGGGGTTAGCGACAAGCCCAGTTCTCCGGCGTCCACGAACGCGTAGAACGCCCCCCCGAACGCAACGTCGAACTTCACCGTCCCCAACCCGGGCACATCCACCTCTTCGTCCAGAGCCGCGACGAACGACGGCACGTTCACGAAGGTGGCCTCGCCCGCGCCGTCGTCGCGCACCGAGGCTCGTGCCTTCACGAGTCCGGCAGGAGTGTCGATCGCCATCCGGGCGTGGTGATCGATCGACGCGGGGGCGGGCAACCCCGTGTCACCTTCGCCGTCTGCTCCAAACTGGCACGCAGTGCCCCCCAATGCCGCCAGGCAGGACACGGCGATTATCGCGTGTCCGCACATCGTGGAAAACCCGTCGTTGTGCATGAACAGCACCGAGAAATCGGCCCCACCGGTGACCGGAGGCATCACCAGGCATCCGTACATGTCTTTGTGCCCGCGGGGCTCCCACATCAGCATGCGCCGGAGACCGTCAAAGCGCTCCATCGCGTCCCTGCGCCGCGCCAGCACATCGTCCCCGCGGGGCATCGGAAAACCAGACACTATCACACGCAGCGGCTCGCCCTCCGTGTGCATGTCCACCGTGCGGATCCCGGTCCATTCCCCGGGAGGCTTCCACTGCAGCCACCGCAACCCCTCAATTGAACCGCCCGCACTGGGGGGCGAGAGAGTCAAACGGTGCCTCTTTCCTCTGCCCCGCACTCAACGGCCGCCTCGCGCAGGGCGTCGATCGCTTCGTCCAGTTGCGAATCCGTCACGTACGGCGCGGGACCCAGGCGGAGCATCCGCCCCCGGTAATCGCTGTAAATCCCCCGCGCGGAGAGGGCCTCGCACAGACGCCCGGCCCGCGGCGCGCGAAGCACCATGAACCCACCGAAGCTCTCCAGCGGTGCCGACCGGTCCCGGTCCAGGAACGAGGGGTCGAGGTCGAGGTCGTCAACGCCCTCCGTCAGTCGGCCGATCTGAGCCAGACTCCGGCGGCGAAGGGCGTCGGGGGTCATTCCTTGCTGCCCAAAAAAACCGAACACGGCAGCCCCCCGGTAGTGGCTGACGGGGTCGTACGTCGCCCCCGCAAACCGGTCCTGCCCCGCCGCTCCGTACACGACCTCCGCGGGATATTCGGCGCGTTTGCCGGAGGCGGCACCGGGCCGCGACGCCGCTTCGCTCCGCCCAGCAAATTCGGCGGCCACCGTACCGAATTCCGCGAACCAGCCGGTCAGCACAGGGCGCAGCCGGCACCCCGGGGGGACCCTGAGAAAACACACACCCTCTCCGAGCTGGCAGTACTTGTAGCCGCCTCCCACCACGAAAGCGTCTTCCAACCCCAGCTCCGGGATCGAAAACGGGACCGCATTGAGTGCGTGGTAGGCATCAACCAGCAACTCGGCACCGTGAAGCCGGCATGCCGCTGCGGCTCGGTCAAGTCCTCCCGCGATCCGCCCGGTCTCAAAGAGCACCACCGACACGACAACCGCGGCGGTTTTGTCATCCACAGCCGACGCCAGGCCCTGGCCGAGCCCGTCAGGGTCTCCGGCGGACACTCTCACAACTTCGATGCCTTCTTCCTCCAACCGGGCCAACTGGCGACGGACTGTAGCGAATTCACCGTCGGTCGTCACCAGCCGCGGACGGTCTCCGAGCGGAAGCGCCGACAGGAACCGAGTCACCAACTCGTGGGTGTTCAGGCCGAGTGCGAGATCCGCGGCCGGGTCGGTCAAACACAAGCGAAATCCCTCGCGCACCCGCTCCGCCATGGCGAAGGCCCGGCCCCACTTCCTGTCCACAAGATCCGCCGCGTCCAGCCAAGCCTGTTTCTGGGCCTCGTACCCCGCGTCGGGCCAAGCCTGGTGTGAATGCCCGGTGAGCAGCACGCGTTCGGACACCCGAAAGCGCGAATAGAAACGGGCCAGCGCCGCGGCGGGAAGCAAACTGCCTGGAGGCTTTGGCCGGCCCTAGCGGAAGCGTGCCATCATGTCGGACAACACCTCGGAACCCGGGCACAGGTCCTCGAAAGGCAGGCTCCACAGGGGCTCTTCCACCGTGTTCATCACGTCGTGATGATCGCCGGCGTCCGGATCGACGAACAACAAACCGGTCGGTATCTCGCCCCGGTCCTGCAGCCGGCGGACCAGGGCAGTGGCGGTTCCACGGTCGGTCGGATCATACTCTTCGTGCATCGCGCGGAACCTGACCACGCTCCCGTCGTGTAGCGACACGTCCCGGAACTGGCCGGGCGGTATCGGTCCGACGTTGATCGTGGCCATCTCTTCAACCATGTCGGGCGGATCAAGGAGCGCGGCCTCGGTGGCGGGGCGGAAATGGTCGCGCGTGTGCTGGTAACTCTTGGTGGACCCCTGGTGGTCATTGAAGGTGACACACGGCGAGATGATATCCACCAGCGCCAGGCCTTTGTGGCGAATGCCCGCGGTCAGAATTGGGACCAACTGGGTCTTGTCGCCCGAAAACCCGCGCGCCACGAACGTAGCGCCGATCGAAAGCCCCAAGTGGACCGGATCAATGGGGGCCTGGAGATTGGGGACACCCCTCTTTGACTTGGTCCCGATGTCGGCCGAGGCCGAGAACTGCCCCTTGGTGAGCCCGTACACGCCGTTGTTTTCGATCAGGTAGAGCAGGTTCAGGTTACGGCGGATGGCGTGGCACATCTGGCCCAGGCCAATCGAAAGCGAATCGCCGTCGCCCGAGACGCCGATGTAGGTGAGCTCCCGGTTCGCGGCGTTCGCTCCCGTGGCCACAGCCGGCATCCGTCCATGGACCGAATTGAATCCGTGCGACTGCTCCAGGAAATACCCGGGCGTCTTGGACGAACAACCAATGCCGCTCATCTTCCCGACTCGGTGAGGTTCGATCGAAAGTGACCAAAGCGCCTCGACCAGGGCTGCGGTGACCGAGTCGTGGCCGCACCCCGCGCAAAGGGTGGACATCGCCCCCTCGTAGGAGCGCGTGGTGAGCCCCAGCTCGTTCTTGGCGAGACCCGGGTGCACAACCCGCGGTTTGGTGATCGACGTCATGCGACGGCACCCGTGCGGGCCGGAGCAGGCGATCCGGCCGGGCCGGCTCCCAGTCTGGCAAGAACACCGTCCACCACGTGGACGGCGCTCATGGGAAGGCCGCCGTAGTAGAGCACCGGCTCCAAGCTCGCCCCCGCGACCCCGGTTTCCGTCGTCAGCAACGACCGCAGCTGCCCGTCGCGGTTTTGTTCAACAACGAACACGCGCTTCTGCTCCGCCAGGAACTCTCTGACCGATTCGGCAAACGGGAACCCGCGTACCCTCATGTAGTTGAAATGCAACCCGCTGTTCCCGAGCCGGTCCATGGCCTCTCGCACGGCCCCTTCGCACCCCCCCACCGTGACCAGGGCCATTTCCGCACCCGGCACCAACTCCATGACCGGCTCCGGCAGAACCGGCGCGGACGATTCAATTTTCTCGGAAATACGGTCCACGACTTCGGTATACCCTTCGGCGTCTTCCGTGTACGTTCCGTATTTGGTGTGGCCCGAACCCCTGGTGAGGTGCGCGCCCAGGGGATGCTCGCCCGGAATCGTCCGCCAGGGGATCCCGTCCCCGTCCACATCCAGATAGCGGAAGAACCTGTCCATCCGGTCCAGCTCTTCGGCGCTCTTGATTTTGCCCCGGTCGGGGCCGTAGGCAGGATCCCACTGCAGCGGCGGCACGGCCCAGTCGTTCATCCCGACATCCAGATCCGACACCACGAAGACGGGCGTCTGGAACCTGTCGGCGACGTCGAACGCCCGAACCGCAAAATCAAAACACTCGGCGGGATCGCCGGGATACAGGCAAATGTGCCTGGTGTCGCCGTGCGAAGCGTATGCGCACAACAGCAGGTCGCACTGCTGCGTGCGTGTCGGCATTCCGGTGGACGGCCCGACCCTCTGTATGTCGAAAAAGACCGATGGCACCTCGGCGTAATACGCCAAGCCCACGAATTCGCTCATCAGCGAGATCCCGGGCCCGCTGGTCGCGGTGAAGGCCCTCGCCCCGGCCCACCCGGCGCCGACCGTCATCCCGGCAGCGGCCAGTTCGTCTTCCGCCTGAATAATCGCGGCGCGCATTCGGCCGGAATCGGGGTCTTTGCGCATGGTACCGGCAAACTTGCCGAAGGCGTCCACAAGCGATGTGGACGGCGTAATCGGATACCAGGAGGCGACGGTCGCCCCCGCGTAGATGCACCCCAGCGCGGCAGCCGTGTTGCCGTCCATGAGGATCCTGCCCTCCCACGACAGTTCGTCACCGGCAGGACGGGCCACCCGGATTGGCAGCGGGCAGTCGTACCGCTCGGTCACATAGTTGTGGCCCAGGTCGATGGCGGTGTTGTTCGCCTCGAGCAGGTGCCTCTTGCGGGCCCCGAAGGTCTCTTCGAGCAGGCCGCGGATCACGTCAAGATCGATGTCCAGCAGGGCAGCCAGGGCTCCGGCATAGGCGATGTTCTTCATCAAGATCCGAATCCGACTGCCCTCGAACCGCTTGACGCACATTTCGGCCAGCGGGACTCCGATATGGTTCACGTCCTCGCGACGCAGCTCCCTTGCCAGAGGCCAGCTGCTGTCGTAGAGAAGCCAGCCGCCCTCCGCCACCTCGGCAATGTCTCGTTCGTAGGTCTCGCCGTTCATCGCAACGAGCACGTCGAAACCGGGAGTGCGGGCCACGTGGCCCTGGGCGTTGATGCGTATCTCGTACCAGGTCGGGAGCCCCTGGATGTTGGACGGGAAGACGTTCTTGCCAGAGACCGGGGCTCCCATCCTGAAGATGGACTTCATTATCAGACCGTTGGCGCTGGCCGATCCGGTCCCGTTAACCGTGGCAATCTTGAGGGCGAAGTCGTTCACGCCGCGGCCAGACCGGACCCCGGTTGCGGACCGCCCATCGGCTTCTCCACGGCGCCCGGCGCCGGTACCCCCGCCGGATACGCGGGCGAGAGCCTCCCGGATCACTGCGCGACCGCTCCCGGGGCCATCTCGGCTAAGCCCAGTCCCGAGAAGGGATGGTCGATCGACTGGCCCGCATGGGGTTTCAGCAGGTCGAAAGTCCGCATGTCCCAGGCCGCGGTCGGGCACCGCTCGGCGCAGAGCCCGCAGTGAATGCACAGGTCCTCGTCCTTGACCATCACCCGACCGGTCTGCGGCAGGGCGGCCGACACGTAGATGTCCTGCTCCGGGTTAAGGGCCGGCGCAGTGAGCCTGCCGCGCAAATCACTCTCTTCGCCATTGTGGGTGATTGTCAAGCAACTCAGGGGGCACACATCCACGCACGCATCGCATTCGATGCAGAGCTTGTCCGTGAAGTGGGTCTGGATATCGCAGTTCAGGCAGCGCTCAACCTCGGTGAGGATCTCCTCCGGGCCGAATCCCTCCTCGACCTCCACGGCCAGTTCCGCCAGGCGTTTCTCCAGTCGCACCCGCGGCATGCTGGAGCGTCGGGCGTATTCGTAGTCGTTGGAATAGGCCCACTCGTGCAGACCGATCTCGGCGCTGACAAGGTTGCTGCGCTCGGCAGGCCGCGTCCGCGGGTCCTTCCCATTGCACCAGGCATGGATCGAGAGCGCCGCCTGGTGGCCGTGTTCCACCGCCCAGATGATGTTCTCGGGTCCCCAGGCCGCGTCTCCCCCGAAAAACACGCCATCGCGACTGGACATGAACGTGCTCCGGTCAACTTCGGCCTCGCGCCACTTGTTGAATTCGATCCCGGCGTCGTCCTCAATCCACGGGAAGGCCGTCTCTTGGCCGATTGCCAGAATCACCGCGTCGGCCGGAATGAACTTCTCTGACAGTTTGCGCGGCCGCAGCCGCCCCCCGGAACCTGTGGGGTGCCACTCAACCACATCGAAGTTCATGCCTCTCAGCACACCGTCTTCGACCACGAAACTCGTGGGTGAGTGGTTCTCGACGATTTCGATGTGCTCCTCTTCGGCGTCTTCCAACTCCCATTCGGACGCCTTGAAGTAGGGCTTGGACTTGCGGGCCATGACCTTGACGTTTGTGCCCCCGATCCGCTTCGAGGTCCGGCAGCAGTCCATCGCGGTGTTGCCCACCCCGATAACGAGAACGTTCTCTTCAACGCTGTTCACATGCCCAAAGGCCACGGATTCCAGCCAATCGATGCCGATGTGAACGTTGGGGCTGTCGTAACGTCCCGGCAGGTCAAGTTCCTTGCCGCGGGGAGCCCCGGATCCCACGAAAACGGCGTCGAACCCCTGATCAAGCAGCCACTTCATGCTGGTGACGGGCGAGTTGAGCCTGAGATCGACCCCCATGTCCAGGATGTATCCGATCTCCTCGAACAGAACCTCGGGCGGAAGCCGGAACTGGGGGATGTTCGTCCACATGAGGCCGCCGGGGCGGTCGTTCTTTTCGAACATCGTGATTTCGTAGCCCAGCGGGAGCAGGTCGCGGGCCACGGTCAGGGAGGCGGGCCCTGCCCCAACACACGCTATGCGCTTGCCGTTCTTGCGTTTGGGCACCGACGGCAGCCTGGGGGTGATGTCGCCCCGGAGATCGGCCGCCACCCTCTTCAGCCTGCAAATCGCAACGGGTTTCTCTTCGACGCGGGTGCGGCGGCAGGCGGGTTCGCAGGGGCGGTCGCAGGTCCGGCCGAGGATGCCCGGAAAGACGTTCGATTCCCAGTTGAGCATGTAGGCGTCGTCGTAACGCCCCTGGGCGATGAGCCGGATGTAGCCCGGTACATTGGTATGCGCCGGACAAGCCCACTGGCAGTCCACCACTTTGTGGTAGTAATCGGGGTTCTCGACATCGGTCGGCGGCATCCCGGCGGCTGCCGCCCGGACCCCGTTGGGTGCCGCCGCCGACGGCCCGCCTTCCGCGTCGGCGCTTCGCATGAGGTTATCCTACCGAACAAGCTGACGGATTGCGACCTTTCAGGTCGTTCACCGCCCGAACCGGAGCCTTTATGTCAAACGGTTGTCGTCTTGCTGGTCAGAGCGTTTCGCCGTGCCCCGCGCGGCCTCCGCCGCGCATTGCGGTGGCCGGGGCAGTGCTTGCCGGGCTTTGGGCAGTCGCCGCCACGCCCGCGCTCGGGCAGAGCCGGGCGGATCGGGTCCGCTCGTTTCTTGAGAATGCGCACGAGGTTGGACGGTTCCAGGGGTCCGCTGTGGTGATCGACGGGGGGGACACTCTGTTCTCGGGGGGCCTGGGCCACGCAAACGCCGCGGCGGGTCTGAGCGCAACCGCGGAGACGCTCTATCCGCTGGGTGGGCTCCATCCGCCGGCCGAACCTCCCGCGGCCGGGGCCCCGAAAGCAGTTGCGCACCGCCGGTCGCTTACCGGTTTCCGGGCAGTCCGCCTTCCGTCCGCCGCGGATGAGCCGGCGGCCGACAGTGCCTGGATTTCGGCGCTCGATCTGCTGGCGCGGGCGCGTGAGGCCGTTTGGCCGGCCCAGCCCAAGCTGCAGACCCATGGAGACTTGACGGTTGAAGTGATCCGGGCCGAGTGGGGCGGGCAGGGCATCGCGGCGGCGGTCCGGCTGCTTCCCGGCCGGGATCAACACATTGCCGTGATCGACAATGCCGGCACAGATCTGGAGCCGGTTGTCGAAGGGCTCACCCAGATTCTGCTTGACCGACTGCCCGACCAGCTCAAACCGTCCATCGGCCTTCGGATTCTTTCGATCCTGCAGTCGGCCGGAGTCGGGCCCGCGCTCGAGCGGTACTCCTCCTGGAAGAACACGCGGGCCGACGACTACGAGTTTGGTGCGGCGGAGCTCCAGTTGTTGGCCGAACACCTGCTGAGCGAAGAACTCATCGGCGCGCATCTGCCCCGGGAGGGCGGCGGCGCCCCGTCGCAGGCCGAGGCGGTCCTGGTCTGGCAGGTGGAAAACCAACCAGGGCACCTGGCGTCGCACCGACTGTTGGCGCGCATCCTCGCCGCCCGGGGCGACACGTTGGGCGCCGCCGCCCAGCTCGAAACCGCCCTCACCTATTCCCCGGGCGACGCCCGGCTCGTGCAGGAAATGCAGCGGATCGGCGTTGAACCCGCACCTTTCCTGCTGGTTCCCGAGGCCGCGTTACCCCCGGCGGCTTTGCTGGAGCTGGTTGGCGTGTACGGTGCTGGAATCGGTTTCGCCGCAGCGGAGGGCGCCCCCGACGACGGCCCAAGCATCCACATCGAATTTGACGGGGACTGCGGTCTGGCGGTGCGTCTGGACGGCGGACCCCCGTTTCCGCTGATTGCCCAAACCCCCGCTATCCTTTTCATGAAGGGGTCCACTACCCGCTTCGTGTTCGACTCAGGGGCCGCGGACGGCACCTGGCTCACGGTGATCGAGGGTGGCCGCCGCGGCAGATTCCTCAAGTTTCCACAGCCGGAGCTGCCGGCCGTGCCGGGGCAATGTGCGGACCGGTCCGGGCCGAGCCCAAGCCCTCCCCTCCCCTGAAGACGTCCTGAAGAACGTGGGGCTGATTGTGGGCGTGGCCGGAGGATCGGGCGCCGGCAAGACCACCGCGGTTCGGTTGATGCGGGGCGCTCTTGCCGCACTCTCAACCACCTCTGTTTCGGCGGACTGGTACTACCGCCGCCCCCCCGGCGACCCGGCGACCGCCAATTACGACCATCCGGAGGCGCTTGACCTGGATTTGCTGGCGGAGCACCTGGACGAGCTTCGATCCGGGAGTGCCGTGCCGGCGCCGCGTTACAGCTTCACGGAACACCGGCGCCTTGAGGCCAAGCAGACGATCCACCCGGCGGATGTCGTGTTTGTAGACGGAATTCTGGTGCTGGCCCTGCCCCGCCTGCTGCAGCGTCTGGACATCGGCGTCTTCGTGGATGCGAGCCCGGATACGCGACTCATTCGCCGTTTGCGCAGAGACGTACGGGAACGCAGGCGCACGTGGGAATCGGTCATCAACCAGTGGGAGGCCACCGTTCGTCCGATGCACGTGGAGTTCGTCGAGCCCAGCCGGGCGAACGCCGATCTTGTGATTGCCGCCGAAGAGCCTCTTGTGGGGGCGGACGGCACGCCGGCGGCCGGCCTGGACTCAGTGCTCGATGCGATTCGCCGCCGCGCCACCGCCGGCCAGGGCGAGGCGGGCTCCGGGCGCAGAGATGTTGTTTGATTTCGCGGTGATCGGGCTCGGCGCGGTCGGAAGCCAGGCTGCCCGGGTACTCGCGCAGCGCGGGCACTCGGTCGTCGGAATCGATGCGCTGCACCCGCCCCACGAATCCGGGTCGCACCACGGGCACCCGCGAATGTTGAGGGAATCGTGTTACGCCGGCACCCCGTATTTGGACCTGGTTCGCGAGGCCCGCGAGCAGTGGTCGCGGCTCCAGGCCCTGACGGGCCGAAGTTTGATCGAGCAAACCGAGGCGCTCCTGATCGGCCCTCCCGAGTCAGGCACTTATGGCGGCACACTGGCCTCGGCGGCCCGTTCCGCCCCCGCGCGGGGGTGGAGGCATTTGGCTTCCGGGGAAATCCGCGAGATGTTCCCTTTTCTGCGTCCTCCCGCCCATCACGCTGCGCTGTTGGAGTCGGACGGGGGCCTGCTCAACCCGGACGCCTGCATCGAGGCGACGCTGGGCCTGTGCGGACAGGCCGGAGCCGAGCTGTGGTTCGGGCAGCCCGTGCTTGACTGGCAGACGGGAAAAGGCAGTGTAACGGTCGAGACCCCCGACCGGCGGTTCCGGGCCCGGCGGGTGCTGCTGGTGCCGGGACCGTCCGCGGCGGGGCAACTGGCCCGGGCGGCGCTGGCCCTGCGAATTCAAAGAACCGTTCAACACTGGACCCGCCCCGGCGCCACGGAACCGGGAATTTCGGCGGCGGAAGTTCGCGGCCGTTGGCCTGCCTGGGTCTGGGAACACTACCCCGGACGTTCGTGGTACGGGTTCCCGCCGGGCCCCCTCGGCGTGAAGGTGGGGTTGCACCTCGGAAACGATGGGCACTGCGCCGATCGCAAACACGAGCTCGGCAAGACAGCCGCCACGACGGCCGAAACCGAGGCCATGGAACAGGTACTCGGGGAGTTTGCGCCGCCCCTTTCTGGGGGGGTGTACAGATCCGCGGCCTGCTCCTATTCCATGACCCCCGATCACAACTTCATCTTGGACCGGCACCCGGATTGCCGGCGGGTCTTCCTGTTTGCGGGGGGCTCCGGCCACGCCTTCAAATTCGCGCCGGTCCTCGGGCGAATGCTCGCCGACCTTGCCTCAGACCGGCAAGACGGGCCGGGCACCGCGCCGTTCCGTCTGTCGCGGTTCGCCACCTGAACCAAAGCGGAGGGGGCGGGATTCGAACCCGCATGTCCGTGAGGACGCCGGTTTTCAAGACCGGTGCATTCGCCGTTCTGCCACCCCTCCGGGGTCTGCCGGTTTAGACAGCCAGGGCTTGGTCGGCTAGGGTGACGGGCCGATCCGCCCCAGTCTGGCTGCCTGAAAAAACGGCGCTGGCTTCAGCGCATTCCTGTCGAACGAATAATAGATGAAAACGGGCCGCCCGCGCACTTTCTCACGCTCGACCAGGCCCCAGTACCGAGAGTCCAGACTGTGGTCGCGGTTGTCTCCCATCATGAAGTACCTGTCTTCGGGTACCACCAGCGGCCCCCAGTTGTCCCGGGTGGGACGGTAGTCGCCCCGCGCGGACTGGTCGGCCAGGATCTCCAGTTGCCACAGCATCCTGGAGTTCTCGTCTTCCGGCGACCTGGGATCGCGCACCGCGTACGGCTCGTCCACCACATCCCCGTTTCGGCTCAACACACCGTCCACCATCTGAAGGGTGTCGCCGGGCGCTCCGACTGTTCTCTTGATGATGTCAAGCCCCGGAGCATGGTCAGCCCTGAACAGGATGATGTCGTCCACCCGAGGGTCCCGGAAGCCCGGAACTCGCCACCCCAACACCGGGATTCGCCCGCCGTACGAGAGCTTGTCAACCATCAGGTAGTCCCCCACCAAAAGGGTGTTCTCCATGGAACCGGTGGTGATCACGACCGTCGCCAGCAGGAATGTGCGGACGATCACAAACACCAGCAGTGCCCAGAGAATCGTCTTCCCCCACTCGCCAAACCATGCGAAGCTGCCGGCTCTGGGAGCCTCCTTTTTGGACGGCGTGGTGCCGGCGTCCGTGGCGGGTTTGGTGCCGGCGTCAGGCTGAGAACGCTTCGCCATCAAGGTGTGCTCCAAGCGACTTTCCCGGTCAGCATCCGTCGTTCGGCAGGAATCAGCCGCTGGCGGTCGGTCGGCAATCGGTTAGTGGGTTCGGGTGAGGCTCAGGGGATCGAGGCGGTATTCTGCCCGCGCGGGGGCTCACTCGCAACGCGTCGCGGCCGCATGGTTACAAAGTTCGCTCGCAGGGTCACATCAATGCGTCCAGATAGAAATGGACCCGCCACGGATCTCCCGCGCTCAGTCCCCGGGCCCAGTCCATCCGCAGCAGCCCGTCCAGGAGCGAAACCCCGACTCCGGCACTGCTCCGCAGCCCTTCGGGGTCAAAGCTGATCTCGGGAGCCGCCACGTCGAAGAACCCGACAATCCGAAGACCGGCAGCAGGCGCCCCCGACCGGGGGGCAAGGGCGAAACCCAGCCCCAGCTCCACCCGGCCGCGAGAAAACTCCGGCCCGCTGATGGTGCCCGGCACCAACCCCCGGAGCGTCTGGGGGCCGCCAAGGTAGAACTCTCGCTGGGGCAGCACGTCGCCCGTCACCCGGCCAGCCTGCACTTCGGTGGCAATCGCCCAGCGGCCCGCCGGAATGAAAACCGAGGCCCCGCCCAGGATCCGCGCGTAACTGACACTCTCGTTCGGGGCACCACCGTGCTGCACGCCCGCCGGGGGCAGGTCGGCCGAACCGGTTCCCGCCTCGCCCGCAAGGGACAGTGTTACGGCAGGACGCGTCGGGTCACGGCCCGACAACCAGTCCACGCTTGCCCTGATTCCACCCAGGTCCGCACCGCGGGCTTCAAGATTGGCGCGCTGGTCACGGCCCAGGACCAGCGAGAGCATCGAGAAGTCCGTGCCCTTCTCCAGCACCCCGTGGCGCGCCGCCCAGAGTGAAGCCTCCAGGTACAGCCGTCCGGTCGAGCGCTGGACACCCGCCTCGGCACCCGTTTCCCTGAAATAGAAACCGTCGTCGACCCCCGCGAGCAGACTGGAGAGGGTGTTCCCCAGGTCCAGCGGACCTTCCCAGTTGTCCACCGCCGCAATGCGGGAATAGCCCGACACCTCCCAGCGGACGGGGGCGTCACCGGAGTAGAAGGTCACCTGCGCCGATGGCCGCCATCCCGCGGTCTGGATGCGGCCGCTTGCCCTCAGGCCCGCATTGGCGCCGGTGGGCATGGTGACGCCAATCCCTGGAGAAAACGCCTCGACCCGGTTGTACCGAACGTCGGGCAGGCCAAAAAACGTCGACACCTGCGGGGGCCGAGGCAGCACCAGCCCGGACAGCCGGCGCGTCGCATCGTCCAGCTCGGCCCTGGTGAATGCGCCGTCCGCGCCCTCGTACAGCGGGGGCGGCAGACTTGGTGAATCGACGAGTTCCTGGAGCGGAGGCACGATCACCGTCATCCGTCGGAGGCGCGCGGTGTCGGCTACTGCTCCCGGATCCGCCACTTCCGGGGGATCCGCCCCGTCGTCACGGTCAGCTTCTTCATCCGAACTCTCAAAGGCGGTCCACGTTGACCATCCCGGCGGCAGGGATTCGTCCAGACCGAATGTCGGAGGCTCGTTGACCACGTAGTCGGTGAAGGTCATCTCGTACAGAAACGGGAAACTGACCGCTTCGGATCGCAACGACCCGCGCGCCGACATGGCCACTCGTGAGGGGAGCCACCAGCTGCGTTCCTGGAGCTCGTAGTCGATCACCACATGCTCGACGATCGCCCGCACCGGTTGAATCAACCGCGGTATCTCCCGTTGCGCCTCGGGGTCACGGTCGGAGTGGAAATCGGCGGCAGGTCGGTATACTGCACGGGCCAGAACCGATGTCTCGACGTCGAACCAGAACGAGCCCGTGATTCTGTCCGTGCTGGCTTCACGGGCCTCGACCAGGATCTCCACCAGAGTTACGGCCCTGTTTTCCGCCGGAAACACGATCCGCAAGGTGTCGCCCGCCCGGTACCGGTAGTGGTAATGCGCCGTGTCGGCCAGCGGGTGCAGCGCGCCGCCTTCTCCCAATGTTGTTCGGTCGGTGGCCGGATCGAGCATATCCAGATCAAATTCAAAATGGTCATCGGCGCTCAGGTCATCTTCAAATTTCACCGCAATCCCGGCTATGGGCACGCCGCTCCGGGCACCCTCCCACTGTATCACCGAGGGTTCGCCGGGCGTCCACCGCACTCTGGCAACCCGTTCGCGGTGGAAGACGGCTCTCTCCCGGGTCAGGGCCCGTCCCCCAGCTCCCACGTAGAACCTCTCCGTGTAACGGGCTTCGTAGCCCTCGATTCCAATCCCCCGCTCCGCGCGGCTTTCGCGGGCACGTGTGATCAGCGCCTCAACCTCGGGCGACGCAAACGCATCCAGGGGTACCGGACCTGGCCCGCCCGGCGTCTGCCCGGCAGTGCTGATTGGGTCAGCCAGCGCTGGCCACATGGTCGAGAATGCTCCCGCCAGGAGTATCTTTCGAAATGTTGCAGGCTTCATAGGAATCAAGGTCGGATGATGAGTACTGGCGATGAGTGCCGGGAACCCGGGGTGGACGAAGATGAGACGAATGAACACCCAATCGAGTAACCGTGGGCTGGCGGAAGAAACTACGCCCCGGCGGGTCGCCCGGGATTCGCTGGGACGGACCCGGGCGGGCATCTTGGCCACCCTCGTGCTGGCTACCTCGGGCGCAGCGGTCGCCACCGTTGTGGCAGGCCGGAGACCGGACCAGTCCGGGCCGGAAATGCGGGTGTCGGAGGGGTCCGCCCTTGTGACCAGGTTGACTCGGTTCATCGAGGCCGAGATGGATGACAAGGGCCTGCCGGCAATGTCGGTCGCCCTCGTGGATTCTGCCGGACTGGTGTGGGCCGGTGGTTTCGGCGAGGCCCGACCTGGCGAAGGCGTCGGGGCGGACGTCGAGACCGTCTACCGCGTGGGGTCGGTCTCCAAGTTGTTTACCGACATCGCCGTAATGCAGTTGGTGGAACGCGGCGAACTACACCTGGACGCTCCCCTGACCGATTACCTGCCCGAGTTTGAATCGCTGCCCGCACCAGGCGAGGACCCCTCGGCCACCGGGCCCACGCTTCGCCAGCTGATGGCGCACCGGGCGGGCCTCGTGCGCGAGCCTCCGGCGGGGCACTATTTCGCTACCGACGAGCCGTCGCTGGCCGAAACCGTAGCCAGCCTCAGCGGCCTTGAGCGGGTGTATCCGCCGGGTGAACGGGTCAAGTACTCCAACGCTGGTATTGCGCTTGTCGGATATGTGCTGGAGGCAACGCAGGACGAGCCGTTCGCCGACTACGTGAAGCGCGCGGTACTGGACCCGCTGGGCATGGACGACAGCTCCTTCCAACCCGGTCCCCGGGTAACCGCAAACCTCGCGGACGCCCTCATGTGGGGTTATGACGGCCGGCAGTTCGCGGCTCCAACGTTCGAGCTTGGGATGTCGCCCGCGGGCAGCATGTATTCGACCGTGGCGGATCTGGCGCTGTTCATGTCCGCGGTGTTGGCCGGGGGAGTCGGTGAATCCGGCCGGATTCTGGAAGAAACAACCATGGACAGCATGCTGAGCCCGCAGTTCGGGGAGGGATCCCAGTTCGGGATCGGCTTCGGGCTGGGGACTCTGGACGGAGACCGCTATGCGGGCCACGGGGGTGCCATCTACGGGTTCGCCACTCAGCTGGGGATGCTGCCCGACCAGAAAATGGGCGCGGTCGCCGTGACCACCGTGGACGTGTCCAACGCCGTGACGGACCGGGTGGTCGATTACGCCTTGCGGCTTCTGGTCGCAGAGGCACGGGGCGAGGCGCTGCCCGATTTCGCGGTGACCGAACCTGTCCCGGCCCGCGTGCTGGACGCGGCTGCCGGTGTTTTCGAGGCCGGTCCCGGGGGCATGCGGCTGACCGTGCGCCCCGGCCTGGGTGCAGGCGGCGAAACCGACGCGTTCGTTGAGCTGGGCCAGGCACGGTATCGGTTGCGCGCCCGGGGAGACACTCTGATCGCGGACGACCGCCACGGATTCGGGGGCTTCTTCACCGTTTCCAGAGAGGGGATTACGGCGCGGGACGGCACCGTGTTCACGCGAGTCTCCGATTGGCCCGGACCAGAACCCGCGGATTCGCCGGCGCGGTTTTCACCACTGATCGGAGAATACGGCTGGGACCACAACGTGTTGTTCATCTACGAGGACAGGGGCAGCCTGCACGCCCTTATTGAATGGATCGAGATGGCCGAACTGACCGAAATCGGACCGGACAGGTTCGCGTTTCCGGTGGGAGGGGGTTTGTACCACGGCGAGGGGGTGGAGTTTGAGCGAGACGCCGCGGGTTCGGTCGTTTCCGCGGTCGCAGCCGGAATCCGGTTCCCCCGGCGGTCGGGAGCCGCCACCGGCGAGACATTCGTCATCGTTCCGCGGCGGCCCGTCGAAGAACTGCGGGGCGAAGCACTCGCGGCGTCGCCTCCCGCGGAGCAAGGCGAACTGCGCGATCCGGACCTGGTTGAGCTATCCGAAGTCGTACCGGCGGTTCAGTACGACATTCGCTATGCGGGAACCAACAATTTCATGCAGTCCCGGTTCTACTCCGAGCCGCGCGCCTTCCTGCAAGAACCGGCCGCCCGGGCAACCGCGCGGGCTGCCGACCGCCTCGCCGGGCACGGCTTTGGCATCTTGGTTTTTGACGCCTACCGGCCGTGGTTTGTAACCAAGATGTTCTATGATGCCACGCCCGATGAGCAGAGGCATTTCGTGGCCAATCCGGCGGGCGGCTCCAGGCATAACCGCGGGGCCGCGATCGACTTGACGTTGTACGACCTTGCGACCGGCACACCGCTGGAAACGACCGGCGGGTACGACGAATTCTCCGAGCGGTCCTATCCTCTGTATGTGGGGGGAACGGCCCGCCAGCGCTGGCGGAGAGATCTCTTGAGGAGCGTGATGGAGGCCGAGGGCTTCAGAGTCTATGAATACGAATGGTGGCACTTCGACTACCAGGACTGGCGCCAGTACCCGATCATGAACCACACGTTCGAGGAGATTCTGGCCGGGAGGCGTTGAGGCCCCGGCGGCCGGGCCGGGACTGCGACCGCCATCCCCGCCAGGTACATTGAAATGGTGATGCCCGGGCGTCCGGGCGGTGGCCACCGGTTGACGGAGGAGACGACCACATGGCGGCATATTGTTGCGAAGCGTGCGGCATGAGCGTAGGCAGAATGACGTGCGGCAAATGTGACGCTGACCTTGTGCACAGCGTCCTCGAGAAAGAAGACGGGTCCTCGGTCCACGTGTCGAAATGCCCGGACGGATGTGGAATGATCAAGTCACCGCGGTGCTGCGGCAGGGACATGGCTTGCGCCGCCTGACCGAGGTGGCGCCTATGCCCAAACCTGGGAGGAGGAGGCGATTGTGACTCTGGGTCGGAGTGGCGGGACTGCCGCGATGGCAGCTTTCGTCTGCGCGCTGGCGCTTCCGGTTGGTGCCGGTGCTCAGGACAGTTCTGGATCGCGGGAGCCGGTCCCCCCCGCCACGTTCATTGGAACGGTGGTCAGCGCCGTGACGGGTCTGCCCGTTGAGGGCGCGACCGTGATCATGGCCTTGTCCGGCATGGGGGCCATCACCACCGAAGACGGCACGTTCCGCATCCCGGTTACGCCGGCGGGCCACGACACGGTCGAAGTCAGGCGGATAGGGTTTGAACCAGCGCGGCTGGCCATTGACCTCGTCGCGGACGAGACGAACCGCGCGACCTTCTTGCTAAGCGACTCCTACATCAGGTTGCAGGAGCTGGTCGTGGAGGCCAGGCAGACCCGGGCTGACCGCAACCTCTCGGGGCTGGAGCAACGAATGGAGCTCGGTCAGGGGACGTTCTTTCTTCCGGAACAGATCATTCGGAGGAACCCCCGGCTCCCCAGCGATCTTCTGAGGGGGCTGCCCGGCGTTACCGTTTCGCGTATCCAACACAACCGGGCGACAGTTCGCTTTCGGGGTTTCTCCCAGTCCAACTGCGCGCCGGCCCTTTACCTGGACGGCGTGTACCAGGCCGGGATGGAATTCGACGACTTGCCGCGCGACGAGCTGGGAGCCGTGGAGGTCTACCGCCGCGAGCTGGAGATCCCTGGCGAGTACATCCGACAGTCAAAGTGCGGCGCGATTCTTGTTTGGAGCCCTCACTCGCCCGAGTTCCTGACGTGGGCGCGGAATCAGGCCGGAGTCACGCCCTTCAGGTAGCCTGCCCGCCGGTCTGCATTACCAAGTCCCAGCTCAGGTCAATGTCGGGTCTGAGCGAATGGTAGACCGAACACAGCTTCTCGAAGGAAAGGTCGATCGCGCGCCGGGCCTTTTTCTCGGCGACCGGCCCGGCCACGCGGAATTCGAACCGAAGCCCCGTCAGGCGCCGCGGCGATGATTCGACCCGGTCCGACCAGACCGAGATTTGCAACCCTTCCAACTCTTGCCGGCCTTTGCGCAGCACGTGCACCACATCGATCGCGGCGCACGCCGCCACCGACTCAATCAACATCGAAATCGGGCTGGGTCCCGCCCTTTCATTTCCGTCAATGGCGGTCACAAACTGACCCCGGGAGGCGGAGAACTCGAAGTCGTCCTTCCAGTTGAGATTCACGTGAGGGGCGCTCACGGGGCACCCCTCATCGCTGGCTGTTGCCTTCGCCGCACCGCGCCGTCAGGTGGTGGTTGTGACAACCGGGCGGCTGTCCGGCCGGTTACGGTACTTCTCCCACAAACGGTCGTGTTTGTTGTCCATGTCCGACGGCATGCCGCGGATGAAGACATGCTCGATCCTGGTCGTGATCTCCAGCGGGTCGCCATCGGTTACGATGACGTTGCCCACCTTCCCCACCTCCAGCGATCCCAGCCTGTCTTGGACGCCCAGGATACGGGCGGCCCCGAGCGTGACGGCCTCCATGGCGGCATCGCGGGGCAGCCCCCACGAGACCGAGTTGGCCGCTTCGTAAGGCAGCGTCCTTGAATCTGAAGAGTTGAACGTGGCAAATGCGATATCAACCCCCGCTCCCCGCAACACGCCGGGCAGGGTGTTGGGATCGTCGTAGGCCGCGTCCCTGCCCGACGGTGTCCGCTGCACCGGCCCCAGGATAACCGGGATGTTCTTTTCGGCCAGCATGTCGGCGATCTCGCGGGCACCGGTGGCCCCGGCAATCGCGATGTCGAGCCCCCACTTCTCGGCGAACTCGACCGCCGAAGTGATCTCGCGGTGCCCGTTGGCCCGCACGATCAACTTCATTCCCCCGTCCAGCACGCGAGCCAGGCTCTCCAGCTGGAGGTCTCTGGTTACACGGGTTGACCCGGAGGCCAGCGCGTCACGGTAGTGGAGCGCCGCCTCGAACCAGTCCTCCATTTCACCGACCTGCTCGTCAAACCGGCGCTGCGCCTCGCGGAAATTGCCGCCTCCGCCTCCCCCGCCGAAACGGCCGCGACCGCGACCGCCCAGGGAAGGCCACGAGACGACCATCGCCGCGGACTCGGTGATTTCCATTTCCTCGACCGACCAGCCGTCCAGATGAATCAGTGTGGCTTGCCCTGCGATGCCGGTCCCGCCGCCACCCGGCGCGGACAGCGTGTGGGTGATCCCGTTCGCCCGGGCGACGGGGATGTGCTCGCTGGCCGGGTGGATGGCCGTGTGGGCGTTCAGGTGCGGATTCCAGTTCCCCAACTCGGACTGGTCGTTGGTAGCGGGGACCGCACCGATCTCGGTCAGGCCCAGCGAGCTGAACGCGTCGATCATGCCCGGATAGACGTGCTTGCCCTCGCCGTTGACCACCTCGGCGCCCGGGGGCACTTCCACGTCTTGGCCGACCGCGATAATGCGCCCGTCGCGCATCACGATCGTGCCGTTCTCGATGACTCCCTCCGCGACTGTGTGGATGGTGGCCCCCACGACCGCGTAGGCCCCCGCTTCCTGTGCTTCGGAAGCCGCCGGCGCCAACAGACCCGCGCAAGCCGCAGCGACCGAACCAAGCAGGAAGGCTGTGGCACCGCTCCCGATTTGCTGCCGCCGGAAACCGCCCGAACGGACGGCGCGGCGCGGCGCATTGCTCGTCTGGTTCATATTCCCGCCCTTTCTTCGGAACGGTTGCCGGGACCGCGCCCGCCACGCAGGCGGGCGGCACCAGTTTCGTCGCTCTCGGCCTCGTCTGCCTCGGCCTCGCCCAACATCTCGCGCAGCCGTTGCTTCTCGGTTTCCCGCTCGGCCCTCATCGCCATGTCCGCATCGACGTCGAACACGACTTCGCCGTCGACCCAGGTGGTACGCACCTTGGCGAACGATGACAGTGGGTAGTTCTCCCACAACACGACGTCGGCATCCTTGCCCGCTTCGAGCGAACCCACGCGGTCATCGATGCCCAGTTGCACGGCCGGGTTGATGGTAACGGTAGCCAGGGCTTCTTCTTCGGTAAGCCCGCCCCATTTCATCGTCTTCGCAGCTTCCTGGTTCAGGTGCCGGCCCTCTTCCGAGCTGTCGGAGTTGATCGAAACGAGAATGCCGCGTCGGGTCATGATGGCGGCGTTGTGCGGAATGGCTTCGTAGGCCTCGACCTTGTACGCCCACCAGTCGGAAAACGTCGATGCGGAGGCACCGTGCTCGCGCATTTCGTCCGCCACCCGGTAGCCCTCCAACACGTGCTGGAACACGTGAATGCGGAACCCGAACTCCTCGGCAACGCGCATCAGCTGCAGAATCTCGTCGGCCCTGTAGCTGTGGGCGTGGACCAGAATCTCGCCGTTTAGAACACCCACCAGAGGATCCAGCCGAAGATCCCTGCGCGGCGGGATGGCACTCCGGTCCCCGCGGGCAACCAGCTCTTCGTATGCCTCCCACCGCGCCCTGTATTCCGCGGCGTCGGTGAAGGCCTGGCGAATCACGTCCATCACCCCCATGCGAGTTGCCGGATACCGCTGCGGCACGCCGGGAATCGTGTTCGAGTTGGAGCGCTTGGGGTTTTCTCCCAATGCGAACTTGATGGTCGGCGGCGCGTCCATCAGCATTCCGGCCGCATCGGAACCCCAGCGGTGCTTGATGACCGCGTTCTGCCCGCCAATCGGGTTGGCGCTGCCGTGCATCACGTGCGAGGTGGTCGTGCCGCCGGCCGCTTCGCGGTAGATCGAGATGTCGGTGGGGTCGATAACGTCTTTGATCGATACCATCGACGACACCGACACGGAACCTTCGTTGGTGGCATCGGACGCGATGTGCGAGTGGGCGTCAACGATGCCGGGGGTCACGAACATCCCCTGCCCGTCAATCACGGTGGCGTTGGCCGGCGCATCTACCTCGTCCGCGGGGCCTGCGGCGCGGATCCGGCCATCCTCAAACAAGACCGCGCCGTTTTCAATCTTGAACGGCTCGGCCGCGGTCAGGATCGTGGCACCGGTAATCAGCACCGGTGTCTCCTGCGCCTGTGCGGGGGCGGCCGCTCCCGCAGCACCGCCAACAAGCACGGTGCCGATGGCGCTCAGCACCAGTCTTTTCATCTTCCACCTCCCGGCCGCGTGCCGGTGAAGTCCATCGTGAACTGCCCCATTTGAACGCTTCCAGTCATTTCACCGTCCTCAATCACACCCGAATAAACCGCCTCGACCACCCGGCCTGGGCCAACCGTGGCCCTTGCCGAAATCTCAAACTCGGTGCCGCTGACCCAGCCTCCCGTGATCTGCTGCTCTCCGCGTTCACCAACGATAATGCCAGAGACGTGCCCGTCTTCGTCTACCTCCAACTCGGCGCTGGCTTCCTGCGAATCGTTGTTCAGCGAGAGGACCCACGACCCGCTGATGTCGACTTCGGGGGGTGCCTCGGGCCGTTCCCCGCGGGCCTCTCCGGTTTCAAACGGCTTGCCGTCCACGAAGACCATGGTCACCGTGGTTTCTTCCGCGAAGATGTCGCCGTCCGCGACCACGAGATTCGCGATCTTGCCCTCTTCGACTGTGCCAAGCTGTGCTTCAACCCCGTAGATGCGGGCCGGCGAAACAGTCAGTGCCCGGAGGGCCGCATCCTGCGAGAGACCGTGCTCCATCGCCTTGCGGACGTTTTCCATGACCCCGGAGGGTCCGCCCGAATCGTCCGAATAGAACGCCCACGTCGCGCCGGCCTCCTCCAGCCTGGCGGGAGTGGTGGGCGCGTATGCGCGCCGCTCCAGCGACGCCAGAGTCTCTTCGGCTTCGGGGTCGGCGTTGTTGTTGCGCCGCGGCCAGGCCAGGCTCACCAACACCGGTGCCCCGGAAGCCGCGATCTCGTCGGCCAGGCCGTACGCCTCGTGGCCACCGGTGAGCACGACCCGTGCCCCTGTGTCGTTGCCCAGCCGGATCGCCCGTCGGATCTCCCGAACCTCGTCAGCCGGGAACAGCGTCGGCCAGCCGCCCCGAATCGCGTCCTGAACCGGCCCGAGTGCCCTGTCGTACACCGGACGATTTCGGCCCCTGGGGCTGGCCTCGTACCGTGCCGCATACTGGTCGGCGTGCGCCGCGTCCAGATAGAGCTGGCGTACATAGGAAATGACCCCCATCAGCGATCCGGGATACGACCGAAATCCGGCCCCACTCATGGTAATTCGGAGTGCTGCCGGTGCCTTGACCACCATTTCCCGCGCCGAACCGCCGAAATTCACCACGGCTCCCTGCCCGGTAACAATTCCGTCGCCCGGGATGAGGAACGCCGTCGTGAACCCCGCGTCTCGCCACCTCTCGATGTCGCCTGCCTCCGGATCGAGCATGTCCGCGGCACTGACCCAGGAGTTGGTGGCTGGTCGGTCTTCCGGGCCGTCGGAAGGGGTGACTCCTTGTTGCGCGGCGAGCAAAGCGGCGAGTCCGCCACCGCCGCCTCCGCCGGGCCCGCCGTCATCACCACCGGCCAGGCCAACTTCCGAAAGGGCGTCGAACAGGCCGGGATACACCGTCATGCCGCTGACGTCGAAAACGCGCGCATCGCCGGGGATGGAAACGTTCTCGCCCACAGCCTCGATCAGACCGTTGCCGATAACCACCGTGCCGTTCTCGATCTCTGCGCCCGACCCCGTGACAATGCGCGCTCCCTGGAGCGCGAAGAACGGGGGTCCGGCGGGGGTCTGGTTGGGAAAGTGCTGGGCCGCTACCTCCGCGGACCCCAGCAGCAGAGTTGTCAGTGCGACCGTTGTCAGTGCCGCGCCCCTCGACGCGGTGCCGGCGGCAATCCGATGACTCAAAGTTCGTCCTCCCTGTGGCATGTCTTCGGTTTCCCGTGAAAGGCCGGGGTGCCAGCGTCACATGCGGGCCGGCACTTCCGGCGGAAACCGCCTATGAAAGTAATACACCGGCCCTGGCGAGTACGCTGAAACTCCCGGCCGGTTCGGGCGGGGCGCCGCGCAACTCGGCATATTGACGGGCGGGAGGAAAACCGAATCCTTCTCCGCACCGGGGCGGCCCGCTCAAAGGAGGCAGACGCATGTTCAGACGGACCCACAGCCGGCGGAATTTCTTGACCAGGTTCGTCGCGTCTTCGGCAGCCGCCGCAGCCGCGGCCCCGGTCAGCTGGGCCCGGGCCATGGAGGTAGCCAGAGACCTGTCGAAGACCCCGGGCACGCCAGACGAGATCGCCCGCGACGAGGACTTCTGGCTGGAGGTTCAGCAGGCGTTCACGACCGACCGGTCGCTGGTGAACCTGAACAACGGCGGCGTCAGTCCCACGCCTGCCCACGTGCTTGAGGCAATGAAGCGGGACCTGGATTTCGCCAACCAGATCCCCGTGTACAACGGGTGGCAGATCCTGGAGCCGCAGCGGGAAGGGGTCAGGGCCCGGCTCGCGCGCGAGTGGGGAGTGGACACCGAAGAAATCGCCATTACCCGCAACGCGAGCGAGGGACTGCAGATTCTGCAGAACGGTTTCGACCTGGAGCCCGGGGACGAAGTGGTCACCACCACCCAGGATTACGGGCGCATGGTAACCACCTTCAAGCAGCGCGAACGCCGCGACGGCATCGTGCTCAAGCAGTTCCCCATCCCGGTTCCCGCGGAGGATCCCGCGGAGATGGTTCGTTTGTTCGAAGAGCAGATCACCGACCGCACCCGCCTGGTGTTGATGTGCCACATGATCAACATCACCGGGCAGATCCTGCCGGTTCGCGAGATCTCCCGGATGACCAGGGAAAAGGGAATTCCGCTGATAGTGGACGGTGCGCATTCCCTGGCTCATCACCATTTCTCCATCGCAGGGCTGGAGTGCGACACCTACGCCGTCAGCCTTCACAAGTGGCTGCACGCTCCCGTTGGAACCGGGCTGCTGTACGTGAAGAAGGAGGCGATCCCTGGCATTTGGCCGCTCCAGGCCGCGCCCGAGACAAGAGACGATGACATCCGGAAATTCGAGGAGATCGGCACTCACCCCGAAGCCAATTTCCTGGCGATCGGAGAGGCGCTCACCTTCCACCAGCTGGTCGGCGGCGAGCGCAAACAGGCCCGGCTGGAGTACCTGAGAGACTACTGGGCACACCAGCTCCTGGAGATCGGACAAATCCGCCTCAACACCAGCCTGAAACCGGGTTTCGCTTGCGGAATCGCGAATGTCCAGCTGGTTGGAACCGATACCAGCGAACTTCGTAACTGGTTGTGGAACAACTACCGTATCTTCACGGTCGCCATCAACCACGCCGAGTTTACGGGGCTCAGGGTTTCCCCGTCGGTGTACACCACGCTGGAGGAGCTTGACCGCTTCGTTGAGGCCATAACCAGAGCCGCTCGTACCGGGATCGCTTGACGATTTCCGATTGCCGGCGTATTCTCCCTTTGTTCGGTTCTCGGGTATTCTCACCCCGCGCGCTGGTTGGGCGTTCTCCCCCCGCCCGAATGGTTGGAGGCGTTGGCGGGTTCCGGGGCGGGGGAAATCACAGCTTTGCACAATGATTCAGCCAACACAACAGGAGTGTCCAATGGCGAAAAACGTATGCACGCTCCGAGTATGCGCTGCGCTTGCAGCAGCCCTGCTCGCCCTCCCTTCGTTTGCCCTCGCGCAGGGCGCGCTTGAAGGTCGCGTGACCGCCCAGATGGGCGGCGATGGTGTCTCGGGTGCCCAGGTTGCCATTCCGGCAGCCGGGGTCAGCATCTCGACCGCACAGGATGGATCATACAGCGTTGACGGGATCCCGGCGGGGACCCACAGCGTGGAGTTTCGGCGCCTTGGCTTCGCCACTGCGGTGCGCCAGGTTACGATCCGGGACGGCGAAACCACAACGCTGAACGTCACCCTTGGCGTACAGGCCGTTGCGCTGGAGGGTCTGATCGCGGTTGGTACGCGTGGAGACCCGCGCACGGCCACGGAATCGGCCGTTCCGATTGACGTGTTGTCGGGCAGCGAGCTTGCCGCCCAGGGTATCACCGACATCACGGACGCGCTGCGCAACGTTGCGCCTTCGTTCAACGTCAACGCACAGCCGATTAGCGACGCATCCACCATCGCGCGGCCGGCCAACGTCCGCGGGCTGGCCCCCGACCACACCCTGGTTCTGCTCAACGGAAAGCGCCGGCACCGCAGCGCCGTCATTTACTGGCTGGGTGGCGGGGTTTCTGACGGCGCCCAGGGGCCGGACATCTCGCCGATCCCCTCAATCGCCCTGAGGCAGGTCGAGGTGCTCCGCGACGGTGCCGCCGCGCAGTACGGCTCCGATGCCATCGCCGGCGTGATCAACTTCGAGCTCAAAAACGCCTCTTCCGGTGGCGCTTTCGAGGTCAAGGCCGGTACGACCCAGGAAGGCGACGGCGACACCTACGCCGTAGCCGGCAACGTCGGCATGGGTCTGTTTGGCGGGTTCCTCAACCTGAGCGGCGAGTACGGATGGGCAGACCCGACCGTGCGCAGCGTCCAGAGCGCTATCGCCCAGACGCTGGCCAACGCCGGTTACCTGCAGGTCCGAGACCCCGCCCAGATCTGGGGTACTCCCACGGTCGAAGACGACACCAAACTGTTTGCCAACTTTGGGGTGCCGCTGAACGAGGATATCGAGTTCTACGGGCATTCGAATTACGCGTCGAAGAAGGTCACCGGCGGGTTCTTCTACCGAAGCCCCAACGACCGGATCGCCGTGTTCGTGCAGCCCGGCAAGCAGCAGGCTCTGATCGGAGATGCTCGCATTGCGGCAGGCCAGGATGTGCCGATGGGGCAAGAGTGCCCGGTGGTGAACATTCTCAACGGCGTGCCCGACCAGGTCGCCATGGCCGAGGTGTTCGCCCGCGACGAGTGCTTCTCGTTCGAAGAGAAGTTTCCCGGCGGATTCACTCCGCAGTTTGGCGGCGATGCCCGTGACATGAGCGGGCTGGCCGGTTTCCGCGGCACGCTGGGCAACGGGATCGGTTGGGACCTGAGCGCCTCCTACGGTCAGAACGAAGTTGACTTTTTCATCTACAACACGGTCAACGCGTCGATGGGACCCGATTCCCCGACTTCGTTCGATCCCGGCCTGTACCGGCAGGAAGAGATCAATCTCAACCTTAATCTGGCCAAACAGGTCAGTGACCGGTTGCACCTTGCCGGTGGCGCCGAGTGGCGGCAGGAGAGCTTCACGATCGGCCAGGGCGAAATGGCTTCATGGACCTTTGGCCCCTACGCCGGGCAGGGCTTCAGCGCCGCTTCGAACGGCTTCCCCGGGTTCAGTCCGATCGCCGAGGGCAGTTGGGACCGCAACAACGTGGGTGTCTATGGCGACGCCGAGTTGGCCGGCGAAGACAACGCCTGGACGCTGGGCGCCGCGGTCCGTTTCGAGAACTTCTCGGACTTTGGCAGCACGCTGAACGGGAAGTTCCAGGGCCGGTACCAGGTCAGTGACGCAGGCGCTTTCCGCGCCAGCATCAGCACGGGATTCCGCGCTCCGACTCCGGGCCAGCAGAACGCCTTCAACGTGTCCACCGTCTGGGACGAAGAGCGCTCCGACTTGGTTAACCGGGGCACGATTCCCTCGACCTCGGCGGCCGCCGAGCTCAAGGGCGGAATGGCGCTGGCGGCGGAGAAGTCCACCAACTATGCGATTGGCGTGGTAGTTGACCAGGGCGTACTCACCATGTCGCTCGACTTCTTCCAGATTGACCTGCGCGACCGTCTTTCCCAGACTCGGACCTTTGCTCTGACTCAGGCCGAGATAGATCAGCTGGTCGCCGAGGGGATTACGAGCGCCAGCAACCTGGCCGAGTTCCGGTTCTTCACCAACGACTTCTCGACAAGCTCTCGCGGGTTGGATTTCGTAGTGGCGGCCGCGGTCACGGAGATCACTACACTCTCTCTCGCCTACAACTACACCAACACGCGTGTGACCGAGCGTAACGAGGAACAGGTCGATGACGACCGCGTGATGTTGCTTGAGGGTGCGTTGCCGGAGTCTCGCCTCAACGTGACGGCCACCCATCAGTTCGGCTTTGGTCTCACGGCCCTGGGCAGGCTCAGCCACTACGGCAGCTTCTGGGACGACCAGGGCGACGGCGCGATCATTCCCGCCGAGCAGGTAGTGGACCTTGAGCTGGCCTACCCCGTAACGGACAACATCCGTTTCGTCATGGGCAGCCAGAACATCCTCAACAACTACCCGCGCCAGTACGCGGACCCCTGGAACCGCAACGGCCGGATCTACACCGAGTCGTCTCCGTTCGGGTTTAACGGGGCGATCTTCTACTCCAAACTGTCCTACATCTGGTAGGACCCAGGTCTTGTAGTGTTTGCGCCGCGGCCGGGGGGCTGGGTGCAGCCCCCCGGCCCCGGCGCAGTTCGTCCTGAAGGGCCGCGGGCTGAGGGGCCGCGGCGCGTCGCACGACTCGCCCAATCGCTATCTGCCCCTGCACGTAGAGCTCGATCCGTCGGAGTTCGCCGAGCTCGAAGAAAACCCGCCGCCAACTGAGTTTTTCGAAGACGACTCGAGGTCGGTAGTCGCCCGCAACGCCAGCCCCGACCTGCCTTTCGATTCCTCCGTCAACCCGTACCGGGGTTGCGAGCATGGCTGCATCTACTGCTACGCCCGGCCCTACCATGAATTCCTCGGGTTTTCCTCCGGCCTGGATTTCGAGCGAAAGATCCTGGTCAAGAAACGCGCGCCCGAGCTGCTGCGGGAAGCGCTTGGCCGGCGTTCGTGGCGGCCGCGGCTGATTTCGATGTCAGGCGTTACCGACCCCTATCAGCCTGTCGAACGCAAGCTGAAGCTCACGCGAGGGTGCCTCGAAGTGCTGCGGGATTTTCGGAACCCGGTCGGGATAGTCACCAAGAACCACCTCGTGACGCGCGACGCGGACGTTCTGGGCGACTTGGCGACCCACGGGTGTGCCAGCGTTTCGATTTCGGTCACTACCCTGCGCAACGACCTCCAGCGCATCATGGAACCCCGAACTTCCGTGCCCGCTCGCCGGCTGGACGCGTTGCGGCTCTTGACCGACGCGGGCATCCCGGCCGGCGTAATGGTGGCGCCCGTCATTCCCGGGCTCACCGATACCGAGCTCCCCGCCATCGTGGAGGCCGCCGCGGGATCAGGCGCGCAGTTTGCCTCTTTCATGCCGCTGCGCCTGCCGCGGGGAGTGGAGGAGCATTTTGTAGCCTGGCTGGAGAATCACTTCCCCGACAGGGCGGGCAAGGTGATGTCGCGCCTCAGGGACACGAGGGGCGGGAACGTGACCGACAGCCGGTTTTTCCAGCGGTTCCGGGGTACCGGTGAATATTGGGCGCAGGTTGAGGGCCTGTTTCGCGCGACCGTCCAGAAATCGGGCCTTAATCGCAAGTGGCCCCGGCTGAGCACCGCCGCCTTTCGGGTCCCTCGCGGCCCTCAGGGCGACCTGTTCGAGCCCGGCTGAACGCGTAGACTCCTTAGCCGGCTTGCCGCGCGCAGCATTTCCTGCGGGCGGGGCAGTGCCAGGTCAGGGCTGTCGTCGACGGAGACAAGTCCGCTACGCAGCGCTTGCTCGTACACGCGCCGCGTGACGTCCCAAAGGGTGCGCTTGCCGTCGCAGTGACCCGCCATCGCCCGCAGCATCGCCGCCACCGCCCGCGCCTGTCCGGGGTCCGCCAGCTGCTCGACCGCTGACAAGTCAAGCACCTGGTTGCCCAGCGTGATCTCGTCGCTTCCGCGGGCCCGGACCTTCTCCTGTCCTGACCTTCGACGCGCGCCGAAGCTGGTGGCGGCGGGCACCCTCCCCGCGGGGGGCACCCGAAGCGGTCTGTTCGGCAGGCCCGTGCGCCTGCCGGTTGGGGTGTTCGCCGCTATCGTCCTGGCCTCGGCGGTGGCGAGCCGGGGCAGAAAATCCTCCAGGACCAACACGGTATCGGCCACGTCCAGATAGTCGCCGCTGCCACCTGTAACCAGGATAATGCTGGCGCCGGCTTCCGCCAGCTCCCGGGCCCGGTCAATCAACGGAGTCACGGTTTCCCTGGGCACAAGCGCCTGCATGCGGGCGTCTCTCACCATCAGGTTTGTGGCGCAGGTGTCTTCATCCATCAGGAGGGCGGAGGCGCGGGCTTCCATCGCCTCCAGGATATCGGCCGCCAAGCTGGTACTGCCGGAGGCGTCCGGGGTCGAAAAACTCTTCGTGCTCTGCCCCAGCGGAAGGCCGTCCACGAAGGGAGTCAGATCTACTCCCGAAACCGCGCGTCCGTCCTCGCTTCGCACTTTCACCGCATCGGGAACGGTCGCGACCCACTCCCGGCCGTCGCCCGGCGTACGCGGCCAAACACCCCCCTGCAGCGCCTCAAGCAGCGTGGTTTTCCCGTGAAAACCGCCCCCCGTAACAACCGTTACCCCGCGCGGCACCCCCATCCCGACTATCGCTCCCGAGTTGGGAGGGTTGAAGGTGACGGACAGTTCGGGCGGGGACCGAAACGGTACCGCGTGTGGCAGGGGAGCCGAACTGACTCCCGACCGCCTGGGGAGGACCGAACCGTCGCGCACAAAGGCGACCAGACCCCGTCCGGATAGCTCCGCCTGGATGAAGTGGTGGTCTTCGGAGGTCTCGACCCAGCGCATCGCCCTGTTCTGGTCCAGGTTTCCCCGGCGCACCGCCTCCAGCGCCTGCGGGATGTTGCGCGTGAGCATTTTCGCGGCGGCCTGGCCCATGCACCGGCGGCCCCGGGCGGGGAGTCCCGCACGAAACCGGAGGGTCAGCCCTCCGGGGCCGATTTCGCAGCCCGAACGGTCGACCACGACCGGGGTCTCCGCGCTGACCAGTACCAGGCCCGACTTACCCGAGCCTCCTACGCGGGGCAGGCCCCGGCAGGCATCTCCGAAAGTGCGAAGCAGAAAGTCGCACAGCCCGGTGCGCCGGGGTGCCGGGCCGGAGGTTTCCCCGTCGGGCCGCCACACCTCGTCCGGGATACCGTGAGCCTGGGGCGACAGGTGCAACCGCAAGCGACTGGGCGTCGCAAACGGATCCCCCTGGACGTGATCCACATGCAGGGTGAAATCCGGCCCGCGCCAGCTGCCGCGGATCCTCTTGTACGCCCCGTAACCCGCACCGTCGATGTCCCGGAGCGCGGCCTCCAAGTCGTTGAGCGAGCCACGGCCGGCCGACGTCTGCCGGGAGTCGCCGCTCCCGGGGTGTTTTCCCTTGCTCCGGTGCCTGCCGGCGCGGCCGGGCCTAATCGGCCGCGGCCCGTGCCCGGTAGCGGTCGAACCAGGCCAGTATGTTCGCGATCTTCCCGATCAGCTGGCTAGGCCGGCGGCTCATGTCGTGCGGCGCGCCGGGCAGCCTGACCACGCCCGTGTCCACGCCCCGGTACTGGAGCACGTGATACAGTTGATAGGACTCCGAGAGAGGGGTCCTGAGGTCGTCTTCGCCAGTCACTATCAGGGTGGGAGTGTTGATGTGGCCCGCGCGCGACAGCGGGGAAAACCGCCAGTAGGGTTCGGGGTCGTCCCACGGCAGTCCCTCATACCGGCTCTCGAAATAGCCGTACCAGTTGTCCGCGGTCAGGGTCTTGCTGATCCAGTTGATGACGGGTTTTTGTGCAACGGCCGCCCGAAATCGATCGGTCGTACCCACAATCCAGGCTGTCATGATGCCGCCCGCGCTACCCCCCGTCACATAGAGGTGTTCGGGATCGGCGTATCCCGCCTCCACAGCCGCGTCCACACCCGAAATGAGGTCGTCGTAGTCCTGACCCGGATAGTTGCGGTACAACAGGTCGCCGAACTCCTCTCCGTAGCTCGTGCTCCCTCTGGGGTTCGCGTACAAGACCGCGTATCCGGCCGCGGCCAGAAGCTGCACCTCGGCCGAGAACCTGTCCCCGTAGTTCGAGACCGGCCCACCGTGGATCTCCAGAATCAGCGGGTGGCGCGCCCCCTTGGTGTGTCCGGGAGGCAGAGCGATCCAGCCCTGCACCGGACGCCCGTCGAACGACGATTCCCACCACATTTCCTCGACACGGGCAAGCGACCGCGTCCCGAGCAGATCCTGGTTGAGGTCGGTCACGCGGGTCACGGACCGTAGCCCCCCGTTTCTGCTCCCGCGGGCCACGTCACCGGGCCTCTCGGGGCTAGTCACGTTGAGCGCGAACTGCCCGCCGGCCGCCACCGAGAATGACCCGCCCCCGTACGGGCGACCGATCGAGGTGCCCCCCAGGTCCCTTGCCAACACAACCGGCCCTCCCTCGCCCACCCCGCCCCTCCCGACACCGACCCAGGCCAGAGTGCCGTTCCCTTCGTTGTCATACTGGAAGTAGATCCCGTCGCCGTCCGGGTCCCAGACCGGGCTGGATACGCTCCGGTCCAGATCCGGCGTCAGTGACACGGGGCCGGGCCCGCTTCCGTCCAAAGCAGTCACCCACAATTCGCTGACCTGGTAGGTCCGCATGCGGTCTGCGTAGCCGGTGTATGCGACCAGTCGCCCGTCGGGGCTAACCGCAGGGCCGCGCGCAGGGCCGGGTCTGTTTGTCAGCCTTTTCACGCCGCCATCCGCGAGCGCCACCGCGTAGAGGTAGGAATCGCGGAAATTGCGCTGCCAGTCCGGCTCGCGGTTTGCCGAAAAGACCAGCTGCGAACCATCGGGAGTCCACGCGGCCGCCCCCGAGTGCGCAAAATCGCCCGAGGTCACTTGGCGCGGCGTGCCGCCGTCAGCGGGAACCACGAACAAGTGGTCCCGTCCGAATGGCAGATAGCCCGCTCCGTCCTGCTGGCTCTTGAACCTGTCTTCCAACACCGGGGCCGTCGCCCACTCCGCGCCCCGGGGGGCCGAAGGCATGGCTGCCAGGCTGGGGGGAGCCGACGGGACGAGCATGTTGAATGCGATCTGCGTACCGTCGGGCGACCAGCAGATGTTGCGGGGAGAGTTGCGGACATTGGTGACGGTTGCGGCGTGGCCGGTGGCCATCCACCGAACCTGAATCTGCCCGCCCGAGGTGTAGGCGAGGCGTTCGCCGTCCGGTGACCACCGGGGCGAGGACCCCGACGCGATCCGCCGATGTCCGGCTGGTCCCGCGCGCCAGATCTCGCTACGCCGGCGGTCCGTCATCACATCCATGGAGGTACGCACGTACGCCACCGATGACCCGTCGGGCGCGATCTGGGGATCGGCCGCATACTCCAGCTCAAAAACATCCATGGGCGAGAATACGGGGGCCGCCCCGTCCTGGGCCGAGCCACCCCCCGGCCCGGCGGCCGTCACGAGCGCGGCGATTCCGGCCGCGACTACCCACTTGACTCTAAATACTCCTGCACGCATTCAGATTCTCCTTTCGCGCCGGCGTTCAATCGGTGCCGGGACTAGCTTGCCACTGCACGATCAACTTGCATCGACTCGTTTGCACCGAAAACAGGGGAGAAACAGGATAATGCGCAACCGTACCGCCACCGCCGCCGCTGCAATCGCACTGGCAATTGTCGCCGCTGCACCCGCTGCAGCGCAGGAACGTGAGTACATCAACCCCCGCGACGCCAGCATGGAGGGGGTCACTCCCTTCAGCGGCGCCGTCTGGGTCGGCGAGACCCTTTACCTGTCGGGCACCCTCGGCCTGGTGGACGGCGCTCCCCCGGCCAGCGCGACCGAAGAGGCACGCCTCGTGATGGAGAGCGTCAAGTCCATGCTCGAAGCGGCGGGGCTGACCATGGACCACCTGGTTTCGGTGCAGGTCTTCTGCTCGGACGTGGATCTCTACGACACGTTCAACCAAGTCTACCGGACGTTCTTCACAGGGAACTTCCCCGCCCGAGCGTTCATCGGATCGGGAGATCTGTTGTTTGGCGCTCGTTACGAGGTTCAGGGCATCGCCGCTCGGTAGTTATCGGGTGGCGGCCCCGAGAATCAACAACGGGGCGATTGGGGTGTAGGGGCGCATTCTCTGGGAGTTCACGGCCTAGCTGCCTTCGGGCGGGCCCCGCCTCCCTGCCAGATGCTCAAGGGCTGACCTCTGGGTGACAAGGAGAGAATCGACCAGATCCTGAATCTCGTCTCCGGTCAGTGCCCCCCAGGCGAGGCGAGCCTCCTCGGGGAGGCGGTTGTAGATCTGGATATTGCGGATTCGGCGGCGCTCCTCGTAATCCAGCCGGGTGCCGGTTTCTGGCGAGTCGCCGGGCTCGGCCGTTACCGATCGGAACGGCGGCCACAAGATGCCCTCGTTGCCCTGCACGAGGTCCCCGTACCAAGGATCACCCGCCCATGACCGGCGGTCGTTTTCGGCCACCCAATCGCGCGAAGCCAACATCGGCAGGGCGAAAGCGCTGTCCAGGCTAATGGCCAGCTGGAAATGCTCTTCGGCTTCGTCCAGCTTGCCCTCGCGCGCCAGGGCGTTGCCCCGGTGGAATGCCGCCAGCGCCTCCCAATCTGTTGTGCCGAGGTCGCTGGTACGAAGGAACCGGCCGACCGGCCGTTGTTCCACCAGCTGCCCCGACGCCCACACCGATAGCGTGTCGATCAGGGTGAACACGTCGTTGCCTCGGGCCGATTCCGCCTGAGCAATCCGCCCGGTCGCCAAATCGATCAGCTGCAGGTCGATACGCATGTCCTCGGCCGTCCCCGTGACCGAGCCCCAGAGCAGCAGCCTGGCCCCCGTCCCCCGCGCCACGGTCAGGGCCAGCGACTCCGGGATCTCGTCTTCTTCCGACCGGCCCTGCTCCGTAAGCATGTCGTAGAGACTCTGTCTGCCGACCACGGTCAGGCCGGGCAGCTGAGCAAGGTTGGTCGTCATTAGATCGGCCAGGCCCGGCCCCAGCCACTGGAGCGCGGTATCGGGCACGTTGTTCTTGAACGGCAGCACGGCCAGCGACCGCGGCCCCAGGTCTTCCGCGGTCGCGACGGCGATCACCGACCCCGCATCTGCCGGCTCGGTTACCGGCGCCCCCTGCGCCTCAGCCTCGGCAGACGGAGCAACCCCGTCGGCATCAGCTTCCGCAGGGTCGTTCTGGGCTGTTGCGATTCGGAAAGTGCCGACTGCGGCAAGCGTGCCCAGGGTCAACAACAACCACCTCTCGCCACGCCGGACGCGCTGGGCTCCGGGTTCCCCGTGGTACCAGGCTATGACCATGAAAGCCGGGAACCCCAGAATGGCCAGCAAGACGACTGTGTTCAGAATCTTGCGGGAAAACGCGTACTCCGCCACGAGGAAACCGGCGATCTCGATTCCGAGCCACGCCGCGCCAACGTAGACCAGCGCCGCCTGCGGTATCCGCTTCAACCGCAACTGTTCCGACCAGCGCCGGCCCGTCGTTTTTTCGCCGCCCGTCATTTCACGCGTCACCTTGGTCCCGCGACCACTCACTGGCCCCGCTTCGAGCCTGCCCCGGCCGGCCCGTCCTTCCGATGTGAACTAGACGTTTGAGGATTGCCATCGGTTGCACCCCGGCGCGCCCGCAAGAGAATAGCTTACCCGCATGTTAACCCCAACACCCCGCGAGACACGTATCGCTTCGCTCGCCTGTCTGGCCGGGCTGGTGGCCCTGACTGGTTGCGACGGGGGCCCGGCCGGGCCGGGTTCCGGACCGGCATCCATTGCCGTGGTGGCCGGCGCGGACCAACGGGCAGTGGCCGGCCTGAGGCTCCTTGACCCGGTGGTCATCCGGGTCCTGAACCAAGCTGGTGGCCCGGTGGCCGGCCAGCATGTCACGTTCACGCCTGGCCCCGGCTCCGGCGGCCCGAACCAGGGTTCGGTTACCACGGGCCAAGACGGCGAGGTGGCGACGTCTTGGACGCTGGGTGCCTCGCCGGGCACGCAAACTCTGACCGTTGCCACCGGTGACCTCACTACCGAAGTGCGGGCCACCGCGATCGATATCGACGCGGAGCTGGAGATGCTTTTTCAGCCACCGCGGGCCACCGAGATCCTGGCAGTCAAAACCGATTGGGCCGCGCGCTCGCCGGCAGCTCAAGACGTGGCCGTGGAATTTGAGGAGACGATCTCCCTGGGCGGTGGATCGGCTGGGTCGCTGCGGATCGTCTCGCACACCCTGGACGGCGGCACCCACTACGGGGCCGTGTTGGTCCCTGAGGCAGTCGGCGACCGGCAGGTCCCCGTGCTCGTGTATCTGCACGGGGGCGACGGCGGCGTGGGACTCAGCGAACTCCAGCTGGCGGGTGCAAACATCGGGGCGATTCGGGACAGCTTTGTTTATGTAATCCCCTCGTTCAGGGGCGAGTCGCTTTCTTACGGCGGACAGGTGTGGACTTCGACCGCCCAACAAAGCCCGTGGGACCGCGACGTGGATGACTCCATCGCGCTGCTCGATGCCGCGATCCAGTTGGCTCCCCAGGCCAGCCCGACCGACATCAATCTTCTGGGGTTCAGCCGGGGAGCCGGGGTCGCGCTTCTTTGGGGGGCCCGGGAGGACCGGGTGGCCAGGATTGCGGCCTTCTTCGGGCCGACTAACTTCTTCGATCCATGGGTAAAGGAGATCGTCCGGCAGACGGCGCTGCGCAACCCGCCCCCCGTGGTGGGGATCCCCGCCCTCGACACGCTGATCATCCAGCCGTACATCCGCGGCGATATCTCAACCGCCGAAACCCGCATCGAGCTTGTGCGCCGGTCCGGTTTTTTGTTCGCCCAGGATCTTCCCCAGGTGCAGCTGCATCACGGGACGGCCGACTTTGTAGTCCCGGTAAGCCAGGCCTACGCGCTGATCGATGCCATGGACGAGCTGGGCCGGGGCGTCCCCGACTTCGAGGCCTTCATCTATCAGGACGGAGGTCACGATCCATTCTCGCTCGTTGACGCTCTTCCGAGGACAGTCGATTTCCTGTCCAGGGCCTTCCAGTAACCCCGGGCCTCGTCTGCGGAGGTTGGCCTGCGGGAGGTGCCGCCGGGAAGAGTTCTACGAACGGAGGTTTGCCTGGAGTCCGCGGTAGTATCCATGCCCCAGGGCGCAGCACAGCGACCCCGCGGCGGCACCCGGACGAAGGACGCGCGGGTCGGCCCATTTCCAGTCGGCGTACGGGCTCACATCCGGTTCCCCGACCCCGGCCGTCGCGGCGTCACTCACTGGTGCTTGCACCCGGGGACGGCCCGCTGAAATCGTGGTTTCAAACAGGGCCATCTTGAGCCGGTAGGCCGGCCTGGGAATCTCACCGGTTACCAGCAGATCCTTGGGACTGAGATCAACTCCCAGTTTGAGCCTGCCGATGCGGTGGATCAACTCGTCCGTTGATTCACCCGGCAATAACGACCCCGCCGGTAGCCCCCAGATTCCGCCGAGTTCGGGATCGTCATCCCTCCTCTGGACCAGCAGCCACGGACTGATTGCCAGGTTTTCTCCGCCCGCGCGCCCGGGGGGCAGCGGCCGTGCGATGACCAGCGCCACCGACTCCTTGACCCTCATCTTACGGACCCGCCCGTTATCCGGCGGCCCGCACACCCGTCCCGGATCCTCGCGGCCGGGTGGCGGCCGGAATATCCTATCCTGGACCTCACGAACTCAGAATCTGGACCGTTGACCATGCCTGCCGCACCAAATGCGCTGTCGCTGAACGAAGGAGATGCCCTCGTGCTGGTTGGCACTCTCAAAGGACGTTTTTGTTGGCTGCGGGGCCGGACCGGCGCGAGTGGACGGTTGAAGGACCCCACTTCCCGGGCAAAGAAGTATACGCTCTGGCGTTCTACCAGTGTGGCGGCGGTCGCACTATCTCGGCGCCTCACAACTGGCACTTCGGAACGTCGGCGGTTCGTTCCGACGACGGTGGCGATTCGTCAACCTGTTCTTGGACGGGTCGGAGATCCGCTGGATGGAAGGACTGACCACCGCCGTGTTTGACGGAGCGGAACTCGTGGTGCTTCCCGCGCTGAGCGAGGGTTAGGCCGGCAGTTGCGCGCCCTCCTCGTATTCACCGTGCTGATGGCGGTGAAGTTGACCAGCCGGTGCCTGTACCGAGTGCAGCTCGAATGGTTGCCCGGGTCGCCGCGAACGTGGTCGGACGTGCGGATCGCCGCGCTGCTCAACCACACTACGCTGTTCGAGCCCATTCTGCTGGGCGCGGTCCCGGCGAGTTTCCTGTGGCGGGTGGCCGCCCGCGGAGTAATCCCGATCGCCGACAAGACCATGGAGCGCCCCGTCGTGGGGCGAATTTTCCGGTTTATCGCCAGCGAAGTGGCCGTGGTGAGTCGCGAAGCCGACGACACCTGGGACCAAGTCCTTGAGCAGATTCGTGACCCCGATGCTGTCCTCGCGTTCTGCCCGGAAGGCCGGATGAAACGGCGCGACGGGCTGGACTCCCGCGGCAACCCCATGACCGTGCGGGGGGGAATCGCGGACGTCATTCGCGTCAAGCCCCGGGGCCGCCTGCTACTGGCCTACAGCGGTGGGCTGCACCACATCCACGCGCCCGGCGACAGACTGCCCCGCGTGTTCCGGCGCGCCTGGCTTGGAGTTGAGGTGGTTGACCTTCGCGAATACAGGGACCGGATGATGACCCAACACGGCGAGGACGGGTTCAAATGGGCCGTGATCGAGGACCTGACCCGCCGCCGGGACATCCACTGCGCGGCCGGCCCGGCGGGTGCAGCACTTGGGGGGTAAACGGGTCTGAGCCGGTCTGACCAGAGGACCTTTCTGGGAAGTTGGAGTTAGAGGACCAGTACAGCCGCGGTGGCCGGGAGGCCGGTCGCTCTCCTGATCATTTCCGCGTAGAGGGAAACTTGGGCTTCGTACCCGGCCCGGTGCGGCTCGGGGTCCAGGTCCGTCTTGTAGTCAACCACCGTCCAGCTGCCTCCGTCCGGCCCCGGTTCGTGAAACGCCAGGTCGGCTGTTCCCCTGAGCACCGCCGGAGGGGTTTGGCCCTCCCGCATTGGCTCGTTGATTTCGGCCGCCAGCCCGGATCGATCCAGCAGTTCGATTTCGCGGCGGACCGTTCCGCCGCCGGCCCGGGCGGTCGCCGCGCGCCGCAGAAGCGGGTGGCGTAGCGCCCGGACGGCCAATTCGGCGGCGGTCTCGACGAGTTCCGCGTTGTCGGGAAACAGCGTGCGGCGCGCGGCGGCCCGGGCAAGGACGGTCGCAAGATCGCGCACCGTTTCGCCTTCCTCACACGGTTGGTCAGGCGGCATCAAGGGAAGGTCCCTCAACACTGCGTGGACCAGGTCACCGAATTCCCTGCCCCGGACCTCCGCGACGCGGGCGCGGAACTCGAGGTCGTGCTCCATCCGGTGCCACTCGGGCCGCCCGCCCGCTGACACTGCGAAGGCATCGGCGCCGGCGCCCGACCCGTTCGCGGAGGGCTCGGGGTGGACACCTGCCACCTCCCTGACCGTCACCGATGTGAATGACGACTGGCTACCCTTTTCCGTCGCCCCGGCACGCTCGGCTTGCCAGAGCTGAAGGGCGCCCGGCCAATTCACGTCGTTTCCCGCGCCCTCTTCGGTCTCGCCTTCCCCCGAGGAGTCAGCGCCGGAAGGACCCGTGCCAGCGGGCTCGGGGCGTTGCCACCAAACCACTTCGGACCCCGCCCGAGACTCGTAGAGCCCCGTTTTGACGGTTTCTTTCCGCGGGCGCCCGTAGTTGGCCGCCCAGCGATCCGGCCTGAAAGCCACCGTGTCCGCACCAACCGCCGTGCGTGGCAGCCCGGGCGGGGGGCGGGGGCGCTGCTCCCCGGCCGGTCCCTCCGGGTACACGGCATCGTGAAGCGCGTCCATCCACCCCGGGTCTTCATCTCGGTAGTTGACGGGCGTCTTGAAACCAGACGAGGGGGGATCCCCCACTGCCGGAATCACCAGCAGGTCGCGCGCCCGCGTGGCCGCCACATAGGCCACCCTGTCCGCCTCGGCGTGTTCCCGGGCAATTTCTTCTTCGCTGTTATCGAGCACATCGCTCGGGCGACAGCCGCAGATCTGCTCGGCCCAGAGGCCGCCCCGGACATCCGGATCCACAAACCGCCTCGGATTGCGCGACACCCGGCATCCCGGGTCCGCCAGAACCACTACCGGAAACTCAAGGCCCTTGGCCTTGTGCACGGTCATGACCCGAACCCCGACCTCTCCCTCGGGCAAGACACCGGGCACGGGCTCACCGCGTTCGGCCTCCTCGCGCATCCACGTCAGGAACCCGCGAAATGAACCCGCCCGGTCGCGTTCGAATTCTCTGGCCCTGTCGGCCACCCGCAGCACGTTGGCCAGCGCCATGTCGCCCCCTTCTTTCCGCCAGGCAATCCCCGCATGCGCCCTCAACCGCGACAGCAGTTCATGGATGGTCCGCCACACGGGCACGTCGTTCCTGTTGTTGCCCAACTCACGCAGAATCGAAAGGGCCGCCGCCGCATCTTGGAGATCCTGGCGTGCCCCCGAGATGTCCGCGGGCGGGTCCGCCCAAGGGTGCAGCGGCCCCAGCCGCCGGGAATACTCGAACAGGTTGTGGTCTCCCAACGCGAACAGGGGTCCGCGCAGCGCGGCATATACCTTCAGGCGATCCCCCGGCCATTCCATCGCGGCCAGACAGTTCCACAGCGCCACTACTTCTTCCCGTTCGAACAGCGACGGGCCGCCCACCAGAAGGTGTTGTATCCCCTCCTTCTCCAAAGCCTCCGCGTAAGGGCGCATGATATCGCGACCCCATGACTGGAATCGGCGCGACAGAATGCACACGTGTCTCGCCTCGACCGGGACCAGACCCCCGCCGGACGGGTCGCTGACCTTCCAGCCCGAATCCTCCAGCAGCCACCGAATGAACTGTCCGACGGCCGCGGGAGCAGACGCCGCAATCGCCCAACTGGCAACGCCCCCTCCCCTGTCGTAGGGCTCGGGCACCGGCAGGGCCAGCACGGCCGGCATGTCGGGGATCTCCGGGCGGTGTGGGGCAAGCGGTACGTAGGTGGCCTGGGTCCCGTCGCTGCTGCCGGTCATCCGCTTGGAAAAAGCTCCGTTGACCGCAGCCTGGAGCATCGGGCGGCTTCGAAAACTCGTGGTGAGCTCCAGAACAGTGCACCCCAGTTCCCTCCGAATTCGCTCGTAGAGCCTCACGTCGGCCCTGCGAAACCGGTAGATGGACTGCTTCGGATCGCCCACCACAAACAACTTGCCCGGCACCAGGGCCAAGTCGGACAGAGGGCCCGGCCCGGCGCTCCCGGAGGGCTCGTCCGCGCCGCAAAGCAGCAGGAGAATCTCAACCTGCAGGCGATCGGTATCCTGAAACTCGTCAATGAACACATGCGAGTAGTTGTTCCGGCTGCGCCGGAGCACCTCGGGTTGGCCGCGGAGAAGGTCCCGGGTGCGGACCAGCATGTCTTGGTAACTCACCCAACCCCCGGCCCGTTTCAGCTGATGGAAACGGTCGACCACGGGCAGCAGGAGCTGTCGCAGGTCGGCGGCCAAGTCGGCATCGGCCCGGTCCGCCACGGCCTTTGCAGCTTGACGGGCCGCTGCACGTCGCTCCCGCAGTTCGTCGGTGCTGAAGCCTCCAACGAAGCGGCCTTTCCCGTGCCAACCCCAACCGGTCCGTCGGTCGAGAACGGCCTTCAACCACCTCTCCACGTAATCGTAGTCGCGCTCGCCGTCCTGCTCTCGACCCATGAGATCTTCCACGCAAATGGCGATCTCGGCGTAGTTGCGGATCAGATAGTTATCTTCGTCTCCGGCCGCATCAACCACCGTTCGGGCGTCAAGGTCTACGAGCGCCTGCACCGCCCGGTCCAGCTCGGCCCTCCTGTTCCAGCCTCGGGGGCGGCTCCACGGGGCCGTGAAGTCGCCGTTCTCCGCCAAGAGCCTGATCGCCGCCACCAGGCTGCCGCGAACACCGGATTCCCAGTGGAATTCGCGCCTGAAGACCCGGCGCAGCACCCGGGCCACTTTCGGATTCTCGGAGCTGCCGGCCAACAACTCGTCCAGCGCCTGGCCGGCCAACCTGTCCAGTACCGACGACGAAGCAACCTGGAAATCGGGGTCCAGTCCGGCTTCCAGTGGATACGTGCGCAGCAGGTCGGTGCAAAAGGCGTGGAGGGTCTTGACCTGGGCGCGTTCAAACGAGCGCAGTGCCTGCTCCACCCGGCTCAGTTTGTCGGGGGGCAAAGGTTCGCCGGAAGGGGCCCCCTCCGCGGCAGCCAGCTCTTCCAGCCGCTGCATCAGCTTGAGGCGCATCTCGGCGGCGGCTTTTTCGGTAAACGTCACAGCCACGACAGACTCCATCGTGGCGCGCCCCGTGCGAAGCAGTTCGGCGATGCGACCGACCATGGCGGTGGTCTTGCCGGTACCCGCCGCCGCCTCGACAAAAAGGTTTTCGTCGAGGCAGGTCTCGATCCGCCGGCGGGCCTCCCAGTCTGCAGGCTTCACAGCCGTTGTCATGGCTGTCGCCTCAGCCGGGTCAGGAGTTCCGGATGCGGCTTGCTCTTCGCCTGGATCCTGGCTTCCTCCGCCGGGCCGCAGACGGTCCGGTAGTCGCACCACCTGCAGGCGTCCTGCCGGGGAAGAGCCGGGAAGCAGGCGGTCTCGAAAGCCTCCCCCACCGCGGCCCCAACCAACGCTGCGGCCTCGCGTGCATCTTTGTCCAACGGCACTTCAACCGCCCGGAAGCCACCTGCGGAGGTGCAGTAATAGAGCCGGCCGCCCTCGATCGACACGTCGGGCAGCACGCCCTCGGCACCCAGTGCGTAAAGCACGGGCTGCAGGTACTCGCCTTTTCCAATGATTGTCTTGGTGCGCCCGGTCGGCAGCGGCAGTAGCCGGGGGTACTTGCCGGTCTTGTAGTCGGTGACCCGGACCCGCCAGGCAGGACGCTCCCCCGAGGCACCCGGTTCGTCGGGCGGCGCGGGCCGTCGTTCCAGCAAATCGATGGACCCCCTCAGGAGAATGCCGGAACCGATGTCGACCGGATCGGCAACCGAACGCTCGTCTCGATCCTCGTCCCTGGGCAAGCCAAAAGCCAGCTCGTAGAGCCAGGGAGAGTACTGGTTGTATTCCGCGGGAAACCGCCGAATCCACGCCCGGAGGTCCGCGCCCATGGCTTCGACCTGCGCCGTCCAGAGTTCCTTGTTCAGGGAACAGAGGTCGTCTGCGTACCTCGCGGCCACCCGCTCCAGCAACGGTTCCATGACCGCGATGGTCCTGTCAACGTCGGCCGCCGGGTCGATTCCGCGGTTCCTCAGTTCCGTCAGCAGTTCGAACTGCACCTGATGGAACATCCCCCCTCGCTGGAGTGGGTCCATTTCCATCACTCCGTCGGCGGGCCGCACCTCCCGAAGGCGCACTATCTGGTTCAGGTAGAACTGGTAAGGGCACATGGCAAATTTCTGAAGCCCGGTCGGCGAAACGGGCTGCATTCCCGGACCTGCCTCCGCAAGCGCCGCGGCCGCGCCACCGTTGGTGCCCGCGGCACCAGCGGGGTTTTCGGCGAGGAATCCGTCCGCCCACGTGAGTTTCTTCAAAGTCCAACGGCTTCCCTGGAACCGCAGGGCGTTGGCCAGGAAACAATTCGCCCCGGTCATGTAGCCCGCGCGCACGATCCCGCCGACGCCTTGCCCCACCAACCGCAGCACCGACAGGTCAAACTCCGCGCAGTCAATCGCGCTGCCCGGATGCGGGAGCCTTTCCGCCTCGCCCGCCGGTTCGAAATCTTTAATCCGGGCGGGGCGTCCCGAGGCCTGTTCCATGGCCCTAAGTGCATGGGGAGAAGGGATGCGTTTCTCTGATTTCAACGGGTCCAGACGCGGGTATGAGAAGAACACCCGCCGGCGGGCTGCCCCCTGCGCCACAGCAACCGCCAGGCCGGCCTCCTGGTCCAGCTGCTCCTGGGTCTCGACCCGGAACCCGCGACCATTGAGGAGCCGGCGTACATCCTCGCCCATCAACTGCCCCTCGCGCCCGCGCGGGGTGAACAACCCGCCGCTCAACCCGAGCAGAAACACCGCGTCGAACTCCAGGCCGCGCACTCCGTCCGGATCGGTCACAAGCACCCGGCCCCTCCGGGCGGGCGGCGGCGTCCTCCGCGACAGCATTCCGCCGCCCAACACGCGGCAGACCCTCTTCAAATCGACCGGCCCGACAGGACCCAACGGGCGGAGTTCGGCGAGCACCTCGTTCACGGCGCTGATTCCGACAGGACCCGGGAGCGCGACTTCGGCTGTCAACGCCAGCCAGTCCAGCCACTCGTCCCAGGTGGCCCCTGCCGGGATCTGATCCAACACACCGAACAGTGTTTCGACAAACTCCCCGAGAGCGTCCACTCGGGTGATGTCTGCTTCGGTCCGGGCAATGCGGGGGCTGTCGGGCTCGTCGCGGCACGCGACTTCGAGCTTGCTCTCCAACTCCCGGCGTCGCTTGGCGAGCCTTCGGGGCCACCGCTCCCTTCCCCGCACCACCGCCGCGTCGTCAATGAGGCGTTCCCAGGCTTGCGCGTGCCGGGCCCCGCAAAGCGCCAAGTAGTCCTTGAATTGCCGGGCCGAGTAGTCATCCTCAACAAATCTCAACAGCGAGAGGAACGTCCTGCCGCAGCGGTTCGGGCGGACAAGCCCGTTCGCAAAGCACGCCGGGATTTCGGCGCGGACAAGAGCCTCTTCGAGGCGGTCTCGATACACTCCCTCGCTGCGCGTCAGAACGGCAATCCGGTCAAACCGCACACCATCGCGCGCCAGCTCCAGAATCCGCCGCGCGATCTCGACGGCCTCGGCGCCCTCGCCGGGCGCGGAAAACGCGGTGACTTTCGCGGGGCCGGTGCTGCTCTCCGTATTCGGCGCGGACGCGGTGCGGAAACCGATTCGCTGTAGGGCGTCGAGCGTGACCTCGTCAGACTCCGGTGCCACGGCCAGCGCCCCGGCACACGCCGAAACAACACGGTTCAGGAACTCCTCTTCGGCCCTGGCCCGGACACGCACGTCGAGCAACACCACCCTCATTGCCGCCAAGTCGGCGGCAGCGTTGGCCGCGTAGCGCAGCACGTCGAGGTGGTTCGCCAGGCCCGCCAGGCCCCATTGGTCCGCCACCAACTCCACGAGCTCCGCCAAATCGCCGGGAGGCAGGTCCGCCGGCCCCGCACCCGACGCCAGCAGATGGGTCACGGCCCGGTCGGCGGCACCGGGGAACCCGGGAGTATCGCACACGCCGTTTTCCCGGTAGACGGACCCGGGCGAGAGGGCCTGCACGGCCCGCTGGACCATTAGCGGCCCGGCGGTCGGGGCAGGCCTCAAACCGGCTTTCGCAAGCGGGACCCGCGCCAAGCCCTCGGCCAGGCGGCGCACCGTGGTCTGGGACCATCCCATGACCGTCCTGCCCGCGGCCCCGTCCGCGGCCAGCCGGGCCGCCGCGGCCGTAGTGTGCCCGATGATCAAGACGGGGTCGGACGTGGGAACGGCGCGCAGCCACCCACGGGCCGTCTTTAGACGGTCCGCGGCCGCCTGCGCGGCCAACAGAGTGAACGGCGGCCCCTTCCGAGTTACCGCGTCCTTCATTCTTCCGTCGGGTCTTTGCACTCGGCCAACTTAACGGCCCGGCGCTAACTTTCTCTCAACAACTCCAAACAAACTCCAAGCAACCAATTGGCACTCAAAACGGGACGGTGCGACAGGATGGCCATGGACATTCGCAATGTGTTGACCGGTCTTGGTCTGGCCGCGGCTCTGTGCGCTACGGGGTGCGCGCCCGATGACCACCTCGAAGGGGCTTCCGGGATCCTCGACATGGCCAGCATCGACGCCATTTTCCAGGATGTCTCGGGCGACGACGGACCCGGGTGCGCGGTGGCCGTCTCCCGCGACGGGCAAGAGATCATGGCGAGGGCGTACGGTATGTCCAACCTGGAGACCGACACGCCGAACGGGGCCGAGACGATCTTCGAGGCGGGATCGGTGTCCAAACAGTTCGCCTCCGCCGCCGTCATCATGCTGGCGATGGACGGGGAGCTCTCGTTGGATGACGACATCCGCGAGCACTTCCCCGAAATGCCCGACTACGGGTCTCCCATCACGGTTCGGATGCTCACCAACCACACCAGCGGCCTCAGGGACTGGGGCAGCGTGGCGAGTATCGAGGGCTGGCCGCGCTGGAGCCGGGTACACGAACACCTGCACGCGTTCGACGTCATCTCGCGCCAGCGGGCGCTCAACTATCCGCCCGGGGAGTACTATTCGTACACCAACTCGGGCTATACCCTCATTGCCATGCTGGTCGAGCGCGTGACCGGCAAGTCCTTCGAGGAGTTTTCGCAGAACCGGATCTTCCAGCCGCTCGGGATGACCAACACCCAGTGGCGGGACGACTTTTCCGAAATCGTCAAGGGCCGCTCGGTCGCCTACAGGCGCGGAGACGACGGGGAGTGGCGCTCCTCCATGCCTTTCGAGAACGTCTACGGGAACGGCGGTCTTCTCACGACCGTCAGCGACCTGCTCAAGTTCACCCACAATCTGGAGACCGGGGAAGTGGGCGGTCCCGAGTTTTTGGACCTCATGCACCAACGCGGCGTGCTCAACTCCGGCAAGGAAATCAGCTACGCCAGCGGCCTCGTGCACGGATTCGGCCGTGGCACCACCAGCGTGGGCCACGGCGGTGCCACGGCCGGTTACAGGGCCCAGCTCACGCGCTACCCCGAGGCCGGGTTTGCCGTGTCCGTGCTCTGCAATTTGGCCGAAGCCAATGCATGGGACCGTGCGGCAAGCGT